>JGI24710J26742_10000402_pt1 | contig 39864 bp, 44 predicted proteins | sample BioPla2DNA2_FD_26742 | JGI IMG/M metagenome (IMG submission 26742)
CCTCTAAAAACCTGACGATTAAGGCATTTGGGGCAATATGCGATATAACCCATGTTTTCTAATGATTTATCAGTATTTTCAGCTCCTTTTCCTACAATGGCATAGAGGCGCATGTAATGTTCGGTGCTATGGGAGAATTTGAACTTTAAAAACTTTTTATACTTGGAAAATGTGCGGCAAAGGAATCCTGCCAAGATCCTAATACCGGTTTCATGACAGTACTCATTTCGTAGTGGTTTTGAACCATACTTCCTGATGCAAGGTTTTTTATAGGTTCCACAAAGAGCTGAAGTATCGGTGGCGGTAATACAAATTAGTCCTCCTGCCTTCAAACTGGAAGCAGCTGATTCTACATATGGTGCGGGAGTTCCAAAAGGATCAATATCCACCACATCGAATTTACCTCTACAAGTACGCAGAAGTAAGTTGGCCTCTTTCCTACAAACATTCACATTGGTCAATCCGTTGTTGGCAATGTTTTCATGGGCAAGTTCAACTGCTATTGGGTTTAAATCATTCACAACGGCCATTGATACTCCATTTATCTCTTTAGAGTATCTTATGCCTCGTATGCCACTACNTGCGAAGGCATCACAGATGGCAATATCCTGCTCACAACTTTGACGGTACACTGATAAAGCAGCCACTGATAAGTCTCGGTTAAGTTCCATGGCAGGATTATAAAAAACAGGAGCTTTTGATGAAATTTTTTCATATTGGGGAATTTTAATCCGTACTCGGCCCTCATCAATAAACAAGTAGTCCATTTAATAAACCTCTATTCATATTAAACAAGTAATCTCTTTTCATACACTTCTATTCATTATCTCTTTTTTAGACTAATTTGTACATTAATAGAATTAATTTTCATTAATCAATTAGCAATTAGGCGTTCCATTTATATAATGAATAATGTATTATTATACTATATTATTACTAAAGAGATTAGAATCTTGATGTTAATGATTTAAATCTTATATTATTTTGGATTGGTATCAATGGAGTAAAAATCATGTCAGAAATAACTTTTTTGGATAATGCGAAAACAGGTAAGAATAACTGGTGGAGATATGTTATCACCATTGGTTTATCGGCCGGTGTAAGTTTTATTGTCACTTTAGTTCTCTTTATAATGTTTATTGTACTATACATAACTTTATCGCCCATAAAAACGAATGCAAACTTTCTTTCAAGTGTTTCGGACATCGCATATAATCCTTTCTTTTTGATAACGATTACAGGTGTTCTTTACCTTATTTCTGCCTTTATTTTTTATGTTTGTGTCAGATTTTTGCATAAAAAAAGGTTTTTATCAATCATAAACGCAGTTTCTGGCTTTCGTTGGAAAATGTTATTTAAGGGAATGGGTTTATGGTTATTAATCCTATTTTTATTTAGTTTACCAGAATTAGTCTTTAGTCCTAATAGCTATCAGTTTACCTTTGATCCCAAAAATTATGGATTTTTACTGGTTTTATGTCTTTTAGTATTCCCTATTCAAGCATCCTTAGAAGAACTTGTATTTAGAGGGTACTTAATGCAAGGATTTAGTTTGCTAACAAAAAAACCATGGATTCCTCTTTTAGTTACTTCGATAATCTTCAGCTTGATGCATTATTGGAATGGAACTGGAAATGTGGCATTGGCCATCGTGATATCTACGTTCATTATTGGCTTTATGTTGGGTATCATAGCTCTGGGAGATAATGGCATTGAAACAGCAATGGGTATACATATTGGAAACAACCTTTATGTGGCACTAATATTTAACTCGGCAGATTCAGGATTACCAAATGTGCCATCCTTGGTCACATCCCAACCAACTGATCCTTTTGCAGGAATACCATTCATGGTTGTCATGGCTTTATTAACAATCGTAATCCTGTTTTGGAATCGAAAAGANGATTTAATTAGAATATTCCATAAATAAANATTTAATTCTTTTTCAATTCTTTCTTTTTAATTTATTTTCCATGATGAAGGTATGTTTTTTATGTTTGATCAACAAACGAAAAGTGGATGAATTAATGTGGAATTTAAAAATTGTATATCTAATGGTGTTTGAAAAAATAATGATACTAAATTATGATATAATTTTCATATAGTTATCAGTCAAAATTTCAAGGTGATATGATGATACCGGTTGCAAAACCCCTTATTGGTGAAGAAGAAATTAAAGAAGTGGAAAAAGTATTAAAATCAGGATTTATAGCGCAAGGCCCGAAAGTGGCTGAATTTGAAGAAGCTTTTGCAAGTTATGTTGGTGTTGAACACGCTGTTGCTGTAAGTTCAGGAACCACGGCCTTACACCTTTCACTTCTTGCTGCAGGGGTTAAACCAGATGATGAAGTTATAACCACTCCCTTCAGTTTCGCAGCCACTGGTAACTGTGCACTCTATGTTGGTGCTAAACCAGTTTTTGTTGATATAAACCCCGAAACTTTTAACTTAGACCCGGAACAAATTGAAGGAGCTATTTCAAAAAAAACCAAAGCAATAATACCTGTACATCTATATGGTCAACCAGCACAAATGGACTTGATAAATCAGATAGCCCTAGAAAACGATCTTGTGGTGATTGAAGATGCAGCCCAAGCCCATGGGGCAATGATTAAAGATCAAATGGTAGGATCCATGGGGGACATGGCTTGTTTTAGTTTTTATCCAACCAAAAACATGACCACCAGTGAAGGTGGAATTATAACCACTAATGATTCTAATATGGCTGATATGGCCCGGGTTTTAAGAGCTCATGGGGAAAAAGATAGGTATCAACATGTAGTTCTGGGATATAACTTTCGCATGACTGATATATCGGCAACTATTGGATTAGTTCAACTAAAAAAGCTAGATGGATTTAATAAAAAAAGAATAGAAAATGCAGAATATCTTACTGAGCACATAAAGGATATGTCTGGCATTCAACCGCCTTATGTTTCTCCAGAAGTCAAGCATGTATTTCACCAGTACACTGTGCGTATTAAAGAAGGAAAAAGGCATGATTTGATGGAATATTTAAACCAAGAAGGAATTGGAACTGGTATTCATTACCCCATTCCAATATACGGGCAAAAACTCTATCAAGACATGGGCTATGATGATGTTTGTCCTGAAACAGAAAAAGCCACTTCTGAAGTTCTTTCCCTTCCTGTTCATCCTGATCTTTCCATAGAAGAACTCGAAAAGATAGCGATTTCATTAGAAGCAGCTTCAGATAAGATTTTTTAAAAATTAAGTTTCATTTCAGTTTTTTTTCAACTGATAGAACCTTATCATCCATGGTCTTTTCACGATCCCTACGATCATCTATTTTGACACTGGTCACCACCCGATTAACACCATCTCTAAAAACTGCTTCATGAGCAACTTTAAGAGCTTCAAAGAGCTCATCAAGATTTTCAGTTTCCAATAGGGTTCCCATGCCACTTAATTTATATTTAATTCCTGTTTTATCCAGAGCAGCAACAGCAACAGCAACATATTTGCTTAAACTTGTTTCAGAAGTTCCGATGGGGATGATGGTCAGTTCTGCTGATATCATATCCTTATTTATGTTCAACTGTTCATATAATTTTTATGAAACCTCTGGAATCCAACAACTTCTGCTTGGAACTTGAAAAACGGGTGAAAAATACTATAAATGACTATGAACTTATCAATGACGGGGATAAAGTTGCTGTAGCTCTTTCTGGAGGAAAAGACAGTGTATTAGTGTTACATATTCTTAATAAGCTTTGTAGGGAATCTGATATTAATTTTGAGCTTCTGGCTATTACAATTGATGAGGGAATTAAAGGATACCGTGAAAATGGTATTAAATCAGCTAGAAAAAATGCATCTCAACTTGGTGTAGATTATTATGAATTATCACTGGAAGATGAGTTGGGACTCACCATTGATCGAGCTTCGAAGTTTTATAAGACGGCTTGTATTCCCTGTGGTGTTTTCAGAAGATATCTATTAAACCGCACCGCATATCAATTAGGTTCTGATAAATTGGCAACTGGACACAACTTAGATGATGAAGTTCAATCTTTCCTTATGAGCTTTGCCCGGGCAGATGTGAGACGGTTTTCCAAATTTGGGCCCAAACAAGATCGTATTCATCCTAAAATGGTGCCAAGAATAAAACCACTCTGGATTATACCTGAAAAAGAGGTTGGTAAGTGGGCAATTCTACAAAAGGTTGATGTTCATCTAGCTGAATGTCCATATGCTCATAAATCATTGCGTTCACGACTAAAAAACTATTTAAACAATTTAGAAGAAAACAAGCCAGGCACTAAGATGAAAATGCTGGATTTTTTTAAAAAAAGCATACAAGTAGATAAAGGAGAGGTTAAACTTTATGAATGTCAAATATGTGGCGAACCATCCTCTGCTGTCATATGTAAAGCTTGTGAAATCAGTGATATTATTAAAAAAAAATACTAAATTAGATAATTTATAGAGCTAAGTCATGATTCGCTTGCTAAACGGGTTACAGTGCCAAAACCTTTACTTTTGCCTTCTCGAAATATCAGTTTTTGCCCTTCTTTAATTGCGAAGGGATGATATTTGAATCTCATTCTAATTGTACCAGTGTCTCCTGCTGATAAATATTCTTGTTCAATCGGCTTAAAGCAAGTAGTTTCTGCTATAGTTTCTATGTGAGTTATACATTCATAACCTTTCTTAATGGTGGTTGGGTGTACAAGTATAGCTACATCAGCATCAAATTCTCTGACTGCACGTGGATTATAGTCATGGTGACATATAATCATGCCTCTTTTGATTTCATTCATTTCAACACCAGTAATGGAAATTCCAACCACATCTCCCACATTTGCACTTTCTTTTCGGTAATGATGCATCTCTATGGTCTTAACATTCACTGGAACGAAATTACCAGAATTTAAAGGGCCTAAAATTAGTTTTTCACCTTTTTTCACAGTACCTTGTCTTATAGTTCCGCTCACTACTGTTCCCACACCAATAACTGAGTATATTTTGTCAATATACATCAAAAATGGTTTTTTCGAGTCTTCCACATGAGATGGAATTTTAATACGGGAAAAAATCTGGTCAAGGAGTTCCAACCCTTCACCACTAACAGGAGAAGCTTTTATAACAGGTACCAAATGATGATTCATGTGTTCTGTTAAAAAATCTGCATCTTCAATGTTTTTAATTAAGTAAGGTATTCTGCCCACTAATTTCAACAAGTCAAAGACTTCTTGTCGGACAGTTTCAATTCTTTCTGGGCTGACCATGTCAATTTTGGTTATCACCACTATCACCGGCAATTCCATGGCCAATATGATGCCTAAGTGTTCTCGAGTAATGTGTGTTGGGCCCTGTTCGGCTGCTACAACTAATAATCCATGACTCAACTTCTGTCCGACTATGCCTCGGATGGTGGTGCGGAGCCAAGGTTCATGACCAACTGTGTCAACGAAAGAAACAAGTTTATCACATTTTTCAACTAAAACAGCTTTTTCACGTTTATTAAGAGGATTTTTAATCCTTTTTGTTTTTCCTTTGCTGAATCCATACACTGCAAAGGAAAGGTCAGCTGACAATCCCCGCTCAATTTCATGTTTTTGAATGTCCAGAAATATTCTGGAACTTCCAGTTCCAGTGTCAAGGGATCCAGTGGTTAATGTTCCCACCAAGGTGCTTTTTCCATGGTCAACATGGCCTGCAACTCCTATGAGGAGGTGATCTGTTTTGTTATTTTGCAAACGGTTAATGACTACCTTTGCTACTTCTCCCTTCGGGGCTTGTTCGGTTGTAATGTCAATGATTTTTGCGCTGATTTCACTGGCAAGTTCACTTAAAACATGTATAGTTTCATCCATCTTTCTTTTTTCCAGTCCCAAGAGATGACCATCATCATCAACTCCCAAAAAATAAATGGCTTCACCATTCCCTTTTTCTAGACGGTATTTCATTTGGGATGCTAATTGCTGTTTACGTTCAGTTAAAAGATGTGTTTCAGAATTAAGGTTTTCTTTGAATTCTATATTTTTTCTCTCACCCTCACTGGTGAGTTTTGAGAAATTTCCATCATTCATAATTAAACCTGATGTTTATATTATCGGTTTGCATTGGTTCATATTATTATTATATCATCTTTTAATTGAACTATTGTATCTTTTAATTCTATAGTCTAGTAAGGCTATCTGTTGGCACAGAATTTGGAATTTAAAAAAGTAAATTATAATTAATTACCGTTCATTTGATGATTTAACTTCTCAAAGTTTGAAACAGATGATTAATTCTTGATATTGATCATATTTGATCAGCTGTGGTAAAGAAGACTCCACCATATTTTTCTTCTTGCAGTTCTTGCACTTTTTGGGCCGCTGTTAAGTGGTCTTCAGTTTTGGCTATTATCCTTCTTTCTACAACCTTTAAATTCTTCCCACAAACACATTTTTTACGTTTCACTCCTTCTTTAGCATAAATTGCCCGTCCACAGTCACATCTGAATATTAAGTACATTTATATCAGCCCATTATCATCATCGAATAAATATATGGAATTATCTTTTTCCCATTTTTTTCACGTGCCTATTAATTTGTTTAGTAGAGGTAGGAAAACGTTAGTAATTGATAAAAAGAATCCGATCATGGTTCCTATATTGGCGCCTGCTGCTACTAGGAGAATTCGGAAAAGATTGTTATTCCATAATTCCTTAAAGCTTTCAATATCCGATAGTGCTGTAAGATCTTCCATTGAAACTCCTCTTAATTTTGCTTCCACTATACCTGCAAACCATCCCGCAGCCAGAAGAGGATGTATGGAAGTGATGGGGGCCACGATAAAGGCAACTATGGCTGAGGGTAACTTGGACCCTGCTAATAGTGACCCTAAAAATGCCATGCTACCAGTAAGGAGAACAAACCATATCAGCCCTCCCTGGATATCCACACCTTTTAAAAGTGCTGCGGCAAATATTAAAATAAATATGGCTGGAATGGCAAATAAGACTATCTTAGTAATGTTTATTCTTTTTTTTCCCAATTCCGTAAGCTGTTGAAGCGAAGGTAAATCTTCAGGATGTTCAAGGTTTTGATAGATCCCATCTTTATGGCCGGCACCAACAACTGCGACCACGTTACCGTCTATATCCAGGAGCTTCCGAGCCATATATGCATCTCTTTCTTTTACCAGGACTTCATAGGCGCGAGGAGACATCTCCTGGAAATAATTCATTACTTCAGCCAGAGTATCGCCCTCTTTTATGCTTTCAATATCTTCAATTGTTTCATCATCGTTAAAAAACGATGCAATTATGCTATACACGAATTTAGCCTTCTCCCAGAAGCTCATCATATTCAAAGCTCGTTTAAGGGTTATTTGAATATCTCGGTCAATTAAGGCCACTTGGGATCCGACTTCTTCGGCTGCTTCAGTTGCAGCCAGCATCTCTGAACCGGGTTTAACTCCGACTTCTTCACCGATTTTTTTCTGGAAATAACTGAGAAACCCACTTACCAGTAGCATGGAAATATTATTTCCTTTTAAGATTTCCCGTATTTTGATATCTTTATCTTGTGTAATGCCTTTTTTTTCATTTATCAAATTATGATAACGGTTAACATCCAACTCTACGGCTACAACATCTGGATGAGATTCTATAATGGTATTTTTTACTTCTTCCACGCTCTTCTCAGACACGTGGGCGGTACCGATAATTTTCAAGTTCTCAGGTGCCATTAAATCACTCTAAATGGATTAAATGTTAGGAAGATATAATAAATAGTCTAATGTTATTAGTGTAAGCCTAAAATATGATTTTAACTTATAAAAAGATTGTTCTTTTCCTTTTCGGACTTTTTAGTCATGGTTTGTTTTTAGCCCATCAAAATTTCTTTATTATTCCCTCTTTAAATTGGGGCACTATATTAGAAATATTTCTTTGGAGACAGAATTCTACATCAGCACCAAACCCTAATTTCCTCAGATTCTGTGCAGATAGGGAGTTTTTGACATGTTCATCAACCAATTCCGTATTTTGTATTGCTAAACAAGCTGATTGGGCCATCTCATCAAGATCATATTTTTTTAGATAAGAAATTATTTCTCCAGCCCCTAAAAAATCTTCAATAGCAAATCTTCCTCTAACTCCGGCCATAACCAATTCAATTTCATCAACAGCAGCCACAGCAGCTTTTTTAGCAACAGCTTGGGCATTTATAAATGAACCAATAAGTGCACGTCCCTTTATTCTATCCAAAATTCTTGTTCCATTGCTGGTAGTGATGATCATGGGTTTACCAGCGTACTTCTGTATTTCAATAGGTGAGTTCCCGGTATCAAACCCTTCAATGGTAGATCCACCTCTTTCTCCTGCAAAAAAAGCCTTATTTTTTGGTGTCATGGTTAAAGCTTCTTCTATTTCCACTGTTGGAATTAGGTATGGGATTTTTTCCAGGGCAATGGTGATGGTGGTACTGGCGCGTAGCACATCAACCATAATAGACACATCATGGGAAAATGATCTTTCTAAACTTAAGGAAACTCGCATTTAGACACCAAAAATAGATAATAATAGGAAAAAAAGAGTTACAGTAATTATTTTTTTTTATTCCAGGATTTTCTCGGCGAAAGCGAATCTTCTCCGCACTGAGGTTATACGTACTTTAACCTCGTCACCCACCTTTGTTTCAGGTACAAAGACCACGAAACCTTCTATTCGGGTAATTCCGTCACCTTCTTTACCCACATCCTCAATTTTAACCTCATATTCGTCTCCTTCCTTAATAGGGGCTGTTTTTGGAGTTTCATCTGCACCAAACAATTCATTCACATCCTGAAACCAATCTAAAAATGGTCTTATTATATTTTTTATTGTTTAATTTATTATTTAAATCTTTGGTAAACCCTTATAATACTTCACGAAGGAAACTTAAGTTATTAAAAAGATTTTTAAATCATTTCCGGATATTTTTTCCTATATTGATATTTTGGTAGATATAACAATGGCAACTGTAAATATTAAAGCCAATCATAATTTATATTGATTTATATACATTACAAACTTTAACATAAAACATTACTAACTTAAGATTGAGGTATTTATGAAGATATGAAGATTTTAACCACTCCCATGTGTCAGGAAGTAGTTAGACTGGCTGGCGTTCTAGAATACACTGTAGTATTGGATTACAATTTCGAAGGTGCTGATTTAGCTATAGTTCTTTCAGAAACAAATACTAATGTCCCATCAATTAAACTTAAGTTAAACACATTTAAACAGATATATAGTAGCATTGATCATATCTCCAACATATTAGGCACGAAAAAACTGGACATGGGTTCAATTAAAAAGGATTACTTAGCTTTTACTAATCCAGAAAAGAAAGTTTTGAATGAAAGGAAAAAAATAAAAGTTAAGGTTTACTCAAATTTTATAAGAGACATTATCAAAGATATGGGATTCACTCTGGTCAAAGAAAAACCTAACTTTTTGGTCTTTCCAGACTACTTGAAAGAGGAAATAAGCCATAATTTCATGAAAAAAATAGAATTAAATGGTAGCAGAATTGTGGAACTTCCCTCCCATAAACACGCTCCCGATAACCCCCTGGAGAGAGCACAAATACGGTATCAAATTTTGGAGAATAAATTATGTACGAAACCTTAACTTATATTGGTGGAGTTCACAAGCATGAGGAAATGAATGAGCTTATTGAGGATTTAGGAGGCTTCGTGCTTCAGGAAACCACCAGTCAGATGGATTTGGTCTTAACTTTGGCTGTTCCTGTGGAAGATGTGGAAAAAGTGGATGAAAAATCCCGGGAACTTTTAGGGAAAATTAAAAGAGCACCAATGGCTGGGACAGAAATTGCCATTGTATCTCCAACACTTGCTCGCCAACATTTACCTCACTCTGCTTGTGACATTTCCGAGTATCTCAGGCGTTATGGTGCTAAAGATAATATGATTGGCCTATCCCGTGGAGCAGGGAAGGGCATCTCTCGCATTTCTGAGGATGAAAAAAGACTAATTGGGGAACATGACTTAGCAGTTTTTGCATTAGGAAGTTTTAGAGAGTGTCTCATGGACAAAACTCACCTTTTTGCAGATATTGACATACCAGTTGTGGTTACTGGGGCTCCAGAGATGGATGTGGCTGATTTGCCAGGAGCTATGGCTTATATTGGTGGATTAGGAAGGATACCTCGGCGATTAAAAAGAGGTGAAGATATTAGGGCCCTTAGAAACTTGGCAGAGGTTGTTGAAGATATTCTTGATGCTCGTAGAAAAGAAATGTTAGATGATCCGCCCATTGTGCCTTCTATACTGGTAAAAACAGAAATAGAAAATCAGATTCCTGCTGTTGAAAAAATATACTCTCCAGCACCTATAGTAAGCCAGTTAGATGGGGTGCGAGTTAAACTAAACTATGAAGAGTACAAGGATGAGATTGCAGAGGTGAAAGTGGATGATTATCGTCTGGGTGATGTCTCAGAGATTAAAAAATCCATGATGTATGATTATATACTGGTTAAACTCTTACCGGAGACTTCAATAATCTAGATGTATTTAAATCATACATTTAGATTTTAGATTTTTTTTTAACAATTTCGCACAATTAAAATTATTTATGGGCTTCTAGCAATTTTGGGGTTTCAAATGCCAAGAATTATACAGTATATAATGTTTATTTCCATGTTTTTTGTAGGATTTTTAGTCCTCAACTACTGTGTATTTTATGGAATGTACTTTTTACTGGGTTTGCCGATGACCAATGGTTTTTACCTAATAATGTTACTTGCAGCATTATCTTATCCAGTTTCCACAATAATTGAAAGGATAGTTTCAAACAACATTACTCGTATTTTTTATACTGCAGCATCAGCTTGGATGGGAGTATCATTTTATTTGCTATTTTTCCTGATAATATATTTAGCACTATCTTTTTTCATACAAATACCTCGAACAACGTTTGGATTAATAATAATACTTCTAACGGTATTAATCAGTGGATATTCCATTTATAATAGCTATTTATTAAAAATTAAAAAAATTGAAATACCAATAAAAGGTTTGCACGAGGATTTGAGGGTTGTTCACCTCAGCGATATTCATATAGGTTCCATAAGAAATTCTGGTTACATGAAGCGAATAGTAAATGAGACAAATAAATTAAATCCAGATGTAGTTTTCATTACTGGAGATGTGGTTGACGGAAGCGCCAAGCTACATAAACATACATTTAGGGACATAAATCATTTAATTTCGCCCGTATTTTTTGTAACTGGTAATCATGAACTTTATGAAGGGATAGGAGAAGTCTTCAGGGTTTTGGGAGGTACTAAACTAAGAATACTTCGAAATGAATTGGTAGTATTTAACCAAATACAAGTTATTGGGGTTGAGTATTCTTTTGAACATGATCATCTAAAAAACACACTTAAACGCCTTAAAATTAATTATGACACACCATCAATTCTCCTATACCATATCCCCAAAGGATTAAAAGAAGCCAATGAGGTTGGAATTGATTTACAACTTTCTGGTCACACTCATAATGGTCAGATTATGCCATTTAATTTCTTGGTTAAGTTGATGTTTCCATATATTAATGGATTATATGAGTATAAAGGAACTAAATTGTATGTATCACCAGGAACAGGTACTTGGGGCCCTCCCATGAGGCTTGGTTCCAATTGTGAGATAACTTTAATCAAATTAAAGTCAGATAATTAACTAGTTTTTTTGGGGAGTATAGAATCAGTATAAAATAAAAATGTTATTTTTTAAATATCTTTTTTAGCTTTTATATACATGTAATTTGAAAAAAGTGATTCATTTTTCCACAATTTATATAATAGAGTATTTCCTCTAACACTCGTTGATTTTTCCATTATGAATCCATTTTTTTTCAGTAGTTTAACAAAGGATTTTTGGTTCCAAAATCGTATGTGGGATTTAACTTGAAAAGGAGGTTCAGTAATGTTTTTCCCTAACAAGAATTGAATTCTATTCTTTAAATGCCCAAAATTGGGTATTGAAAAGATGATCAAAGCATCCTCTTTAGAGACGCGATAAATTTCTTGAAGTGCATTTTCTGGGGAAAAAAGATGTTCAAGAACATCGGTGCAAAGAATAGTATTAAAGTAATTTTCAGGAAAAGGAATTTCCTGATTTAAGTTTGAAATTTTTGTTTTTATTCCCCTTTCTTTAGCTTTATTCATGGCGTTTATGGAAATATCAATCCCATAGGGTTCAATTTCATAATCTTTTTGAAGCATGTAAAGAATCGTCCCATCACCACAACCTACATCTAATACTTTCCCAAGGGATTTATTAGAGGGTAAAAGTGACTTTATAGGAACAATCCTCTTTAAACTACTTTTGTTTAAATTATTGTTCATTTCCATTTCATTGATTCTTTCTTCCCAGTATTGGTTGTAATAATCTTTATCCATTTAAACCTCCAAAATCATCCTAATCCTATCATTAGTGAAGATTCGGACAAATTTTATCATTTAAATTTCATTATCTTTGGAAAATATCCAGCCGACTGAAATGGGATTTCTTTTTATTAATGTAAGTCTTAATAATATATTACTTAAGAATATAATATCTGGATGTTTTTTTATGTGGGGTGACATGAAATGGAAAAGAAAAGTGGTATAATTGGTTTTACTGGTGCTTTCAGAGAAAGTATAAAAGAAATTGAAAATGGATCCACAATAGTTTTCGCTGGGTCAATTGCAGTATGCACTCCTTTTATTGAACTACTTGCCTATGCAATCAGGGACAAAGATTTTAATATGGTATATGTGCCTAAATCAGATATTGGCGAGGCTAAAGAAATTAGAGAGGTGGAAAATATTGGTTTCAGTGTGGTAAACCAATATAAAGATCCAAAAAACCCAGATGTCCTGGTGGTTTTGGGAGGCCTAGCAATGCCTAAGTTCGGATGTTCTCCAGATGAAGTTTTAAACATGTTGGAAGAAATTTCTGGTGATCAAAAACCCAAAATAATTGGGGTTTGTTTTATGGGAATTTTTGAAAAGGCAGGGTGGAATGCCAAAATACCCTTTGATGTGGTGCTTGACACCAGTATGGAAACAATCGTAACTAAATAAGTGTTATTCTTTTATATAAGATTGTACTAAACAAAATAGGATATTTAATGGTTTTAAATTATTTTTTTTCTTTTTTACGCACCATTTTTATATCGTAGTATTTGCTCTGACAAGCAGAGCAATTTCTACAGTCATGTTTGAATAATGAACTGAAAAACTGAATCAAATTCTTTATTTTCATATTTTGACAACTCCTTTTCAATTATTCTAACTGATGTTACTTAATATTAAATTAAGCAGTGTTCCAGTAGTTAAGGCAATTAATAACATTAAAATACCTGTTTTAATCATGTTTTTAATTCCAATCTCTTTAATTAAGACTATGAACGTGGCTATACATGGAAAACTGGTGGCCAGAACAGTACAGGCAACAACAAGTTGGTTTGGACTTAGATTTAATGGGGCCAGCATTGCTGTTGCTAAATCTTTCCTTAAAAAACCCATTATCAGGGCATCAATTGCTTGATTTGGAAGGCCTAGCATATTGGACATGATAGGTGCCACTAAGTTGGAAATAGCACTCATTATGCCTACTACGTATAGTATGTTTATTATTAGTATGCCTAGAAACACAAATGGCAAGGCCTCTAATAGAAATCCTTTCACTCGCATCCATGTTTTTTTAACCAATGTGGCCATATGGGGCAGTCTATAAGGAGGGATTTCAAAGAAAATTTCTGGACTTTCTCCTTTTAATAAGAAGTTCAAGATGGATCCCAAAAGCACAAAAAGGATAAATAAAGTACCGTAAACCATTATTATGTATTGGACACCATATTTGCCTATTAAACCTATAATTACTGCTGTTTGGGCCATACAAGGGACAGATATTGCAATAAGTGTGGCAGCTATGAATTTTTCCCTTTCTCCTTCAAGAATTCGTGTTGAAAGCATGGCGGGAACATTACAACCAAAGCCAAGAACAATAGGTATTGTTGCATAACCATGGAGCCCCATTTTGTGCATTACACTATCAAGTAGAACTGCCAGACGGGGAAGATAACCAAAATCTTCGATAAATCCTAAAACAAAATAAAAAATAAGGATATAAGGTAAAACAACGGCGAATATAACATAAATTCCTGTAGTTAATAGGCCAAAGGAAGTTTCGTATTCATATCCACTCCCGATTAAGATGTCATGGATGAACCCAGAGCTAATGGAGTTTTCCACAGTGCTGGTAATGAAAGGTCCATAATACTGGTAATAAATTGGATCAAGGATGTAAGTAATTAACAATTCTCCAAATCCTATAACAATTTGCATAGTTACAAACAAAACAATAAGTGCTATAANAATTCCAGAAACAGGACTTACAGAGGCATCTTCTAATCTTTCAAGTAAGGATGGATGGCGGTGTTCAATTTTTTGTACTTTAGATAAGATTTGGCCAATGAAAGCCCATTTATCATCATCATCCATTTTGGCAATTTTTGAAATATTACGGTCAGGATTTTTAGTTATTTCAGTTATAGTGTTTACAAGTTCTTTGATTCCTTCGCCAGTAACAGCTACTGCTGCCACAACGTTTATCCCCATGATTTTTTGAAGTTTTTCTAGGTTTACATGTACTCCTTTTCTTTTGGCAGCATCCCACATATTTAGCACTAATACCGTGGGTATGCCTTTTTCCAGAATTTGTAAGGTTAAATAAAGGTTTCTTTCCAAGTTGGTGGCATCTAACACATTAATTATTAATTCAGGATCCTCTTCAAAAAACATGTCCCGGGCTACTTCTTCTGCTTTACATGAAGGGGATAAAGAGTAAGTTCCAGGAACATCTACAATTTCCATTTCAGCATTATCTATTATTAGGCGTCCTTTAGTGTATCCGACAGTGGTCCCAGGATAATTAGATTGAATTACATTNACACCTGTTAATCTGGAGAAAACAACACTTTTTCCCACATTAGGATTACCCATCAGTAATATTTTCTTCAAATTTCTTCCACCCATACTTTTTTTGCCATTCCTCGGCCTATGGCCATTTTGCATCCGTCTATCTCGATAACCACAGGACCACGTAGGGGTGCTGAGCATTTTTTAATGATTTTTTTCCCTTCTCTAATGTTCATCACTTCTAAACGCTTTTTAATTCCATGTCCTCCATCAATTTCTCGTATAATTCCATATTTTCCGTTTTTTAGTTCTACCAGTGTTATCATAATACACCTCAAATGTTAGGTGCACCTAACTTTTGTCTTTTTAATATATAATACTTTCTTAAAAATAATCAACTGAATTATTATATATTTTATGTTAATAATCTGTAAATCTTTTAATTCTCTTTTAAAATAGATTTATTACTGATTAATTAATTGTATATGTTTTTTTTGAGTTTTGTTACATTTATTGTTTTTAATTTGTAGTTTAAAATCAGTATTGTCTATATTTTTTTAGGGTAAAATATATATACTGTTTTGAATATATATTCATAACATCCCTAGGCCCAGAAGTATTAGTATATTATTGGGAAAACCTTGAGTATGTCGATTTAAACCAGATATAGCTGATGTAAATGAAACAAAAGCACTGACCATCACTACAGAGGAGTTTAAATCATTAAGATTTAAGGATTACCAGAACAACTAACAAAAAAGGCAACTAACTAAGATTATATTTCTCAACCTACCTTTCATCGTACTTTTGGTTCGGCCCATAAGAAAATAACTCAGGCATTAATATAGGGTAAAATTTTTCAAATTAAAAGGAGGAGATTATATTATGGATAAAAAAAGGTATCAATGTAAAAATTGTGATTTTGAATGGCAAAGTGCCAAAGAATATGATAAGTGCCCAGATTGTGATTCAGAAAACATAGAATTAGTTGGTGTTACAGAAGGATCTCAAGATGTTACTCCACTAGGATTAGGTAGGAGAAGAGGTTCTGTAGGCCGGGGGATGGGAGCAGGACCACCAAGAACTTGTAAATGTACAAAATGTGGTTATGAATCTCCAAAAACTCCTGGAGTTCCTTGCCGTCAAACAAAATGTCCTAAATGTGGCCTCCCACTTTGCGGGGCCGATTAAACAATTTATTTGGGGAGATTAAAATGGTTTTAATATGTGTTCCTAGTCTTGAAAAAGATGGATTAAATGGAACAGTATCCCAACACTTTGGAAAAACTCCTTACTTTGTTTTAATCAACTGGGAAGACGAAAAAATAGAAAGTGTTCAAGTTCTGGAGAGTAATACAAAACACACTGGTGGGTCAATGACTCCTGGCGAGTTCATCGCCGGATCTGGAGCTAATGAACTATTATGCGGAAATTTAGGTCCGAAAGCTATTCAAATGCTCCAGAATGTTGGAATAAATGTTTATGTAGGGGCATCAGGTACAGTAGCCGAAGCAGTCCAAGCAAGGGCAGAAGGAAAACTGAAACAAGCTAACATGGATTCAGCTTGCTCAGATGGACATTAGCCAATAATATATCACAAATTCAATTTTCCCCAGATTCATAATAAGTTTAGTGAGATGGTTCTTTGAAATCAACTAATCCCGAACAGACTACGGAAGAAGAACAGAAAAAACTCTTAATGCAACAGGAAATTACTATTGTAAAGCGGATGAGCAACATAAAGCATAAAATTGCTGTAATGAGTGGTAAAGGAGGAGTGGGAAAGACAACCATTGCTGTTAACCTAGCAACAGCTTTTGCCTTAAAAAATTATAAAACTGGTTTAATGGATGTTGATCTGCATGGTCCAGATATTCCTCACATGTTAGGGGTGGAAAACGCAATTTTAGAGCAATCAACCAATGGAATATTACCTCTTAAAGTAAGGGACAATCTCGAAGTCATGTCAATAGAGTTTATGTTACCTTCCAAGGGATCGCCAATTATCTGGAGAGGACCAAAGAAAACCGGTGCCATAAGGCAGTTTTTGTCTGATGTTGACTGGGGAAAACTGGATGTTCTCGTAGTGGATAATCCCCCAGGAACAGGAGATGAACCCTTAACAGTATTACAATCCATCAATCAATTAGATGGGGTGGTTATGGTAACGACCCCTCAAGCAGTGGCTGGGGAAGATGTTCGAAAATGTGTAAACATGGTTAAGGGGTTGAACATTCCAATTATTGGGGTCATTGAGAATATGTCTGGTTTCACCTGCCCTCATTGTAAACAGGAAATCAATATTTTTGGTAAAGGTGAAGGGAAAAAACTGGCAGAAGAACTGGATATACACTACTTAGGGAGTTTACCCTTGGATACAACCGTTAGAAAAGATTCAGATCAGGGAAAACCATTCCTGCTTCACGACTCAAAATCTGATATATCCAAAAAATTCATGGAAATATTCTCTAAAATAGAAAATAGAATCAAAAAATAGGAATTTAAGAATTTAATGTACTGAAATTCGTACAATAAATAAGAGGTGAATTAAATGAAAGTTGCAATTGCTGCCAGCGGGGAAACTCTGGATTCACAGGCAAGCCCTGTTTTCGGAAGATGTTCTCATATAATAGTAGTGAATATTGTTGACGGGGATTTTAAAGACGTTAAAGCTATACCCAACCCCTCAACTACTGAAGGTGGAGGTGCCGGAATAAAAACAGCCAGAATAGTGGGAAATGAAAATGCACAAGCCCTCATATCTGGATCAGTTGGTCCCAATGCTTTTGAAGTATTAAAACAATTGGAAATAAAGACATACCAAATGGTTCAGGGAACAGTCAAAGAAAATTTAACTCTCATGTCCCAAGGAAAATTGGATGAGTTACACCCCACACCTCCTCGAGGACGAGGTTTGGGAATAGGGGGAAGAGGAGGACGAAGATAATATTTGCATTTCCCTGAAGGAGATGTAATTTGTAATCAAGGAAGTTCTTATGAAAATTGCAATAACTGGTGGAAAAGGTGGAACTGGAAAATCAACTATATCGACTGCTCTAGCTATTGAATTAGCAACTGGTCAAAACAAAGTATTATTAGTTGATGCAGATGTAGAATGTCCTGATGATCACATTATACTGTCAACTAACCGTAAAAAAGTTCAGGACATCCACACGATTCTTCCAATTCTTAACCAAGACAAATGCTTAAAATGTGGAGATTGTTCTGAAGTTTGCAAAGAAAATGCAATTGTGTTTATCAAAGGTAGACACCCCTTCATAGTAACTGGCCAATGTAATGGTTGTGGGGCTTGTCTTTTAGCTTGTCCAGCCAAAGCCTTAGAAAAAGGTGAACAAGAAATTGGAGCCATATATCAAGGAAAATGTAAAAAATCAAATAAAATTTCTGAGAATCTGCTACTGATTTGGGGAGAAATTAAAATTGGTTGTGAAGCTACAGCCCTTGTAGTCAATGCTACCAGAAAATATGCTGCAAACATAGCTTCTGATTATGACTTTGTTTTAATTGACACTGCTGCAGGAACACATTGTAATGTAATTTCGGCAATGATTGGTGTAGACATGGCTCTGGCAGTTACAGAACCTACTCCCCTTGGAAAACATGATTTAGAACTTATTCTTCAACTTTTACAAATCATGGAAGTAAAAACTCAAATAATAATTAACAAATCGGATATAGGTGATTTGAACCTTATTGAAGATGTTTCCAAGTATAGAAACGTTCCCATACTCCAAAAAATTCCATATGAAAGAGAAATATTAAAAAAACATTCTCGAGGCCAGCCAATAACTCACAATAACATTAAAAAACTTTCTAATGCTATAATGACTAAAAATGTAGGTGGAACACACGGATGAAAACGATTACCATACTTTCAGGAAAAGGGGGGGCTGGAAAGAGTACTTTAACTGCATCTTTATCCGTCATGCTAGCAAATAGGAACAAAATCGTGGCAGTTGACTGTGATGCTGATGCACCAAATTTGGCTCTTGTTTTAGGTCTTGAAGAGGAACAATTCGACAACTGGGAATCCATTACAACTGGTGAAAAAGTTGAAATGAACCAAGAAAAATTAGAAACACTCAAACTTCACAGCAACTATCAAGATCTTAAAAAATGTGTTGATGTCTGTAATTTTTCAGCAATAACTTGGAATCAGGAGGAAAATATACCTATTTTAAACGAATTATTGTGTGTGGGATGTGGGGCTTGCCAATTAGAATGTCCAGAAATTTTTAGTCTAAAAAAAGTTGAAAATGCTAGAGTAGGTGTTGGGAAAACCCAATATGGATTTCCGATAGTCTCGGGAAAGCTTGAAATAGGGGAGTCAGGATCAGGTAAGGTTGTAAACGCAATAAGAACCACAGCTGCTAATATTGCTGAAGGCATCCAAGCAGATTACATGATCATGGATTCTGCTGCAGGGATCGGGTGTCCGGTTATAGCTTCTTTAACTGGTAGTGATTATGTTATTTTAGTTACCGAGCCTACATCAGTTGCTTTTTGGGATCTTAAAAGGGCCATAGAGTTGGTAGATCATTTCAACATTCCCTGCGGAGCAGTTATCAACCGTTGGGGAATCAACAAAGACTTCACCTACCAATTACAAGATTACTTCCAAGATAAACAAATCCCTTTATTAGGTAGAATACCCTATGATCTCCGATTTATAGAAGCTTTAATTAATTTAAAACCCGCAGTCATTTATGAACCTAAGTTTAAGCCAATATTTAGGGAGATAATGAATAACTGTTTGTCGGATATGAATAGCATTCCCCTATAAATCTATTAACCGAGATGGGGGGGTTTAGTTTAAAAATGAAAGGAAAACTTTGAATCAATTTCAGAGGTTAAAAAAAGGGGAAAGAGCAGCTAAATATTCTACTCTAACNAATCTANTTTTAAGCATAANAAAAGGAGTTTTTGGGCTATTATCTGGAAGTGTAGCNTTGATAGCTGATTCAATAAACTCTTTTTCCGATATCTTTGCTTCATTCGCAGTTTATATAGGCCTTAAACTATCCCAGCGAAAACCTAACCAGAAATTTCCTTATGGTTATTACAAAGCAGAAACCTTATCATCTCTCATTATTGCGGGAGTAATAATTTTCAGTGGGTTGGAAATTGTTTCAGAATCTTTTCAGGGAATTATTAATCCCCAACCATTAAAAATACCCTTTTTTGCCATTTTAGTCGCTGCTATTTCAGTCGCTGTTTCCTACCTCATGTCCATATATAAGCAGAAAGTGGGGGAAGAAATAGAATCCCCTGCTCTTTTGAGTGATGCTAAACACAGCCTTATCGATGTTTTTTCATCTTTATTAGTGTTTGTAGGGGTTTTAGCATCATATATCGGCTATTTAAGTCTTCAAGGGGTTGCAGGATTTTTTGTGTCATTATTGGTAATATGGATGGGTTTAAAGATTGGTAAAAATGCAGTATTGGTTCTTCTTGACGCCACCTTAGATCCTAAAACTGTAGAGCAAATCAAAGATATGGCTCTAACTGTAGATGGTGTAGTNGATGTCCATGAAGTTAAGGTGAGGAGTTCAGGGCCTTACATTTTTGCAGAACTTCATTTGGAAACGAAAAAGGAAATTTCTGTTGAAAAAGCACATGAAATTTCTGATATTGTTGAAGAAAAAGTCAAAAATGGTGTAAAGAAACTTGAAACATTAATGGTGCACATAGAACCCGCAGAAAAGGATAAACTTCGATTAGCACTTGGTATTGAAAACAATAATGGTTTAAAATCAGTTCCATCAAAACATTTTGGGAAGGCAAATTACTTTGCTATCTGGGATGTACGCCAGAAAGATGGAAAGATAGAATGTTACCATATTGTGGACAATCCAGCCAAAAAAATGGAAAAAAAGAGNGGAATAAAAACTGCTGAATTCCTGGCCAAGGAAGATGTGGATGTTATTTTAGGATGGGATATAGGTGAAGGTCCACTGTACGTTCTTTCTAATTCTTTCATACGTTCTGCTATTCCTCACGGAGANACTTTAGATGAAATTATGGAAAAATCAGTGAAGGGGATTTAATGAATGACCAGGATTCAGTGAAGATCACTATATTATATGATAACAATTGTCTGGATGGTTTTAAAGCAAGCTGGGGATTTTCTTGTCTTATAGAAACTAATGAAAATACAATCATTTTTGATACTGGTTGGGATGGCAATATCTTGCTTCACAACCTTGAATCGTCCCAAGTAAATATTGAAAAAATCGATTTGATTGTTCTATCCCACTCACACTGGGACCACATCGGTGGGCTGACTCACATATTACCTTTAATTACCAATCCTAAAGTAGTTCTTTTAAAATCATTTTCTGAAAACATGAAAAAAGAAATAAGGGCCAGGGCTGAAATTCTAGAGATTGAAAACTGCGAACAAATAATGAAAGGTATTTGGACAACTGGAGAACTGGGAGACAAAATTAAAGAGCAAGCATTGGTTGTGGAANTAGGGAAAGAAAAAGGAAACATATTATTAACTGGATGTGCACATCCNGATTTAAAGTCCATTATCCAAATGGCACAAACAACCAATGACGGAGATTTAAAAGCCATAATTGGGGGGTTCCATGACTCTGAGGAATTAAAAATGCTGGAAGGAATTGACAGGGTGATACCTTGCCATTGCACTCAAAAAATGAGTGAAATTAAGACTATCTATCCAGATTCTTACAGGGAATGTGCTGCTGGCCAAGTTTTCAACTTTCCATGAGCTTTTGATTTTCATCCAAACTATAGATATGAAGTTAAAACAGATTCATAATGAAGCCTTCCAAAAAATAATGATAAATATCACTTTTTTATTGGATTTTTAATCAATTCAGTAACTCTTTTTATATGCGTTCCCTGTGATTTAACCTCGTCCATTAGGTTTTTAAGAAGGGTTTGCGTCATGGGAACTGGATAACTTCTAAAAATATAAGATTCCATCATCAAATCAAGCGCACGCTCTTCTGCAATGCTTAAATCATGTTTTGCATATTTTTGACTTTTCTGAAATAGAATGTTATCTTCCAAGGATAAATTCAGTATTTCATTACCCAAATCAGTTCCAGGAATAGGTTCAGCTATGCTGATGAAGTAATCATCAAGCATTAACTCATCAGCTAAGTCAACTGTGGCTTGAAAGTCTTCTTCTTCCTCACCAGGATAGGCAACTATGAAAGAACCAGCAGTTTTAATGTTATGTTCACGAGCCATATGCACTGCTTCTAGTATCTGATCCACATTTATGCCTTTTTTCATACGTTTAAGAACTCGGTCACTGCCAGATTCAATTCCAAAGAAAACCCATCCATTGGTGTATTTGTTAATAGCCTCAAAAATATCGTCGCTGATTAAGTCTGCCCGAATATCAGGTATTGTAAGATTTTTAGGCCCAGTAAGATTAGATATCTCTCTTAAAAGTTCAACAAATGCTTCATCATCCACGTTTTTAAATTTGTTACTACCATAAAGAGAACCAGTGCCTCCACTAATAGCTATCCGTTGAGCGCCATTTCTTAAAAAATGTTTAACTTCTTTTAAAATGTCTTCTAAAGGGCGACTTCTCACTTTTCTACCGAAAAAACAGGGAACACCACAGAATCCACAGTTCCCAGGACAACCTCGATGGGTTTCCAAGTAAACATTGGCTCCTCTGATATTTTCAGATGAAATATTCTCTGGAACCATTGATAAATGTTTATCTAAGGATGCCAGAGAACCCTTACCAGTTACAAGGGTTTTATCTCCATCTTTAAAGGCCACTCCTGACAAGTGTTTAAAATCAGATCCACTGGGATTGGGATTATTTTCAAAAAATTTTATAATATTATATATAGTATTCTCACCTTCACCAACTACAACCAGATCCACAGGTAAGCACTCTAAGACCAGTTCAGGGGAAAGAGTTACTGGACCCCCAACTATCTTAAACCCATCAATATTTTCCACTTCTTCTTGATAGTTCAAAAGATGAATCGTTGATTGGAGACTTATAAAAACAATATCTGCTTCTATCTTCTGTTCAAATCCTTTTTGTAAGTTCACATTGTAACCATGTCTTTGGATTAATCCTGATATTAACAGAGCACCGTAACTATAAAATTCAGGAGTTAAAACAGTTATATTTGGTTTATGGCTCATTCTATCACTTATAACAGATTTAGAGATCAATAAAAATTTATCAGAAATTTAAATTGCATGCAGATGTATTTGACAGAATCAATTCACTTTCCAATATTATTATTACAGATGATAATTTAACATATATTCCTGAGATATCAATTATTTTTTCCTTACACCAAAGAAGTTTATAGCTTCAATGAGATCTTGGAAAGCAATTAGCTCCGTTTTAAGCACGTCTTGTTTACTTAACGTACTGCTCATCTCTCCATCAACTGAGAGTTTATCCGGACCTCTAGCCACAATACGATCAATTCCATCCCTGCAAAGGATTTTTTCTGCTTTTTTATCATGAACAAAGGCTCTTCCTGGGATGATTATAGTTTCTTTCAGTTCTTTCAAGTCTAAATCTTCAAGATCTTTTTGAGTAATAAGACAACCAATATCCTGATCAGCTGCAACCACGTTTACTAAGTCTGATGCTCCAATAATCTGAATAATATCTTCAATAAACGGTTTAGCAACTTTTCCAGTTAAAATTGTGGCTTCAGAAGTGACTTCTGATAATATATCAAGATATTCTTTGTCTTTATCTTGGGCAAGGGCAAAGGGGGTATCATTTTCAGGGTCACATACTGGTGTACCAGTTACTCTGAGATTGAATTCCTGGTTTATGCTGCGAACCAATTCATCAAATTCTTGCAAGCTATGGGGCTCTAAACCACTGATTATTGGTTCATTTCCAAGTATAAGGCCTTGATTACGGAAATTAGCAAATCTCATCATGATAAATGCTTTAGCACCCCATTCTTCCAAGTCAGAACAAGTCTTCCTAAGGGATTCACCATCATTTACACCCGGAATAATAACACTGGCAGCGTGAACTTCACAACCTTCTGAAAATCTTTTCAATGCATCTAATGATGCTTGAGGGTTTTTATCTCCCATCCATTTCTTTCTTAACTGGGGATTGGTTGAAAATACTGTGAAAGTAACTTCCTCAACTCCATGTGACATTAAATCATTGGCCATCTGTGGATCATCAATACCCTTTCCACTAGTGTAACCAAGATGAATGGGAATTTTCCATTGTGAAAATGCGGAAGTAATATCCAAAAGGTGAGGATAACAGCTCACATCACCACCACCGCTGATGTTAATTTTTAAATCATCTTCTTGGTAATTTCCCAGCATTAAAGATGTTTTAACAGAGTTTATAACCATAAATGGGGCTACAAATTCGTTTTTGGATTCTCGCACACCAGTAGTGCATTGTTCACAACCAAAACTTCCTGGAAGACATGATCTACATCCTAGTGGTTCGGCCCCAGTAACTTTCCTAAAATAACAATATTTGCAGAAACCTTTACAGTCTTTACCGGGTATTCCACCTACATCTGCGATTATTTGCATAATATCAACGTTTTTAACGTTATTACATTAAAAAATAAGACATTTTTTGGTTTCCCCTTTAATTGGGGGCTGTTATAATACACCGAGATAAAGTTTAAGAAATGGTCTCTTATAAGTCTTTCTATTTAATTCAAGAAGAAAGTTTAATACATATCTAACAGTATACCGAGAGTCGTATATCATATTGTACCATGGGGATATGACCCCCAAGTGAACAGAATTTTTTTTCTGTTTACAACCGAATTGGTACAAAAAAAAGGTATACGAGAATCTGTAGGAGGGAAAAAATGGCAAAGTTTGAAGATAAGGTCGACTTGTACGACGACAGAGGCAATCTAGTTGAAGCACAAGTCCCCATAGAAGCCCTAAGTCCATTGAGGAACCCTGCAATCAAATCGATTGTTCAAGGTATCAAAAGGACTGTAGCAGTGAACCTCGAAGGTACAGAAAATGCTTTGAAATCCGCAAAGGTTGGTGGACCTGCATGTAAGATCCTAGGACGAGAACTCGACCTGGACATAGTAGGAAACGCTGACGCAATTGCAGCAAAGGCAAAAGCAATGATACAAGTCGAGGACGGTGACGACACCAAAGTAGAACTGTTAGGTGGAGGAAAAAGGGCATTAGTCCAAATTCCATCAACCCGGTTTGAAGCTGCAGCTGAATACTCAGCTACGACACTGGTAACTGCAAATGCATTTATTCAAGCCATAATTGACGTATGTGACGTCAACATGTACGACGCCAACATGGTTAAAGCAGCTATTCTAGGAAGATACCCACAGTCTGTTGAATATATGGGTGGAAACTTAGCAACTATGTTAGATGTACCACAAAAACTAGAAGGCCCAGGTTACGCCCTGAGGAACATTCTGGTGAACCACGTGGCAGCTGCAACTCTGAAAAACACTCTGCAAACAACTGCTCTATCCAGCATTCTGGAACAATCGGCTATGTTTGAAATGGGTGACGCAGTAGGAGCATTTGAAAGAATGCACTTATTAGGACTGGCGTATCAAGGAATGAACGCTGACAATATGGTGTTTGACTTGGTAAAAGACAACGGTGCCGCAGGTACAGTTGGATCAGTCATAGAATCTACTGTGGAAAGAGCCAAAAATGATGGTGTAATCAGTGTTGAAAAAGACTTGAATGGATTCAGCGTATACGGAACTGACGACCTAGCTAAATGGAACGCATATGCAGCTGCAGGATTAATAGCAGCCACCATGGTCAACCAAGGTGCTGCACGTGCTGCTCAAGGTGTGTCCTCAACAATTCTATACTACAACGACATTCTCGAATTCGAAACTGGATTACCAAGCGTAGACTTCGGTCGAGCTGAAGGTGTTGCAGTAGGATTCTCCTTCTTCAGCCACTCTATATACGGTGGTGGAGGTCCTGGTATCTTTAACGGTAACCACATCGTGACTCGACACAGTAAAGGTTTCGCCATACCATGTGTGGCAGCAGCCATGGCTTTAGACGCCGGTACCCAGATGTTCTCACCTGAAGCAACCTCCGGACTCATTAAAGAAGTGTTCAGTCAAGTGGACGAGTTCCGACAACCACTGAAATACGTGAATGAAGCAGCAGCGGAGATAAAAAACCAAGTCTAAGAACAAATCCAACATTGGGGGTAAATAACTAAATGGACATCGAAATATTTCCACACAGACTTTTAAGCGCTGATACTACTGAAAAGTTGTTGAACGACTTGGAAGATTTGAAAGGCGTAAAAAGAATGGTAATACAGGGACAAAGACTTCCTCCTGAAGAAATAAACCCTGAACGTCAATTTATCACTGTTAAAGGTGAAAAAATTGATTTGCAAGTGAAAACAGGGCGAATTATGATGGAAATTGAGGAAGAAGAAATCATTGAAGAAGTAAAGAAAATATGTGATGAAATTCTGCCATTTGGGTACAACATACACGTTGGAACTTTCATCAGAAAGCAGAAGACCGTCACCGACGACATTAAGTACGGAGAAGCAGTTAATGACCTACCTGACGACTTGGTTGGATTAACTGATCAAAATGCACAACTCAGCGAAAGAACAACAATTATCAAAAAGAAGGATTAAAAATGATAGGCAAATGTACCCACGTAGTTGATTGTAGAGAAACAATGGGAATGGGTGAAGGAGGCGGAATCGCCCAGCGAGGGACATTTGCAGAGTGTGGAAATGAAGTACTGGCCGTAGCAATGTCTCCTGGAAGGAGACACATAACTAAACCAGTATGCGAAATAACCTTTGCCCTGCGAGAAGCAAACATTCTGACCAGCACACTGGTCTTAAACGCAGGAGCAGGAGTGCCTCAGGACGCACCCACTGCCGGAGGAGGCAGTCTTTTCGGACTGACCCCAAAGGAAAAAGAACAAATTGGAAGGTTTAAACTTGTGGTAGTGCACTTGGGCGGGGTAAGACATCATATCACATACAAGGCCCGTCTGATTTTACGCCATGTAAATAGGCCCTGTATAATTATTTGTGAATACCCTGTGGACTTTGAGGATTTCGCCAAGATCGGTGTTAAAACCAAAGCAGTTATGCCCGAAGAACCAAAAACCAAAGGTGAAATTGTGGACATAATCAGCGGAGTTATAAGAGGAGAAACTTGTCCCCAAGAAAAATTGGATGAAATTATTAGAAAGGTGAGATTAGCATTAGGAGGTGCATGAATATGGCACAATACTACCCCGGAACCAGTAAGGTAGCAGAAAACCGAAGAAAATTCTGCGACCCAAATGTAGAATTAGAAAAATTAAGGGAGATCTCCGACGAAGATGTAGTAAGCATATTAGGTCACAGAGCTCCTGGTGAAGAATACCCCAGTGTACATCCACCTCTAGAAGAGATGGATGAACCTGATGATGCCATCAGAGAAATGGTTGAACCATTAGACGGTGCAAAAGCCGGTGACCGAGTACGATACATCCAGTTTACCGACTCCATGTACTTTGCTCCAGCCCAACCATTCATGAGGTCCAGGGCTTACTTATGCAGATACAGAGGAGCTGATGCCGGTACACTATCCGGACGACAAATTATCGAAACCCGTGAAAGAGACCTGGAAAAGTACTCCAAAGAACTCTTAGAAACTGAATTCTTTGACCCAGCTCGATCCGGTATTAGGGGAAAAACTGTACACGGACACTCTCTAAGGCTCGATGAAGACGGTATGATGTTCGACATGTTACGACGTCTCGTCTACAACAAATCCACAGGAAAAGTCGATGCAGTTAAAAACCAGATTGGTGACGAACTAGACGAACCAGTGGACTTGGGAGAACCATTAGATGAAGCCACCCTTAAAGAAAAAACCACCATCTACCGTAAAGATGGTGAAGCATACAGAGACGATGCGGACGCAGTGGAAATACTGCATAGAATACACGTCGCAAGATCTCAAGGCGGATTCATGCCTGAATAGGAGGTGGAAAAATGGCTGACAAATTGTTTATAAGAGCATTAAAAGAAAAGTTCGAAGAAGCCCCTGACGAAAAATCCACCAGTTTTTACAAATTTGGCGGATGGAAACAATCCGAAAGGAAAAGGGAATTCGTTGAAGCTGGTAAAGAAGTAGCAGCAAAACGTGGAATTCCTCAATATGACCCGGATGTGGGTACACCTCTAGGACAAAGGGTTTTAATGCCCTACCAAGTTTCTACAACTGACACATTTGTAGAAGGTGACGACCTTCACTTCGTAAACAACGCTGCAATGCAGCAGTTCTGGGATGATATCCGAAGAACTGTTATTGTGGGATTAAACACAGCACACAACGTTATCGAAAAAAGGTTAGGTAAAGAAGTTACCCCAGAAACCATCACTCACTACTTGGAAACAGTGAACCACGCAATGCCTGGTGCTGCTGTTGTCCAAGAACACATGGTGGAAACCCACCCTATGTTAACTGCTGACAGTTACGTGAAAGTGTTCACTGGAAACGACGAAATTGCTGATGAAATAGACCAGAGATACGTCTTGGACATCAACAAAGAGTTCCCAGACCACCAAGCTGACGTCCTCAAAGCAGAAGTGGGAGATGGAATGTGGACTGTGGTGCGAATACCAACTATTGTATCCCGAACATGTGATGGTGGTACCACCTCACGATGGTCTGCAATGCAAGTAGGTATGTCCATGATTTCTGCATACAAACAAGCTGCTGGTGAAGCCGCAACTGGTGACTTTGCATACGCAGCTAAACACGCAGAAGTTATCCACATGGGTACATATCTGCCTGTGCGAAGGGCTCGTGGGGAAAACGAACCTGGAGGAATTGCCTTCGGTTTCCTGGCCGATATCTGTCAATCCTCACGTGTAAATTGGGAAGACCCTGTCCGAGTAGCATTGGACGTAGTAGCCTCAGGAGCCATGTTATACGACCAGATCTGGCTAGGATCTTACATGTCTGGTGGTGTTGGATTCACCCAATACGCTACAGCTGCATACACTGACAACATCCTCGACGACTACACTTACTACGGTAAAGAATACGTTGAAGACAAATTTGGCGGATTATGCGAAGCACCAAACAACATGGATACTGTTCTGGATGTAGCATCCGAAGTAACCTTCTACGGTTTAGAACAGTACGAAGAATTCCCAGCACTACTTGAAGACCAGTTCGGTGGATCACAGAGAGCAGCCATCTGTGCTGCAGCATCTGGTTGTTCCACAGGATTTGCTACTGGAAACGCTCAGACTGCTCTAAGTGGATGGTACCTATCAATGTACCTGCACAAAGAACAGCACAGCCGACTTGGGTTCTATGGTTACGACCTGCAGGACCAGTGTGGAGCATCCAACGTATTCTCCATCCGTGGAGACGAAGGATTACCACTGGAACTACGTGGAGCTAACTACCCCAACTACGCCATGAACGTGGGTCACCAGGGCGAATACGCTGGTATCTCTCAGGCTGCTCACGCTGCCCGTGGAGACGCTTTCGTTTTAAACCCACTGGTCAAAATCGCCTTTGCTGACGAAAACCTAGCATTCGACTTTAAAGATGTTAGAGCAGAGTTTGCTAAAGGCGCATTAAGAGAATTCGAACCAGCCGGAGAAAGAGCTCTAATTACCCCAGCCAAATAAATAGGTGTTACCACACCTATTTTTTTTATTTATTTAAAAAAAAGGAGGATAAAATATGGACCCTACGAGTATGATAACAGGATTAGGCATTGTTGCTCTCATGGGCGCTGCCGCAACCATTGCTGGTGCCGCAGAGGACTTAGAGTCTGATGTAGGATCACAAAGTAACCCTAACTCTCAAGTGCAACTGGCACCTCAAATGGGTAACCTTCACCGGATGGTGAANAAAGCAGTTTCAGGTGAACCTGTAGCATTCGGTACATGGGCAGGAATAGCCGGTTCTGTANCTTTTGTTCTTATGGGATTGATTGGACAACCAATCGTGTCAATAGCTGCCGGTGCAGCCATAGCAGCATTGGTGCACACGGTATATGCCACAACATCTCACTTAGGAAGGATTGTCAGTCAATCACAGTTTAATCAACCATTATTCTTAGATGTTGTTACCCAACACTTAGGACCCATAGCTGGTCATGGATTTATAGTATCTTTCTGTATTGTAGGATTATCATACCTAATGACATTAAATTTACCAGGATTCGCCCACCCATTTGCACTGCCATTTTTAGCAGTTTTATGGGGAATAACCATAGGTGCCATAGGTTCATCAACTGGAGACGTTCACTATGGTGCTGAAAGGGAATATCAACATTACCCATTTGGTGGAGGTATCCCAGTGGCTATTCACGGTGATATTACCAGAAAAGCAGAACTTGGTGCCAGAAACTCAATAGACGTAGTTTACTTCTGTGCCAAGTTTGGTGGACCTGTAACAGGTTTATGCTTTGGATTAATTGTGTTCCTCAGCTTCTGGACGACTATAGTCTTCGGAGCTACTGGAGGAGTCATTGCTGGTATAGTGATAGTCTTACTGTTAATATACATCAACAACCGAATCGAAGTATTTGCCAGAAACAAATACGGACCATACAAGGAGTAAGGAGGTTTTATGATGGACCCATTATTAATGATAGGCGCTGTAACAGTTGCAGGTGTCCTCATTGGTGGAGGTGTACACTTTTTACCAGTGGGCGGTGCTCCAGCAGCTATAGCAACAGCAACAGGTGTGGGAACAGGTACCGCAATGTTAGCAGCAGGTTCTGCTATGACTGGACTAATCACAGCCGCAGCCATGACTGGATCTCCACTATGGTTGATTCTGGCCGCAGGAGCTGTTGGTTCAATGCTCATGATCGGTATCACCATGCTGGTTGGTAACTGGGTATATGTGTGGGGTGTAGGAACTGTACCCGCATCAGCAAAAGTAGAAACTGACCCATTAACCAAATACAATCAAGAAAAATATGTAACCCCTGGAACTGAAGGACACGGAATACCCACTGTGTGTTATGTAAGCGGAATAATCGGCGGACTTTTAGGTGGGATCGGCGGTGGCCTAGCATACTGGGCAATGTACGAATCATTAATTGGCATAACATCCTTTGCCACTCCTTTGAAGTATGCAGGAGTTGAATTAGTTCCTGCTGCAATGGTTGCAGGAATATTTGCATTAGGACTGTTCTTTGTCAATGCTGTAATCGCTTCCTACAATATAGGAGGAACCATAGAAGGTTTCCATGACCCTAAGTTTAAGAGAATTCCTAAAGGTGCCTTGGCTTGTCTCATCGCATCCTTGGTAACCGGAATTATTGGGGTGTTAATTATCAAAGGAGGTGCTTTCTAATGTCAGTAGCAGCAGGAGGAGGTAGTGAATCCGCAGTAGACCCTAAAATAACCATTGGTATTGGAATTATCGGTGGGTTAATCGGAGTATATTTAACACCATTTCACTCTGTTTTAGGACCTCTCTTAGCATCATTAGGAGCTGTCTGTGCCATAATTTGGGGTGCTGACGCCATAGCAAGAGTAGCCAGCTACGGTTTAGGTACCGGGGTACCCTCCATCGGATACATGTCCGTTGCAGTGGGAGTTATAGGTGTCTTATCCGGTCTAGCAGGTGGAGTAATGCTGGGTAATATTTACTTAGGACCTATTCTAGGAGTTATTCTATCTGCAATTATAGGCGCAGTAATTGCCATACTTGGTAAAAAAATAGTTGGAATGAAAATACCAGTCCTGTTAACAGGTACTATGGAACTCACCGCTGCATCTGCAATATCTATCCTTGGATTTTCAGCAGCCATTGCCGGAGGTATAGGCATGGCAGCTATAGTAAGCTCGGTAGTAGCAACTGGTTTCATTGCACTGCTCTTTATCATGAATACCATGGCTATTCAACACCCATTCAACGCTTGTTTAGGACCACAAGAAAACAGGGTAAGAACTCTAAAATTGGCTGCATCCACAGGTTTCATTTCTATGGCTGTAGTGGGCATATTAGGGGGATTATTCACTGCTAAAGGGGCAGTTATTGCCATTATTGGTGCTATAGCATGGTTTATAACCATAAAAATGTTCTTAGAAGCATCCAAAGAAGAAGCAGCATCTGTGGCATGGTCCGGAATGTGGCCTAAAGAGGAGGAACTCTAGGAGGAATAAAAATGGAAATGTTACCATTAGTACAAGTAGTTCCTGAAATGAATCTAACCATTGACCCCAGTTCTGGTATGGTCGGTGCAGCTGTCGGCGGTGCCGTAATCGTATCCATGGACGGAGTTAACGAACAATTAAATGAATTAGAGGTTGCAGTAGAAGACTTATACACAGCCCTAGATCCAACTACCGTGTCTGCAGGATCTTATCCTGGAAGGGAAGGAGCCTACCTCATGGCAGGTACACTAACCAACATAGTTTATGGATTTATCTTAGGGCTTGTGCTACTGATAGCCCTATTGTTATAGGAGGTGTTAAAGTTGGCTGAAAAGAAATCACCAGCAGAAGGATGGCCTGTAATTAACGGGGACTACGAAGTAGGAGATCCAGAAAGTCCTGTTGCAGCCACTACCTTGGCTTCTCACATTGAAAGTATCCCAGTAGATGCTGGAGCAGCTATTGCTGGACCTTGCAAAACTGAGAACCTAGGAATAGAGAAGATGCTCGCAAACCTCATCTCAAATCCCAACATACGCTTCCTGATCCTAACTGGATCAGAGGTGCAAGGACACATCACTGGTCAGAGTATAGAAGCTCTCCACGCCAATGGTGTTGACCCTGAAAAAAGGAAAATAATAGATGCAACTGGAGCTATTCCTTTCATAGAAAACATACCTGACGAAGGAATTGAAAGATTCCAACAGCAAATGGAAATTGTAAGCATAATTGACGTAGAAGACGCCGCTACCATACAGTCCAAGGTCAAAGAATGCATAGACAAAGATCCAGGAGCTTTCGAAGAAGAAGCAATGGTTATAGAAGTGGAAGAAGGCGGTGGCGAAGAAGAAGAAGGTGAAGAAATACCACCAGTCGCCCCTGAAACAGCCCTTATTGAGGCAAGAATGCGCAACATCCAGACCCAAGTTAAATCTATTGGTGGTCTTAATCGGATGGCTGCAGGAATGTATTCTGGAAAAGTACAGGGTATAATGATAGGTTTAGTCTTCATCCTAACCTTTGGAACCTTACTGCTCTTAGGGGGTTTATATTAAATGTTAATATCAAACAAACCTAATATTCGAGGCATTAGAAAAGTAGCAGCAGATGTAAAATACCGAACCCAACTAATTGGAAGGGATCAGAGACTGTTCTCAGGACTCATAGCCACTAGAATATACGGTATGGCATTGGGATTCTTACTGGCAGTTTTNTTAGTCGGCCTTCCATATGTATGGGTATTATTGACCATTAAGGGGGCTTAATAACATGTCTGATGAAGAAAAAAATGTCATACCTCATGTTTTAGTCCCTGCTGAAGAATTCAACAAGGCTAATGAAAGATTAGACGAAATGGATGAGAAGGTTGAATTCACTTGGGGTGAAATCAATCAGAGAGTTGGTCAACAAGTGGGTAGAGATATTGGTATTTTATACGGAATCATAATAGGATTAATAATCCTGTTTGTGGTATTCAATGTAGTGAAAGTAGGAGCAATCCTTTCCATCTTTGGAGGAGTCTAATTCAAGGAGGTTTACTTATGATAAGGTTTGACAAAGAACAAGTGGTTTTAGATGTAGCTGGTGTCAACGTGGGTGGACAACCAGGAGAATACCCCACAGTTTTAGCTGGAACCATATTTTATGGTGGACACAGCATTATTGAAGATGAAAAAGCAGGAGTTTTTGACAAAGACAAAGCAGAAGCCCTGATAAAGACCATGGAAGAAATGTCTGATGTCACCGGAAACCCATGTATAGTCCAGACCTTCGGTGCAACTGCCGATGCAATGGTCAAATACTTGGAATTTGTTGGTGAAGTATGTGACGCACCGTTCATGATTGATTCAACATCAGCCGACGCTAAAGTTGCTGGTGCGAAATTCGCCCAAGAAGCAGGTCTGGCTGAAAGAGCAATCTACAACTCAATAAACATGGCTTCTGAAGCCGATGAACTTCAAGCTGTTGCAGACACTGATATATCTGCATCCATAGTTCTCGGATTTAACCCAATGGCACCTGGTGTAGAAGGTAAAATAGATATATGGGAAACTGGCGGAAGTGCCATAGACAAAGGTTTAATGCAAATGGCAGAAGAGTGCGGAATCACCAAACCATTCATGGATGTTGCTATAACTCCATTAGGTCAAGGTGCAGGGCCCGCCCTCAGAACCTCATACGCTGTTAAAAGTAAATGGGGACTACCTGTGGGAAGTGGTATCCACAACGTGCCATCTGCATGGGACTGGCTACGCGGATACAAAAAAGATCATCCAGAAGCATGGCCTGTTTGTGACGTAGGATCCAACCTAATCCAACAAGCTGTTGGAGGAGACTTTGTACTATTCGGTCCTATAGAAAACTCAAAAATGGCCTTCCCTGCTTGTGGTATGGCTGATATCTTCATGGCTGAAGCAGCTAAAGACATCGGAACTGAACCAATAGAAGAACACCCCTTCTTCAAACTGTTATAGGCGCAAAGCCTATACAACCTATTTTTTTTTATTAAGGGAATTTCAATAGTTTTTGAACTTATTTTATAAATGAATTTTTTTGAGGCTTTATAATTATTTGGATATCTTTTTATATTTGCAAATAATAAACAAAGATGTTTAATTAGCATGCTAGGAATAATGTCCAAATTACAAATCTCATAATAGGCAACACACTTCTGGTGATTAATTTGTTGGAAATAATAGTACTCATAGCTGTATTGGTAGTTTCATTGATCATGGTCATTAAATCAGCCGATTTATTTGTGGATAATTTGGTTGAAATTGGGGGAGCTTTGGGTATTTCTGAAATAATACTAGGAGTAACTGCTTCTGCAATTGGAACCTCACTTCCCGAGTTTGGATCAGCTTTAATTGCTTCATTATCTGGTAATACTGATATTGGGGTCGGTTGCGTAATTGGTTCAAATATTTGGAACATAGCCGGGATTTTAGGAATTTCAGCAACAGTAGCAGGAGTTATTGGAACAAATAAAGAAGGATTAAATCGTGATTGGCTGATGACATTAGGCACTGGCTTAATTCTCATATTTTTCATGTTATTTGGTGATATTAACTGGATAGCAGCTTTAGTAATGATTTTTGCATATTGTATTTATTTATGGCTTTTAATTAAAGCCCAAAGAAAACATGGTAAAAACAATTCTAATAATGATTCCGATTCTAATAATGATCTAACAATAGAAAATCATGAAAACAACAAAAAGAACAAAAAAAGTGCTATAAATAAAAAATCAATTTTATATATTGTTTTAGGGCTTGCAGGCCTTATAATCGGGTGCAGATTACTGGTTTATAGTGGTGTAGAACTGGCCCACATAGCAGGAATACCAGAGATGATTATGGGGCTGTTTACCTTAGCCATTGGAACCAGCATACCTGAACTGGTAGTTACATTATCTTCAGCAATGAAAGGATTGCATGATCTTTCCATAGGTACCGTTCTGGGTAGTAACACGTTTAATATTCTAATTGGAATAGGAGTTCCTGCTCTCATACTATCTGTACCCGTGGAACCACTATCTTTAACTTTGGATGCGCCAGTGATGATTGGAGTGACTGTTCTTTTAATGGTACTTATTAAGGCTGGTGGAATGAAAATTAATAGGGCGGCAGGGATAATATTAATGATAACATACATCTTGTATGCCATAGTCAGGATATTTATAATTGGTTAGGTGATGGAAAATGTATAAAAAGATTTTAGTTGCTACCATGGGCGAATACATGGACGACCTTATTGAAAACACATTAAATATTTTAAGTGACAAAGATGCTGAAGTAATATTTATTTATGTGGTTGAAACCTCCGTCCCCTTTTTAACCCCTAAAAAAGTAAAAGAAATGATGATTTCTGAACTGAGAAAGAGAGGGGAAGAAATACTTCATGACATGGAAACGATATTTAAAAGATCACAAGATTCAGGAATAAAATTCAAGACAGTAATGACTGAAGGTAACCCTGCAGTCGAAATTGTCAAAACTGCTGCTGATGAAAATGTAGATGTGATAGTAATGGGCACAGGAAAAAGCATAGTAGATAAACATTTATTAGGGAGCGTATCTGAAAAAGTAGTTCACTCTGCTCCATGCACCATACTCCTAGTTCGGACTATAAATTAGAATACACTCTTTTTTTAACATTTTTTTCCTTAAATTACATATTAAAATCTTGTTTGTTCTTACTCGTGAATTTAATTTCACAAGATTTATAACTATTTTAGATAAAACCTATTTTATAAAGTTATAAAACTAATAATTTAAGATTCATGTCAATTCGGAGGGGATTTTTCTGTCATTTTTAAAGAAAATGTTAGGTTTGGGTCCTAAACCTGTTATGGCCAAGAGTAGATACATAACAATTGAAGATGCCAAAATGGCACCATTTACCAAGAAAGCCGTGGGAAGAGGATACGGTGCAAATTTACGCAAGGATGAATATTATATTGTAGCGTCGGTGGAGTTGGGAAACACAACCACCAAGTCCATTCTTACTGCCACCAACCTCAACACCAGCAAGACCTATCTATTGGATAAAACAGTGAAAATGACCCGAGATATAAGACCTCCTAAAACAGGTGAAAAAGTCTTTGGGGAAACTGTTTGGCACGTGGAACTAACTAAAGAATCAGTTTCGGAATTAGTGAAGGACACTATACTAGAATCTGTAAAACGATCCAGGATTAACATTGAAGATGATCTAGACTTTGTAGTTCGCTCAACAGGAGTTACAGCAGGTTTTGCTTCACCAAAAGAGGTGGGTGAACTCATCATTGCCCTTGCAGATGGTTGTTTAGATGCAGGGATACCGCCAAGTAAAATGTCTCCATCCATTTCCAAGGAAAGCTTACCCAAAAAATTACGAGAATTCACTCTACTAGACAAGGTAATGTTTGATGGAGCAGTGGTAAGTGTAGTGCCTCCCACTGGAAGAGCCGTTGTAGCTAATGAAATGGAAGGAGAACTAGTNACAGGAGGTATTAAGGCAGGTGCAAAATGGACTGANATTGATTACCGAAACCCATGTGTTTCAATGGACTTTGGAACTACGCTGGCTGGNAGAATCGTTAATAATGACGAACCTTACGCCCGAACCATAGGAAACTTCTGTGGACTGGCTGGAGCAGTGGCTGACTCAATAATCAGAGGCACACAAAAGGTGGATAAAATTGGAGGGGCTGCTCTGGACTTGTATAAGAAGGAAATCCTCAAAAAAGCTGACTGGAAAACTGCAGAAGAGTTTGCCAAACGCGCCCATGAACACGTTGACATACGCAAAGTTCCTGAAGGCAGGGAACGATTCGGAACCGTGCCAGTAGATCCTCAAGCAGCATACGATGCAGGAACCACTCTCATTGGCTGTGACATAGGTAAAGAAGGGGATGAGGTACCTGAACTCACCAAAATAGGTCAAGAAATAATTGAATCAACAGACATGCACACCCTTTTTGCCACCTTGGACCATGTTAGTGCCATGATTGTCAAAAGATTAATTGAAGAAGCTGATGATGAAGGTGTAATTGAAGAAGGATCCATACTAGGAATCACAGGAAGGGCAGGAATCACCGGCCGCAAACCAGAACTGATTTTAGAACATACTAAAGGATACTTTGAAGATGTCCTATTTGTTTCAGATGCTCTGGCCCTGGGTGCAGCAGTGATGGCCCGATGTATGAACTCCATGGGAACACCACTAATACCACTTGGAGGTAGGCAAGGCGGCCCATGTATCTTAGCGCAAAGAATGAAACTTCAAAAGAGATAACAAAGTTCACATGATTATGAACTAATCTGATCATTTATGAGGTAATATAATCACTGAAATTTCCTCATAATGTATCAATTTTATCTTATAATAGCCAATCATTTTTCAAAATTGTTTCATAAATCTAAAGAAGTATATTTTTTTCATCCGAATTGGAGTCACCATAGATAGATTTCCAAAAACATTTCCATTAACAGATAAAATGGGCAGGATTATAAAAATCGAACTCGTAAATTCTGTATTCTCTATAAATCAAATTTTTCCCAGATTAGTATGCATCTTCAGACATTTTTTTAATTATTTTTTTCTGAGAATGTGGCATATGATCAAAAAGATTTAAAAAAACATTATCTGATATCTATATATTATGGTAATAGCCCTGGTAATGGCTGGTGGGAGGGGCACCAGAATGAAGATGGACTCTGAAAAACCCCTTACACTAGTAAGAGGTAAACCCCTTATTCAGTATGTACTGGAAGCATTACGTGATTCTACGCATATAGACAGAATAATAATTGCAACAAGTCCTCACACACCTGAAACTGCAAAGTTTGTTAAAAATATCATATTAAACGGGATTGACGTTAGCGTTCTCATTACTCCGGGTGTAGGCTACATTGAAGACCTTTCTTTTGCACTTTCACAAGATGATTTGGCCAATGAAATAATTCTCACCATCACTTCTGATCTTCCCCTAATCACTGGCATGATCATTGACCAAGTACTGCATGAGTACCAGAAATCACCCAAACCAGCCATGTCTGTAATGGTGCCAGTAGAGATATTCTGTGAACATGGTATCAAGCCCAGTTTGGTGCTGGAAAAAGTGGTTCCCTCTGGATTAAATATATTAAGGGGGAAAGATACAGAACAAGATGAAGAAGTTCTAGTCCTTGGCAAAATAGAACTGGCATTTAATATTAATAGCCCCGAGGACATTATCTCCTTAGAAAAACTGTGGGGAAATTATAGAAGGTGAGGTTATGGTCGAGAAAGAGGAAAGGAAACTCATAAAAGGGGAAGAAAAAGTTTGGAGTGAAATTAAGGGTTATCAAGTTGCTACTAACAATGCCCGAATATTAGGTGAGTTAGAAGAGCTTATAATAAATGATCGCACCGGTAAAATAACTGATGTGGTTATTAAAGTGGATAAAGGAAGAACAGTTGCAGTTAAAGGTTCTAAACAAAAAGGTGACACCTTACTGGTGCCATTCGGCAAAGTTGAAAAGGTGGGCGAATTTATCATAATTTCAGAATAAAATCCCACTACCTTTTTATCAATTAGATGAATGAAAAATTTATCTATCTTGCAATGAAATTATTTGACATATATTAATATCATATTTTTAAATTCACTTTTTTTTGAAAAAAAATAAAAGAAACATAAAAAAGTAATGTTAAATTAAAAAAAGTGGGACTTATTTATAGAAAGGATGTCCTGTTTCGTTCTTTTTTTCGATTATTTCGTCAATGGTTGGTGTTTGGGCAAATGCTCTTTTAATTGCAATTTTTGTGGCTTCATAGTTGTACTGGTAAATTTTATCAGCGTCTTGAGCTTCAGGGTGAATGAAAACACCACATAATATGCAAATGTCTTCTGCATCAGATTTAGGGATTATCCCTTCTTCAACAGATTCTACCACTGCCATAGCCACTGCTTTTTGAGCTGGTCCAAACATTTTCACAGCATCATCCAAATCACGAATGCTAACTTTGGGAATCAGCATAGTAATTGGTTTAGCCACTAAATTAGGAGTTATAACTGCAAATAAAGGAGTATGTCTGTCAACTTGGTTGGCCAAAGCATTGGCAAAGGCTTTACCAACTGCTCCTTCTTTATCTCCAATCAAAAGGTCTATATGGGATACTTCTGCTCCATCTCCAACTAAAGCTTCTCCTGCCAGATACATTATTAACACCTCAATTAATTAAATTATTAAATACATCAATTTCTATGTAATTTATCAAATATGAAGTATTGGATCAGAATAAAAAAAA
>JGI24710J26742_10000408_pt1 | contig 39596 bp, 33 predicted proteins | sample BioPla2DNA2_FD_26742 | JGI IMG/M metagenome (IMG submission 26742)
AAAGAACCAAAGAAAGAAGATAAAGTAGAGAATACTTCTAAAGAGACTGTAGGTAATCCAGATAACGATTCTAGCTTGTTTGGTTCTGAGGACTCAACAGAGTCAGAGAAGGATACCTCTAATGAGATTACTACTGCTTCACCATTCGGGAACTTCTAGATATGAATGGTGAAGAATTTTTAGCATCTCAGCTAGCAGGTTTAAAGAGTACAGTACAGAGGANACTTGAGGAAATCTTACAGGATTTCGAAGAGTTTCACTCTAAGTCTGATCTATCTAAGATCGAAGTACTTTCATGGGTATTAGATAATATAGATAGATTAAGCTTTAGATACTCACGTAGATTAAAAAGCAAGTAAGTTAGAAGTGACATTAGAAGTGACATCACAAGTGACATTTTTAGATGTCACTTCTATTTAAGAGATATATTAGAAGTTATGAGTATTCTGTTATGCATTTTAATAATAATAATTAATGCTCTATGCATTTGTTTACTTATAAAAACAAGAAATAAATGCATCAGAGAATATAACCGATTTAAAGCGTCATTAAAAGATGCTGGATATGATGTGTCAGATTTTCCAGACTAAGAACAAAAATAATTGATAGGACAATATAAAAACCATTTTACTAATGTCAGTAAAATGGAATTATTAAGATAATAAGCTCCAAAAATCGTAAATTTTGGAGCTTAGCAAAAATAAGAGCCAAAAAACTCAAATTTTGGAGCTTAACAGGAGAATAAATAATGAGATATTTTGTAAATAATGAAGAAGTTTCAAGAGATACCTTCTATTTTTGCCAAAAAGCTAAAGAAGAGAATAAGACCTTTGTGCTATTAGATGTTGATACATTTGTTGGTAGTTATATCAATCAGCACCCTGAATACGATTATTATATCCGTGATGGTACAGCATCTTACTACACAAAAGGTAATGCAATTGTTACAGCGTGGTACGAAAAAGATAAATATTACAACTGGTCTAAGTGTACTATTGATGACATGTGGAAGAGATACGAAAAGTCAAAGTTCAAGGATATTATGCTATTTGAAGAATGGTATACGAAGAATGGCTGGGTGCTTAAGAGCGAAACTAAGTATGCAAAAGAGTGTCATGACATACCAACAGTAGAAGATTTTTATGAAGAAGTACAGATTAAATTATTTTCTGTAAAAGTAAATAACGATGACACCGTAAAGACCATTAACGAGATGAAAGAGAAATATGGTGATTGTATTGAGTATGTGCTACGTGGTTGTTACACAGAGATTATTTATAGAGATAGTTATCTGGAGATTTAAAAAATAAAACCATTTTTCATTCAAGAAAAAAAGGAGGAATGAAAGGTATGGACAAAATAACACTAACTCTTAAACGTGATACTGCACAAGGGATCATTTATATACTTGAAGACTACATTGATGATTTATATGAAGAACTTGAAGTGTACAAAGGACGAATAAGGGAAAAAAGAATCAATAACTATATTGAAAAATGCAAAAACTGTCTTAACGAATTAGAAGCATTTATGCCGAAAGACAAGTTAGATTGTGAACAAGAGGTTAAAGAGGAATAAAAATGAAATATGAAGTAGATTTTAATTATGAGCAAGGTAGTGATTATGGTACTGGTACATTTACCCTCATTAAAAATAATGAGTACTATGATTTTGATTTCGAGTTCACAGCTATTCAAGATAGAGACTGTAGCTATACTTGTCATTCATTCTCTCAGGAACTACCTGATGAAGAATATTATGAGTATGATGTAATCGATAAGATTACAGATTTAAACGTATTAGTTCAAAGAATTAAAAAGGCTTGTAATGAAGATATATCAGAAGATGAATTAGACAATCTTATCGGAGAAGAGTTCTATAAGAAGATGAGTAAAGAACGCTATCTATATACTAGAGAAGGTTAGTATGTAAATAATGAAAAAATTGAGATGATTAGTAAAGGGCGGGTCAATGATTAGATCTCACTAATCATTATAAGGGGAAGTGATTATGTTTTTTAGACAACGCAAGGCGAGACTTGCAAACGGGCAAGTTGTGCGGGAAGGCGACTTGGTTGAGTTTACAAATTCTGATGGTGAAAAGTGTAGAGCACCCATTGAACGTGATGTTAATAACCCCAAGCGCTTGTTTTTCTGGAACAACACGTTTGAGATTAGTGATTACAAAAACGCGGAAAAAGTAGACGCATAACCCAGTCTAAAAGGAAGCGATATGACATTTTATGAAGAACTTTGGTAAGCTAAAACTATACGTATATGATTTAGACTATAAACCAGGAGAGAAACAAGGAAGTGGTATACTAGGAATTAAGAATAGAAAAACCTATCATACCTTCTATTTTGAGTATTCTGTTTATCAAATGCTCTTTTATGCAGTAAACCATAGCTCTAATAAGATATGTCCTGATAAGCATTATTATGAACAGGATATCTTAACTGAAATTAGAGATTTAGATAATCTAGCTCATGCAGTTGAATCTATTTTTGGTGTTAAGGATATTAAAGTTTCAATTTATTACCTTATTACTAGTGCATTCATTAAGAAGTATACTAAATATAAAATGCGTTATCTCTGTACAAGAGAGGATTAAGTGTTATAATTAATTTACATTTCAATATGTTCTCCTAAGTAAATAAAAAGCCCTAGATATTGCGTCTAGGGCTTTTTTTTTATTACATCATAGGAATCAAGAATGGATTCTTAGTTATAGGAGCTGCCATTAATGATGGGTTCATAAAGGTACCTCCTAATCTACCTCCTGCTAACTTACCTATGAAGGAATCTGTAAATACGTTATTCGCTGNTATAAAATCAGGGAATAAGTGCAGAGCCAAGAGAGCAGATACAGGGTTATGTAGCATAATATCAAATGCTGTTCTTAAGCTTCTTAATGTATAGTTATAGAACATAAGAACACCCATATTCTCTAAGTATTCTCTATTTCTACCTGCTAACATATCGTAGTTAACAAACTCATTCATTGATTTGATAAGAGCATCATTAACCTGAGTACCATGCTCAGTTAACCAATCATAGTAAATACTCTTAGCTACAAAGTCACCATAGATAGTAGCTTTCTCTAAGATTTTATACATAGCAGTATCTTTAGATACTGTTAACCATTTACCTGCTTGGATCATTGAGTCGGGTAATTTACCTACCTCTTCATTGAGCTTATCTGCCCATGTACCTGTAAGTACTGACTGATTATAGTCATCACCTACATCGTTAATAGTAGATAACTCACCTGCTTGGATCATAGGGTTTATAGATAATAAACCTATCTTATCTTCAATAATCTCAAGACGTCTCTTAAGCTTAATAGCACTTTGATCGTTAGGGTCAGNGAATGTAGCTATCTTNGCTCTAATCTTTAACTGATTATTTAACAGAGTATTATACTGCTCTGCTTCAAGAATCTTAGTNGCTATCTTATCTGCTATATACTCAAGAGGAATACCTCTCATTCTTAACTGTAGAATATTAGAACAGATATTATAGAAAGGTACTACTACAGAACGAACAACAATTACGTTTCTTGCATATGCTGAAGTATACTGTCCAGCTCTTTCTGCTCCTGCTAAATATTTATAAGCATCCTTACCTAATACCTTAAGTGCTAGCTTAGCTACAGTATTACAGGTCTTAGGACTCCATCTAGAGATACCTGTAAAGAAGTCAGTAACAGATGCTGTTCTATAGCCTAAGAATAGATCAATCATATCTCTTCTAATTAGAATATCTGATGTACTGCAATTCTGTTCTTTAGCCATAGCTTCTTTTACATATGCAGGAACATGAGCCCATGCATCAGCTATTACTCTATCCTTAGTATATTCAGAGATAGGTCTCCATGACTTCTCTACTAAGTCTGTAGACTTCTTACTGATATCATTAGCAAGCATCTTAGCATTTAACTTAACCAACTGTAAGTTAAATGCTTTACCCATTTCAAAGGTAAATGCATTACCATGCCATGCGCCTAATGAACCAAATGGATTAGTATCCTTAGAGATACCTGCTTCTGATAATTCAGCAGAGAAATCCATAGAGTAACCAGTTACTACACCATTAGCATTAAATACAGGGATAGGATTAAAGTCCTTTAGATTATCATCTGAAGACTTATAGTTCTCTGCTTTAATACTTAATAGACTATCTTTATCAAATCCTGAATTTGCTAGACCAAATCTAGATGGATTATTTTGTTTAATAATACCCTGTCTATAGGCTGCATCTGGGAGAGCAGACTTCATAAGATAGAGCTTACCTAGTGAATGATCTCCAGGATTTCTATTGATAACCTTAACAAGAGAATAACCTAGTTTAGATAGTTCCTGAGCCTTCTCAGCACTAGTTACTACCTGTACTGATACCTGATTACTAATATTCTGAGGAATGTATCCCTTGTTATAATTAAACATTAACTGAGGGTTATTTTCCATTGTTCTTAAGTCTTGGTTCTTAATTGATTTATGGAAATCAATAAAGTCCTTCATACCTATAAAGTTACGAGTAATAGTACCATGTAAAGTATCCAAGTCCTTAGCAGGTACTTCTGTTAGAGCCAAGAGAGAAATAATTCTATCTATATTGGTTACATAGTTACGGGTTACAGTCTTTGATGGATCTAGCTTATATCCATTACTTGTCTTAGTTAGATGAGCAATAGCATATGCATTTCTTAATAGACCTTCACCACCTGTCTTACCTGTAGCTAAGTAATGAGCCAACTGTCTAATACGCTTAATCTGCTCATTATTTAGGCTAATCTGTCTCATAATATCTTCAGCTATATCTTTAGCATTATTGTTCTCAATAATGTCCTGAAGGTTAAATACAGCTGAACCAGAAGGAAGTAAACAAGATAAGTCTAACTTAAGTACTATATTATTAAGGACTGCTTCCTCTTCTTTAGTAAGATTCTTAAATTCAGCCTTAATATTAGCTGGTACTTCTTTAGCAATCTGGTTCTTAATCTTATCAAACTGAGCCTTAGTTTTCTTAAAGAAAGCTAATGGTTCAAAGTTATCTACATTAGCAGATGCTATATCCTGTAATAGATGCATAGCAGCGTTAGGTAGATGTATAGCCTGAGTAGCTAATGTACATAAGAATGATAATGTATCTGTTAGGTCATGAGTCTTATCTGCTTCATGTACTAAAGCTACTGCTGAAGCTAAAGAATGTATAGAACCTTCTTTAGTATGCTTAGCTATATTAGAAGCTACCTTACCTACACCTGCAGATAACATACTATGAACCAAAGAATTAGCTCTATTCTCTATCTGTGAGGCTGTATTTAGTACTTTACCAGCCATAGAAATAGTAGCATTATCTGAGCATATCTTAGCTAATAGATGGTCATACCTTTCAGATATAGTAGCTTTATTTAGTAAAGAGTTATAAGCCTTAGCTGCGGTATCGTTAATCCACTGATCTACCTTATAGTTAAGTTTATTCTTTAATACATCAGGTAATTTAACCTTAGACATTAAATCTTTTACTTCAGGAGATATCTCAGCTAAGAACATCATATTAGCAATAGGAGATGTCTCAGTTTTTCTACCAAAGGAAGCATCAGCTACGTTACCTACATGACCAATTAGTAACTCTTGAATATCAGAGCTAATATGCTTAAATTCTTCTGATTTAATTAAAGCATCATGTATTTTAGATAAAGTTAATAAAGAATTATCAGACATTGCTTTATTCTTAACAATATCATCATACATAGCCCACTTGGTAGCTTGATCTAGGGTAATCTTAGAATTACCTTCATCATCTTCATACTGAGTTAATAACTCTTGTAAGTGGTTATTATTGTTATATGAGAATGCTTTAACTAATCTATTAAACTTCTCAGGTTTAGTCTCTAATACCTGCTGTAAGTCTTCATTAGTAGGAATGAAGGCATATGACTGGCGGAGCTGTTTCTTACCTTTATTGGTTCCTTTTCTTAATTCAGAGGCAGTATCAATACTTCTGAAGTTAGATAAAGAAACTAAGCTTAGTAGAACAGCTCCAGGGTTAGCTTTACCTCTTCTTGCAGAAATACCATTCCAAATACGCTGTAAGATATTAGATAAGGTATCCTTTGAGATAAGCAACAAATCTGCTATATGAGCCAAGAAACCATAATCTTTCTTGATTTGCTTACTATTTGAATCAGTAGGCATAATAGACTGCATACATAGCTCATCAATGAAGTCTACAGCTAGCCCACCACTCTTANTTACCCAAGATCTAAGTTTAGATACATAGTCTGATTTAGTAGTCTTTGATTCATCAATCATAGCATTGATAGACTCTAATAGAGTAGTAAGGTCTCTTTCAGTATTTCTACCATTTTGGTCTAAACCAACTACTAATTCAGCTATGATATCCTTAACTCTAATTCTACCGTTATTATCAAATAACTGATTTAATTGCATGTTACCAAAGATACTATATAGAGTTCTCTTGAACATAGCATGGAATAACTCATGCATGATTAAATCATTAGTTCTTTGTTCACTGGTTCCATTACCGTTATAAACAATAACAGATTTATACTCTTTTTTAGTATCATTAGGGATAAATACAGCATTGCCATCGGTAAGACCTTGAATCATAGCATACTGATCATTAGATAGAATCTTTGCTCTTTCATTTAGATCTAGGTTTTCTACTTCAGCTTTAGATAGTATTAGTACCTTTTGATTTAAGAGTTTCTTATTACGTAAGAGCTTTAATAATGCATGGTAAGCAATACGTTTCTTATCATCTTTAGATGATGTTAATAAATCATTTTTTAGAAGATTTACAGCATTACAATAGCCATTATCATCATACTCTACCTTAGACATACGCTTCTTAATATTTAAGTCCTTAAGAGTCTTCTTAGGCTTAGGTTTAGAAGCAGGTTTAGTTTCTGTTAGAGGAACTACAGTAACACCATTAGATTCTAAGAACTCTAGTAGCATAGTATCTTTATTGATAGCTTCAGCTAATAAAGTAGGAAGCTGAGCATGAGCTTCTTCTTTATTTTCCATGCTATTAAATACTGAGGTAGCTATACCATGTAAATAACTATAAATAGCAGAAGTCTGCTCAATAGTTAAATCTTGTGTATAGGTATAAGTAGCATCACCTACAGTAAACTCAGGTCTTTTAGAATATGCACCTTCAGGGTTAAATGCATACTGGTTACAAGTAAAAGGAATAACACCTGAATTTAAGATAGCATGACCTACTGAGATATCTTGATTAGCCTCAGCAAGATTTTCTTCAATAGCTTCAATCTCCTTTGCTAAGTTATCTTGGTCACCTGACATTCTGTTAATAACAGAACCATCAGTAAAGGCATCTTTAATGTTATTCCATACCTGCATAAAGCCAAGAATAGGATTAGTATGTAGAGCTTTATATGCAGCAATCTTATTGATTAACTGATTGATATTCTCTTTATCTGCATAGGTTAAAGCTGATAGGTTAATACCATCAAAGATATCTTGGTAATGAATGCCTAGCTTACTCATTAGGTTAATAGCATCAGTCATAGTAGCACCATCACCTAAACCAATGTTGCCATTAGGACGTGCAGCTACACCACCTGAAGCATCTACAGTTATTTCAGGAGAGTATCTAACCATATCACCATTAGATAAAGTAAATGGAGAATTACTTGATAAAGCTTTAGCTTCTACTCTCTTAGACTTGAGTAGTGTAAATGTATACTCAGAACCTTCAGAACCAAGAATAGGAGATGTCTGTGTTAAGGTACCATTGATCTTATCATTGATTTGTTTATTTAAAGCTTTAATCTCACGCTCTGGTAGCTTTTTATGAGCCATAGCAATAAGAGCAGGTTTATCAAGTAATTCATTTTCTTTAATATAACCTTTATCTTTTAGAGCTTTCTCATATACTTGCTTAGTAAGCTTATCCTTGTATTGGAATACCTTCTCAGTAATTAAAGGAATTACCTTTACTAATGGAGAGTCTTTATCTTCACCTAGTACTTTAGTAATCGTATCAAACAGCTTATCTACATAACCTGTCTTTAATAAAGTAGATACATTTTTTAATGCTCTTACATCTAAAGTAGCACCTGTACCCTTTGTTAAACCTAAAGGATTTGAGTAAACAAGCTGATTATTCTTATCAGTCTTAGGAGCATTCCAGAAAAAGCTTTTAGTATCTATATCATAATCAACTCTACAGTTAGATATAAATCCTACTACACACTGAATCTTTACCTGACTAACAAACTCTTTTACTAAGCCATTCTCATANATAGCTTTAAATGGAGCCTTAATAATAGTAACTCCGTTTACAGCAGATGCTCCTGCTAGGTACTTAAATATCTCTTCATCTGTCCTATTGCTAATCATCATAGCTACTACTTTATTAACTATATCAGTATATGCTTTATTAAGATTTATATTTGCACCNTTTAACTCATATTTAGTTATAGGAACAATATATAGAGGGATACCACTATCCGACTCAGATTTAGTACCCATACCCCTATTCCATACATTAGCTAGTTCTTTACTCATGCTATTTGCAATACTATTAGTACCAGCAGAGTAGTTAACCTGTGTAACAGGTAATTTAACAGCTAGACGAGATACTTCTAATGTACCATCAGGGTTAACCTTAACATTTAAGTAAGATAGTAAAAACTTAGTAAGATTTGTTAAGGTAGTACCTAGCTTTTCATTAGCATCTTGGCTCAAAGGAACTAAAGACTTTTTAGTACTATTTATCTCTTTAGAAATAAGAGTAGCTACTGTAGTATAGATATCCTGAGTCTTACCATTAACCATTAAATCAGGTAGAGTATTATATGGATCGGTAAAGATAGAATCATTCTGTAGATTTCTAACTGCTTCACCATAGAAACCATGCTCAGGATTATCAGTATCTTGGTTAATACCTAAGAACATACCTACACGAGCTAAGTTAGTAATATGCTTTCGTAAATCTACTAAATTAGGTGTGTTATATACAGCATCCATCAGCATACTGAAGAAGATACCATTGGTAATACCATCAGCTTCACCATATACAGATGACTTAAAGTTCTCTCCTGCAGAGTAGGCTAATAATTCTACAGCATTATGTAATGCTACTTCTGTTTCTGTTACTTCTACACCATTATTTCTTAATAAGGAACCAAGAGCAATAAATGCACTATCTAATTCTTTACTGCCCTCTGTCTTATTAAGGAAAGCATCTACTAATACTTTCCGATGGTTCTCTGGTAACTGCTGTAATAGATTTAAGTATTTCTCAAAGGTAGGAGAGATATTAGTAATATTCTGTACTTTATCACCAAAGCCTTGTACTACAGCACGTTTCCATAACATAAGAGCTTTAGCATTCTTACGTAAGGTATCCATAGCTACTTGCATCTTAGAAGGAGCAATACCTTCACGTACAGTCTTANTATTACGATAAGAATTATAGTGGGAAGCATTTAGACGATGTACTTTAGTATAGTCATTACCATAGTAAATATATACTGGCTTATCAGTATCTTTCTGAGTATCTTCTACTAAGTTCTTAGTATCTACTACTTCAGTATGTGCTCTAGCTAACTGTTCTACTTTAGCTCTCTGAGCTGAGTTAGCTTCTTCTGAGATATACTCAGTAGAAGGAAGCATAGCTTCTACATATGCAGACTGAGATACCTTAGATACAAAGTTACCATAGGTAGTAATCTCATGTGGTATTTCAGATAGATTCTTTAGAGCCTTAGCTTCTGCTTTAGAAGTCTTTAACTTAGTATGTCTAAGTTTATTATTAGTACCTAACTCTAGAGGTTCTGTGCCTATATGCATATCTACAGGCATACCTTCTAGCTTAGCTAATTCTTCATTAGCAACCTTAAGAGACTTTCTATAAGAAGTTTTCTCTCTACCTTCTACACTTAAGTTAGGTAATGCAATTACCTGACCTAGAGCTTTAGTATTACCTTCCTTATCTTTATGCGTAATAGTGAAGTAATGGATATTACCTTCGGTACCTTTAGTAGGTACAACAGATTGACCATTTACTCGGAAGTCTCTCTTAAACATGTTAATGATAGTACCTGTTAAGGTATCATGTGCATACTTACCACCTGAAGGAGTAAGGATATCATTAGCAGTAACAGGAAGAAGAGCTCTTAAGTAGTTAGATAATACTGAACCAAAGGAATTAAGAGATACTAAAGGAGTATCCTTAAGTTCTTTCATTGCTTGGTTCCAATTGATATCTATCTTATTATTAAGCTTAACTGTGAGATCTTTAGCAAAGATAACAGCATCAGGATTGTTTTCAGTAAACTCTTCTACAAGCTGATTTAAGCGTTTATCTCTAGTAAATGCAGTAGATAATAAAGTTAGAGCCAATGCTGCTTTAACTCTGCCTTCTACACTTTCACCATTGATAGTTGCCCATTTAGCAACAATTTGATTATTGCTTTCTTCAAAGGTAAAAAATCTAAATAAACCATTAGAGTTAAATTCTTCAGCTGTAAGTGAAGATAAATTATACTTTAGTTTATTATTTAACTCATTTAGGGTATTAGTAGCAATATTATTAACAGCTTGAGCTACTACACGAGCTACTTCAGAATCTTCATTAAAGAATTTTAAGATCATCTCAACTACTTTATTAGTAGCTTCGCTATTAGAGTCTTTAAAAGTAAATAATNCCTTATTGATAGTATTAAGTTNTACTACTGCTTCTTTAGAGTCAGATGNAAGAGCATTTCTTAACTGATCTTCAGTAGTTTCTTCTACTAAAGGCTCAGTATTATCTACTACTGGCTTAGTTTCAGTAGTATCAGCTACAGTATCTTTATTTCTTGGTTCTTTTACAGTTTCAGTATTTACTTTAGGTTGGTTATCATTAGTAGATACTGGTTCTGAAACTGTCTGCTTACCTACTTTAAGGGCTTTATTCTTTTTAAGGATTCCTGAGTAGATATGCTCAGCAAAGTCGAACTTATAATTTAATTCATCAAGCCCAAGACCTTTATAAAGAACTACTTTTTTATAGCTACCATCAGGATTAGGACTAATAAAACCTACACTTTGATCTGCAGGTATTCCTGCTTTCTGTAAAGATTCTTCAGTAAAGAAATCTCTATATTTAGGAGCATACTGATGCTTAGTAAGCTTATTAAGTAATTTAGTATGCTTAGCTTCTTCTATTAGATCTTCCTGAGCTTTAAGTCTTTCTTGCTCATTCTCTATTGCATAGGTAGAAGCAAATTTAAAGGCAAGTCTTAGATAACGACCATTATTATAGGTACCTGATTTATCAGTATGCTTAATTCTATTATCACCTGTAAATGGATAGAAGTCTTTCTTTACCTGTAAATTAACAGGAGGAATATCCTTACCTATCTTATAGGTATAAGGAATTTCATCAGGACCATTATAGATTAGAGAAGATACAAGATTACCCTTAGTATCTCTATCTTCGTCTCGCTCGGTAAATGAATTTGCTAATGCCATACAAGCATTACCATTAGCCTGTCTAACAGCTTTAAAATTAGCATTCTTATTACCATAGTTACTTGTACCACTATCCTGGGTATTAGTTTTAACCTTTGGTTCTAAAGATAGAGGCTTACCTTCTAGAGCATTTTTTAATCCTTTAACAGCTGAACCAATAGCAATCATAATCTCTTGTTCTTGCTGAATAGGATTTAAGTATCTAGCCCTAGTAACCTGTGGGGTATAAGCACCATTCTCATTCTTACCTGTTAAACTAATGTTTAACTTAAATGGAGTAGTGTATGTACCCTTAGAGACACCTTCATAATGTAATACATTATTGTTAATGCTGTAACCCTTAAGGTTACCATTATTAATATCTTCTAATACCTTAGTTACCTGTTGAATCTTAGATTCCTGAGAAGAATAGAACTCTTGTAGGTTCTTATGTAATACACCTAAAGAATCTAATGATTCTTTATCTTCTAGGTTAGCATCATTAAGGATATCACTAACAGCAGTCATATACTGCTTAAAGGATTTCTTATCATAAAATCCTTCAATATGCTTAGATGTCTTACCAGTAGAATCAGGAGTTCTATCATAAATATTCTGGAAGTTATTATTAGACTTTTCGAGCCAAGAACTATAAGCCTTAGCTAGTTCTATCTTAGAATTAAGTACTTGAGCCTCAGGTAACTTAGCATAAGAAGGATTCATCTTTGTAAGTTCTTGAGCCATATCAGCAAGAGCTTGTACTTCTTCTTTACTTGTATCAGAGTTAAGTAACATACTTGCTACTGATAGGTTTGATTTAACAGTATCTAAATGCTTATTGATTAGTCCTTCTGCTTGATCTTTAGGTAAGTTAAGCTGAGATGCTTCTTTAAGCATATTTTCCTTTAATACAGGAATAATATCTTTATCAAGCTCTAAGTCTTTAATCTTCTCAGCTAAACGTCTATTGTATTCCTTCTTGAATGTCTGAATATTCTTAGAAGGCTTATCACCTTCATAGGTGATAGTTTCATTTAATCCTTTAGCTAGTTTTACTAAATCTACAACATTAAGTGCAGCGACCTTCTTATCTTCCTCACTAGTATTAGTAGCCTTCATAATACCAGTCTGATGATTGATTTCATCTAGGATAGAATTTCTAGTATCAATAACATCTTTATGGTCTTTAATACCTTCTTTAACCTTAGTTATAAAAGATAGATCTCTACCATCATTAGCAGCCTTTAGATCTGACTCATACTTAGCTACTGTATCTGTAATAATACCTCTAGCTTCTTTATTCTTAGCATACGATACTCTACCTTCTAAATCTGAAGGTAATTTAACTTTCTTAGTAGAATCAGTCTTAAGGGCTTCTNCAATATTGTTCTGAGTATGTGCTCCTGCAAGAGCAGAACCAACAGTATAAGCACNTTTAATTAGACCTGTACCTGCCTTCTTAGTAATGTTACCAGCATTAACTGTAGCCATACCAGTAGGAATAGTAAACGCAGTCTGAGCTAAGTCTCTACCTAAACCTTCAGTAATATCTTTACGAGTATCTAGCTCATGGGTAGCAGAGTTACTAAAGATATCTTCACCTGCTGTCTGAGCCAATTCTTCAATAGTCTCGCCTGCATAGTCTTTAGCCTTAGTAGATAATAGACCTTTAAGACCTTGACCTTGCTTAGAAGCTCTACCTGTGAATCTACCCATTGCAGTTTCCCATAGACCTGTCTTAATAGCAGATGAAGTCTTAAGAGAAGTCTTTAAGCTATCTAATGCCTGTTCTTCAGCTTGTTGTACTGTTAAGCCTTTAGCTACTAATTCTTTCTTTATAGAATTAAACTTATCAAGCTGGTCTGTTGTACCGTACTTCTTAAAGTCTTCTAATGAAACATTATCTAAATCTTCATTATTTAAAGCAGTAGAAGCACCAAAGCCAAAGTTAGTTAAATCACCTCCGACCTTCTGACCGAACTTAGTAGCCTTAGTATCTAGCCTCCGATTTGCCCTTTCCATTAAGCTAGGCATCTTATCTATACGCTGTTTAGCATTAAGATATTTAGCTTCTTCTTCGGCATAGGCATTAAGATACTTATCTTTTTCTTTGATATAATCATCAATTTCTTTGATAGAGCTATCCTTAAGCTTCTTTTCTTTCTTGGCTTGTTTTAATAACTTCCCATTAGCTTTAAGGTTTGCAGCTGCTTTCTCTGCTGCTTCCTTAGCAGTAGCTACTCTAGCATCCAGAATAGGTATAGTACCCGAAACGTCATACATCGGAAGATCAGCATCAGTGAAGATATCATAGCTAAGTCGACCACCTTCTTCACTGGATAACCTATCTTTAGCTATTTTAGCATTAGAAAGTAATTCTTTTCTTTCCTGAGATGCTGTCTGAATAAGAGTATCTAATTTATTAGACTGCTGTACTAAAGCTTCTCTTTCAGAAGTAGATATACCTGGAGAGGCTAACTTCTCAGCAATACCTGCCTTAGCAGTCTCAGCTGCCTTCATAGCAGAGGTATACTGAGCCATTTTAGCTTCAGCTGTAGTGGCTAATCTAGCTGTGGCTAGTCCAGAATAAGCAACTTTAGCTATTTTACCAATGAATCCACCTAGTACATAGGAACCAACAATGAAACCAGCAGCTTGAGCAGTATCATCTACCATATCTGTAGCATTGCTATTAGAGAAGTAATTAACAGCTTCTCTACCTAGCTTAGCTAAAGAAGCCATTCCTTCTGATTTACCTTCAGATAGGTCAGATAGGTATTTAGTTTGGTTCCTTTCATCAAAGGAATCATTTCTAGCCTGTCTAGCAAGACGAGATGCATTGTATCCTTCTGAGTGTAGCTGATCTATTCCATTAGCAATAGGCTCAGCTATTTTATCTACACCAGGGATACCACCTACGCCTCTAACAAAACTAGAGACAGCAGTACCTGCTGATTCAAGAGGGTTATAGTTAGATGAGGTATTTGCCTCCATTGCAGGAGCAATACCATTAGTATAGTATGGAGAGGCTAATTCAGGATGCTGATCAATATACTCAGCAGTAGTAGCCATTCCTTTCTCTGCTAAATCTTCACCTAATCTAACCTTATTATAGATATCTGATAATGTAGCCATATTTAATCCTAAAATAAAAAAAAAGTAGTATTAATTCTAATACTACTTTAATAAAAAATAAATACATCTTAAACTTACTTAAGTTTAGTTGGAAGATTAAATGGATCTTTGTAATTTAACCAGAAATCAAATAAAGATGACGCTGTACCAGAGGAATTAGCTATACCTACCATTGTTCCTTTTATTATTTTAGCTTTTTCAATAATATCATCTTCATCAGTTTCATTTGGATTTTGAATAATAGCCAAACGAATAGCCTTATCTGGAATCTGAAGTGAAGGGGTATCATTAAGTTCTTTAATAGTCTTATGATAAACCTCTTCCATTGATTTAGCTTTATCAGCACCAAACTTTTGAGTTAAGGTAGGTATATCAAAGCCTTCCTTACCTTCAATTAAAGACTGATAATTAGTATAGGCAGCAACTAAGCTAGTAGCTGAATTTGCTACAGCAAACTTAGTCTGATATTGTTTAGCTCGTTCTTGTAACTCTATGTTCTTTTTATTATAGGCATTCATATATTGATCGCCTTTAACATAATCGCCTTTATTATAGTATTTTATAGCCTCTAATCTAAGCTCATTATTTTTAGCTGATTCCTGCTTTAACGCAAAACTTTCTTTAGCTAATTTATATATATTTTTTTGTTCTTCTCTGGTTGTGCCTCCTAGATCTTGGTTATTTAATACTTTATTAAAATCAGAAAAAGTCATATCTGATAAAGATAAATTAGAGGCGTTTAGATCTTTAAAGTTTTTCTTTAAATAATTTAATATTTGATCTTTAGCTTCCTTTTGAGCTATATCAGAATAATTATTTTTAATTAAAGTATCTAATAGCTTCTCTCTGTCTGCATTAGTATTAGTCTTTAAATAATCTAATATAAATTGTCTAGCTTTCTTAGAATCAAGTAATTCTCGTCTTGGTTTTAAATCACCTAAGATACCAAATCTTTCTAGCCTTGTATTTGTAGAGTCTTTTACAAGGGATTTTGTTAAGATATTTAATAATGCTTCTTTATCTTGTTTTTCTTGGTCAGATAACTTTTCATCTTCGGTATAAAGCAGAGCATTGGCTTCATTTTGATCCACATCTAGTTTATTTACCTCGTCATTCCATGCTTTAAGTTTCTGAACATCTTCATCTGTAAATTTAGCTAAACCTGTATTTGTTTCTGTTAGCTCTTTAGTAGTATCGGTACCCATAGATAAACCATAGAATAAACCTATTCTTTGTAATGCTTCTGGGTCTATTCCAAATGTGTTAGCTGTTTTTGATAAAGCTTCATAGGTAGAAACATTTGGGTTTTTAGCTCTATATTGTATATACCAAGATTGAGCTTCTTTAGCTAATCTATCTCGTTTAGTATTATCTAGCTCAGCTTGTAATCTTGCTCTCTGTAAAGCATTAGTAGCAAGGCTATCTTGTAGAGTAGCCATCTCAGTAGGTTTAACATGCTTCTTAGTAATATCATCATAACCCTGAGTTAAAGCTTCAGCCTGCTTAAATAGATTCATATTATTTGTAGCATGAGCCAAGTTAAAGAGATTATTAGCTTCAGCAGCTTTATTGGCTCCTTCCCAATCTAGCTGCTGTCTATTTTCAGAAGCTTCTGCTCTTCTATCCATGTTCTCTCGTAGGATAGCTTCCTTTTCTGCATTTCTGGCTTGTAGTGCAGCATTGATAGCATTGGCTGATGTCCAAGAGTTAATAGTACCAGAAGCCTGTTTAAAGGCTTCATCAGGAGATAAACCACTAGCTATACCATTAGCAAAGGCAGCTGCTAAATTATTATTAGCAGAGGTTCGCATGGTAGATTTAAAATCAGTAAAACCCTTATTAGCAGTTTCTGATGCTTCTTTAGATAGCATAGCAGCCATTCTTAATAGATCACTACCATCTGATATATTAGGCTGGTGTATGTTTAAAGATGTAGGTAAATTTGCCATATACTACCCCGCTACATTAGACCATGAAAGTTTATCTTTATCTGCTTGGCTTCTAGCATCTGATTCAGACTTACCAGCATATGAATATCTACCTAAGTAATTATCAGTTAATGCTTGGTTATACATCTTAGTACTTAGAGCACCACTCTGATTATAAGCATTAACATTAAACATATACTGTCTTTTAGCCTGATCTAATGCTTGCTGCATCATTTTTTTCTGCTGTAGAGCATTCCATACGTTAAATAAGGAAGAGCCCATACCTACGATAGTAGCTGCATTATTTAAAAAACCAGTATAGTTAGTATTATTATTATTATTATTATTTAAGGTTTTATTTAGGTTAAAAGACTGTTCAGCTAAAGCCTTACCATAGCCAGGGTTAGCATACTGAGGTGCTCCTGGAATAGCACCAGCTTGTAATGTATTAGTAGCACCAGCATATGGATTAGTAGTAGCTGGACTAGAAGAATCTCCTGCTAAATACTGTTTTAATTGTTCCCACCAGTCAAACATAATTAATCTCCTTTAAACTTATTCTTTAGGGTTAGCATAGAATTAAATCCTTAAGATAATTGTAGTTGTAGATACTGACCCATATCCAACGGATCGTTGATGTAAGCATCGTAAAATAAAGATGACCAATTCGTAAGCGTGTCGTTCCATGTAGATATAGGAACAATGCCATCTGTACAAGGTTTACTACTATTTAATAATAAACCATTTATAAAAACATTAACATTAAAATTAGAATTAGGTTTAGACATAGCCAACATCTTCTTAGATATTAAGTCCATCTGACTAGTGTACTTAGTCTTAGCTTGTATACCCTTATATTCTATTTGTAATTGTTCTGCTTTTAGTTTATTTAATTTTTCATTTTCACTATCAATGTAAACATTTGATGCTGTTGCTACAGTAGAACCAGTAATAGATAAAGCATTACCATCTATGCAACCGCAATAATACATAGCTACTACAGTAGCTACTACTTGGAATACCTGACCAATAAATGAATCTCCAAATATAGCTTTAGCAGTAACTTTTATTACAATAGCAACGGCTAGAGCAATTACTAATTTACATATTGCTACTACAACAGCTGCTACAACACTACCAACTACACCACCAATAAGTGCACAACCTGCCGAACCTATACCTGCACCTGCAGGAGGGCAGAATATAGATACAACAATAGCAATAATAATAATAATGGCTGCAAGAATATATCCAACAAATTTTTTCCATCTTTTAAAATGTACTCTATCCCATTTAAAATATTCAGATACTACATATAAACCAGACCTCATTAAATCATTTAATTTAAATATACCCATTCGACGCATATTAACTAAATCAAATGGAATAATAAAACCTGATTCATCATCAGCAGACTGCATTTTTATTTCAAATTTATTACCTAATTGAACGTTACATACTAAATTATGATAAATATTTTGAATACCTACATATACTGAACCAGCACACTGCTTTAATAGACCTACTAACTTAGAAGTTTCTCCTTGTATTGGATCATATAAAGCACCATATACTGGGACTTTTACTATTTCTCGATGTTTATGTTTTACTTCTTGGATTTCTTCATCATAGTAAACAATATCTCCTGTATTTACTGCATCCCATCTTGCACCAATACGCTGACAACTTACTGAGTAATTACTTAGTATTCCTCTTGGATCAATACCAGAACCAGAATAACCTACTGGATTTATATAAATTAAACCAAACATGATTATTTCTATATAAGTCTTATTAGTATTTTGATATCTAAAACTTACTCCAGAGCATCTACTATATATGGCAGCCCTATAAGATTTAGTAGTTTTTTCAGTTATTGTAGTAGATGTAGGACAAGGCGTACCTTTGTAAGTACTAGGAGCTATATAATAGTCTCCTACTTTGGCTCCTGAGAATGCTATTCCTTCTACTTGATGTTTCCAAATACCTGTCCAAGCCATGCCTCTCTGTACTATATTAGAGGAGTCATACCAAGTTAAATATCCGTATAATCTGTATAGATAATTAGAATAGCCTGCCCAATAATCATAGATATCTCCATCTGAATATCCTCTAGCGTCTCTCCATTTCTCATAAATAAAATTAGCAAAGGTAAACCAATATCTTTTAGCAGCAGGACTAGGATGGGATAGAGATACTCCAGTTAAAACATATTGATGTTTAACATCATAACTACTACCATTTTTTACTGCCTTTAATAAATCTGAATAGATTGTTTTACCATTAAAAGCTTTATATAAATATTTAGAGCTTAATTTAGCTACCTGAGAATTACTGCTTATAAAATTACCATAGTTTTTAAGAGGGAGACATGGAGCAGGAATCACAGTAGAAGATGCATTAATTCTAGCATCATTAATAATTACTTCTTTTAATTTCTCAGGAGTATCTTGATTAACAGGATGAACCAAAGCACCATATTTAATTACAATACCTGTATCAGTTTTAACTGTATAAGAATAGGTAACATATATTACTGTACTGCTTGCTGCTTCATAATTAGCGTATTGGGTGCTTCTCACATAATCCATTTTAAATACATCAGTCTGCATAGAATAAAGAGTGTCGTAATATATAATTTCTTTTTTAAAAGCATCTTCGCGATGAGTAAAGTGCTTCCACCAAGAATCTTGATTACGCACATAACGAGTATAGCTCTGCTTAGTTAAAATACTCTTATTTGCTTCTATTTTGACCTCTGTGGCATCAGAGTTATTAAAGATGACCTTACCTATTCCTGTATTCATATCAAAGGTTACAGAGTAAGAATAGGAGCTAAATAGGCTATTGTAATTTTTATATAAATAACACTTAACTGACCAAGCTAAATCAAATACAGTAATATCCCAATTTTGAATAGATAAGCTTTCAGCTTCAGGGTGAATAGAATGGAGATACTCCAATAAAGGAGTTTCTACAGATAATTTAGAACCTTCGTATAAGCTATTTAAATTATATCTAAAACCAAGTAATGACCCAAGTTGAGACCTATAAGTCCATCTAATTGCAGCTTTTAATTTAGTAGCAGAGTTATCTAATAAACTATCCTGAAAATACTGATTCCATTCTTTAGTATTGTAACCAACCATATAATTAGTTATTAAATCAGGAAACCATTTAAATTGTTTTTGAACTGCATCTGCTACTGAACAAACAGAAGTACCAAAATTATAGAAGTCATAATGAGCCATTACTTATACCTCCTAACTAGGGGTAGAACCATTAAGATTATTAGTAGAACCAAGAACAGTAGGAAGGTTAGTATTAGCATATACCTGATCTACAATCTTATTTAGAGCATTCAGGTTCATAGACTCAGGAGTCTGAGTAGCTTCATCCACACCCTTAGTTACAGTCCAAGCATTAGCAGCGATATTAGCTGCATCTATATTAGCCTTCTGCTTAAAGGCAATAATTTGCTGACTCATAACATCCTTCTGCTTACCTGATGTACCTACTACAGAAGTACCATCAGTACGAGTATTTAATGTAGTACTACGAGCAGATTCTAGTTGTTCCTGAATAACAGATAACTGTAACTTAGTATTAGCATACTGAGCTGCTAGAGTACTGGTTTCAGCCTTTAATTTAGCTAATGCTACCTTAGCATTTAATACTGCTACTGTAGAAGCAATAGCTTGCATCTGAGCATTGATACCAGTAAGGTATGTCTGATCTTTCTTTAATACAAATTCTACTGCTTGCTGTAAAGCCATCTGTACTGCTGCGATATATGTAGTAGCATAGTCTGCACCTACAATACGACCTTCAGAGAACTCTTTCTCTAAGTGTTTACCAATAGCAGACATAAATACATCAAAAGCACCAGTACCATCTGGGTCTTTAGTAGTTACTTCTGGTACAGATACAGATACAGTATAGTTAACTAACTTATCTAATAACTCTTTAGGAATCTCATATTTAGACCAATCAATATTGTCATCAATAATAAGATTTAACTCTTTAGTTAAGTTATAAAATAACTTCTCCGATGTAACATCACCTGCTTGCTGTGGAATATTAGTATCATCGAACCAATCATTAAAAGTAGGTTTTTCCATAGTATCCTCATTTAAAAAAGCCCTCTAAGTGAGGGCTTGTTATTAATCAATTCTATTACCAGCTGCCTGCTCTTTAGCTAGCTCTTGTAATTCTTCTGCTGTTAATGGCTTCAGAATCTCAATATTAAATTCTGGTAGCTCTCTGGCTCGAGTAGCCTGATTAAGATTATTACCCTTAGCTGCATCAATACTGATATATTTCTTATTAATTAACATTCTATAAATACAGTAAGGAATATGATATGACTCAGCAGCCTTACCTCTAAAAGGTACATACTTAGTAACCTTACCAATTAACTGATTAGCTACTGTATAGTAGTCACCCTGTAAATCTCTCTTTGCTGGATCGTTATTAGAAATACGGCATCTAATTAGTCTAAGGGCTTCCTTACGTACATCTGTTCTTAATCTAGCTTGCTGTTTCTGTTTATCTGATACTGGATCAACTTCAATAGGCTTAATCTCTACAGCTTCAATCTTCTTACGTAGAGCTTCTGCTCCAATATTAGGAGAGAATGAAATACCTAATTCTTTAGCCTTAAGCTTTAATTCTTCAAGTTCAGTTGCCATTTATAAATCCTCTTTAATAAAAAACCCGTGTACATTTACACGGGTTAATCTTAGCACAATAAATTAGTCTTTAGCTACAGTCTTGATAAGAGCGATACGCTCAGGTCTCTTAATAAGAGTACCATACCAGAACTTCATTGATGCGAAGCCTGTCTCACCATATGGATCGTTTCTATCAGCTGTTTCAGAACCAGGCATCTTAGTAGTAATCTGGAACTTAACTGACTTACCATCAGTCTGGAAACCAATAGTAGAGAATGAATCAGAACCAACAACTAAGATAGGATAAATATCATACTTACCATCAGTAGCACGGTAGCCCTTATTAGCCTCAGTCTCTAAAGCACCTACACCTGCCCAATGCTGCATTTCTGGTACTTCTACAAATCTGAAGTGGTCAATAGAACCAATTTCACCATTAAGTACAGTAGTACCGCCTGCATACTTCTCTACAGGAACAAATGCAGGATTACCGAATAAATCCTTCATGGTCTTTAGAGTAGCTACTAATTCTGAACCAACATAAGCTATACGAGCGGCTGGAATAGTCTTAGTATCAATTAACTGAGTACCAGTAATAATCTTAGTATCACGAGGACAACGGTTATCTGTTAAGATCTGGTCTAACTGCATTAAGGTTCTGTAATCTACCTCAGTAACAGCATCGCCTTCACCAGTAACCTGGTCATCAGATACAGCTACCTTACCTGGATAGATAACTGTACCAGCAGCGTTTAATAAGTCCTTCTGAAGCATATCTTCAGTTAACTCTGAAGCACCATTCATTAACTCACGAGATAAGTGAGATTGTAACTGAGCATCAGAATCAAAGTCTAATGACTCCTTTGAGAACTCATAGAACCAACCAAACTTATTGATTGAACCTTCACGAGCCAAACGAGTAAAGCCTACACGGTTAACTCTACCACCATTCTCACCTAATACTGGGAGCTTAGATACGATAGTACCTATGTCCTTAGATGAACCATAGAGGTTACCATTCTCAATCTTAACACCCTTAGCATCAATACCCTGATCGTTAACGTTTCGATCATCTAGTAAAGGAATATACTGATATACCTTTACTGCTTTACCCATATGCTTAGGCATATCAATAGTAGAAGCTAACTGCATGAATACTTGAGTTCTACGAGCATCAGTTAAAGCCTTCTTAATCCAAAAGGAGGTATTCATCTGCTTGGTATTAGTACCCTTATCGATAGAAGCTGGCTTCCCATCAGGTGCGTTATAATTTAAACCTGTAAATGTTTCAATTGCCATAATTAAAGTCCTTAATATCTAACATTACCAAATTGTTTTTCGAACTCTTCATCACTCATGGATAAGTAATTAGGAGTAGTACTTGTTACTTTAGAATTGCTTATCTTAGTAGGATTAGCTGATTTAGCTTGTCGAGAATTAGCATATCCTGTAGGAGCAACTCTAGGCTGAGAAGTGATAGGTTTATTCTGATGTTCTGCCAGCTGAGATTGTAACATTGGGGTACCTACCCGTTCGTATGCATCTAAGAAACTCATGTTAGCTGGAATAGTACCTAACATTTTCTGGCGAGTAATCTCATCGCATACAGTCTGGTAAAAACCTGCTTGTACTTGTTCATGCAACATTTGCATTAACTCAGGACGCTCAATTAATTTATGCTGACTTTGTTCATCATAAGAATCAAACATCTTAGCAGTAGCACTGCCTTGTTCAGTAGAACATAGATTCTCATAGACATCTTTAAATTTAATATAACCATCTGATACTAAATGAGTACCTGGTTTATATTCACTAGCCTTATCAGTATCAATATCTAAAGGGTCGATGTTATTATCTTTAAGGAACTTAGATACAGCAGCACTATCACCCTTTTGTAAATCAATTAAGAATGATAGCTTATTCTCATCAAGAAGGTCATTATCTTTCAGCATAAGGGCTGCCTTACGGTAAGGTGCTAGTTCTTGCATCTTCTTAGTATAATTAGCACCCTGCTGAATTAGTTTAATGACTTCATCTTGAGATTTTAGCTGAATGGTATGACCATTAGCCTTAATTGGAGCCATAACCGTATCATAGAAACCTTTGTAATCAATTTCTTCATTACTTGGTTCCTGATTATTTTCTTTTATATCAGATTCTTTTTGATTGTCAACATTTTCTGAATTATCTGCAGAATCTGTAGACTCTGGAGTATTCTCATCAGAAGCTACAGATTTTGTAACTTCAGTCTGAGTATCCTCAAATTCTGAACCAGAAGAAGTAGAATCTTCCTGTTCTGGTATTTCAGACATCTTAGCAATTTCTTCATCTGAAGCTGTATAAATATCAGTCATTTGTTTCCTCATCTATTTCATTAAGTTGTGACTTGGCTTGTTCAGCCTTAACAAGTAACCCATCTAAGTAATGGGTAAATATACTAGCCCCCTTAGCTTTAAGTAGATAATCTTCTCTTACATCTAAAGGGATTTTAGTATCTGTACTATTCTTTAGGTTATAAAGAACATAATCCTTAGTATAACCATCTAGAATAAATTCTTTAAAGTCTTTATTATCTAAAAGTGATTTTAATCGTTTACCTTTATCAATTTCTTCTTTTAGATATTCTTTATATTTCTCCATATCTTCACTAATCATATAAGTTCCTCAATGGGTCTGCCTCACCGAAGTTACCTTTACCTTGTCTTGTACCTTGCTGGTCTAACATCTTCTGCTTCTTAGTAGACAATACATTATAACCAATAGCAGCATCAATATCTCCAGCAATCTCATCTTTCTTACGACTCTTAAGAATAGACTTGGTAACCTCAAGATCTTGGTTAGCATTAGCCTGAGCTCTTTGCTTCTCCATATCATGCTGATGAGCAGTACCATCAGCAAGCTGAGAAGCTTCAACTCTAACCTTAGCAGATTCAGCTTGTAGCTTCTCTGTTCTAGCGTTAATAAAGTCTATCTTAGCAGCGTCTTCTTGAACCTCTAACTGTCTCTTCTGTTCCTCTATTGGATCAGGCTGAGGTCTATAGTTTCTTAACTCTTCTGCTAGAGCAGGCATACGCTTAAGAGATGCTATCTCTGCTAAGATCTTAAAGGTAATAGCAGGATCAATATTAGGACCTATAGTCTGTAACATAAAGCCTAAATCCTGAGCTTTATTCTGATCCATTTCTACAGTATTGATATCTACTTTTAGATCAAAGTTACCTTTAATATCTTCTCTCTTTATCTCTATGAACTCTTTATTAGTTACTCTAATAACTTCTTTATCTGAGAGGAATACAGCATTCATAGCGATAATCTTATTACCTACTTCACAGATACCATAAGCTAATCTTCTTAAGATAGCTGTTTCTCTCTTAGTAGCTGCATCTATCATACCTTGTATACCAGCAGCTACATTACCATAGGCATTACCAGATAATCCTCCAGAGAAAGACTTAACACCTGTTAAGGCTTCTGCATCAGAGTTAAGCATCTGTAGATAACCAATAACACTCTGAGGTAATTCATTAAAGGAATGCTCTATATAGCCTAAATTAGGAGGAAGATTAGGGTTAAATTCATAATCTTCACCATTTTCAAACCTACGCTTATTCAATGGGTCTAGCATACCTTTAGCAAAGCCTTGTTGAGCATTAGCTGACCTTGCTAAGCTATCTACTAATCCTCTAGTAATAGCACCCATAATCTGTTGGTTTTCTTCTAATAATTCGCTATCTGGCTCACCATATAAAGACCTCTTAATAGGTAAATATTGAACCAAGACAAAAGGAAGTTTACCATCAGGGAAAGGATTCTCTTCCATTCTAATCATTACATTACCAATCCAAGTAGCTACTATAGGTACTAGGTTACCATCCCTATGGATATCATAATAACCCCAGTATTCATAAGCTACTACCTTACGTCTGAGTAAGTCATCTTTAAAGTTTTCATCAGACAATGAGCTATGCTCACCATCATAGGAAGGGTCATTACCTGACCAGTTGACCTTATCTAAGTTGGTGTATATACCTGCTTTTTTGCACTCAGCCTGATTAGTCTCAAAGCTTAAGATAACAAATAAAGCATCATCAAAGTTACCATTACAAGTAGGATCGATATAAACATTTTTAGTATCCAGAATTTTAACAATAGGTTTATTTTCAATTACTTTCTCAGATTCAATAATCTGAGTACCAGACAGTTGAGCCATCACTGGCTCACCGAATTTGCTAGCGTACTCAATAGATGCCTTTATTTGGTCGTCTATCTTTTCATCATATTCTCTAGGATTAGTTTGTCTTAGTTCTTGAGCTTTCCGTAGGATTTCTAAGTCTTGAGGGTTATCTATTGGGTAGTAGTCGTATACAGGAACTTCTTCAGGTACAGTAACAGTTTGTCTATCCCAGCCTACCTGTATAATACAGGTGCCTTCGTCTACTACTGTACGTACATAATTATCAATAAAGCTTACCTTATTAATTTTAGTATCAAATTGATAATTTAAAAGTAATTCATTCTGTTTAGCAGCATCTAAATCTTCAAATGTTCTAGGGGATACTGTGAAGATTTTATCACTATTTAAGAATGGTTCTGATAAAGCAGGGTATCTCCATTCAGCTTGTCTTCTTACTAGCTTAGGTTGTACTGATGATCTGCCCTTAACTTTTTTAGGCTTTGCAGAACCAGAGATAGTTAATAGGTTATTCCATTTAATTATCTTATGAGTCTGCTCATCATGAGACTGTTTAGCTAGTTCTAAGTCTCTTTTTAATATTTCTACTGTTGGCTCATTCTGCCAATTAGTAATAGGTTTAGCTTGCATAGCTTCAAATTCAATCATTATTTATTACCTTTATTAAAGAATTATAGTTCTCTCTTAATACCTTTATTTGGGAGTCTCTGAGTTTAATAGTGTCTCTGAGTTCTCTAACCAAAGAGACGCCTTCTGTAAGAGATCTGTCGAGTCTGCCTGAGAGATCTGCAAGAGCTGAGCATCCTTTGCTATCTGTGGCTTTACGTTGATAAAGCATTGCTCTTTGTTCTGACTGCTGCAACCTGCTAGAGTAAGAAGACTCAAGCTTAGAAATAGTATGTATATAATCTTCTCTTGCTTGAGCATACTCTGCTTTAACTTTATTAAGGTCTTCATTATACTGTGTTTCCTTAGCTCTATACTGAAGCTGTAATGATGAAATCTGGTTTAAATACTGGACTTTCTCTTGGGTATATTCAGCTGTTACTTTAGCTTTACCCGCATGATAACCATAACAATAGGAACCAAGACAGCAAATACATACTCCTATGGTTCCATAGAGTAATACTTTATAAAAGAGCATAAGCCTTTTCCCATGTATCTTTAGTTAATACTTTAGCTTCTGGACCATTCTCATAACTAGCAATAGCTTTACCTAAAGCTATCATAGTACTTTTATTAAAGGTAAGCTTTTCAGTAGTACCTTTACCTAAAGCATTAGCTACATACATGATATAAGCTGAAGTATTGTTCTCTGTAGGAGGAGCCCACCTATTGATAATATCATTAATTGTAGTAAGGTTGTATTTCTTTACATAAGTACTAAGAGTCTTTAGTAAAGCCCTACAACCATACTCATTACTGATAAATACACAGAAAGCAGGATCTGTCTGATCTTTAGCTAGACCCTGCCACTGGTCACCATGGCGGATATTACCAGGATTACGGTTTCTAATTCCACGAGCTGTCATGGTTATCTCCTTTAAATTTTAAAAATGTTATTCAAATATTTCTTTAAAAGATATAAACTTCTAGACCCGATATTTCCACAGATAGTAGAAAGAATGAGTCCTTGGTTTTCTGTCATATTATAATCAGCATACACCTTAAACAGTAAAAAACCTAAGAATGCTGCTACGAATAAATCAAGTATAAGGTATATAAAGTTAGCTTTATTAGTTTCTTTATATAAGTTCACATATCTTATAAGGCAACCTGCACATGAGCAAAAGATAAAAATTTCCATATTTATACCTAATTATTATTTTGGAGGATTTATGCAAATATCTAAGAAAGATGGTATTGAAGAGTGGGATAATAGCCAGATTATAGAAGCTATATTATTAGCTGCTGATCGTGTTAATTTTCCTATGCAAAAGACTGTATGTAATCAGATAGCAGAGTCTTGTAAAAAAGAAGCAAGTAACCTACCCGATATTACTACGGCAAAACTTCACCCTATTATAATTAACCAACTTAAAAAGTTCGGATACAACCAAGTAGCCGATGCCTATCAATCCTATAGAGATTTTAAGGTTAGCCAGCATATTCAACAAGAAAAATTAGCTCAGGAAATCGATAAGATTCTGAACTTAGGTGACCGTGAAAATGCTAACTTTGATAGTTCATTAATCTCTACTAAAGGCTCCCTTATTAAAGGTGCTTACACGAAGGAATTATACCAACAAAACTACTTATCAAAAAATGAAAAGTTCCTTATAAAGAGAGGGGATATCTATATTCATGACCTTAGAGATATGATCTTTGGTAGTATTAACTGTTGTCTATTTGATATGGCTAACCTACTGAAAGGTGGTTTTGTCATGTCTGAATTAGCTTATACAGAACCTAACTCTGTACTCTCTGCTTTACAGGTTATAGGTGATATTACCTTAGTAGCTACAGCTCAACAGTTTGGTGGTTTTACTATACCTGAGGTAGATAAAGTATTACTGCCTTATGTATATAAAACATTAAACAATAATACTGAATACTATAAAGATAAAGGCGTTGAACCCCACTTGGCTCATCAGTTAGCTACTGAAGATGCCAAGAAGGAACTATTACAAGGATTCCAAGCATTAGAAGGTAAGCTTAATGCTGTACCATGTTCTAGAGGTGACTTTGCTTTTACTACTTTAACCTTTGGTCAATGGAAAGTAGATTCATCAGAGACTGATAGATATTGGTTATCTGAAATAGGTAAAGCTTTACTTAAAGTAAGACAAACAGGCTTTAATGGAATACCTGTATTATTCCCTAAGTTAGTATATCTCTATGATGAGAAACAGATAGCTGAAGATAATTACTCAGATGAATTATTTAATGAATCAGTTAAATGCTCAGCTAAATGTATGTATCCAGATTATCTATCTCTTACTGGTTCCTTATATAAAAATAAGGCAGCTCAAGAATATATTAACTATGGTACTATCATTAGTCCTATGGGCTGTAGGGCTTACCTATCACATTGGGAAGATCCAGAGACAGGATTACCTATTACTACAGGTAGATGTAACATAGGTGCTGTATCTCTAAACATTCCTTTAATTATTGCTGTGGCTCAAAAGGAGTTTGCTTCTTCATGGAGAACTCAGTTCTGGAACCTATTAGCTGATAGGTTAGGGGTAATCAGAAAGTTCTTACAGAAGAGATATAAATTTATTAGTAAACAGAAGGCATCTAATAATCCTCTAGCTTTTATGCAAGGTGGATTCTATAAAGGAACCAAGAAGAGAAATGAATGTGTTGGTGATTTAATACAGTATATGACTGCTTCTTTCGGTATTACTGCTTTACATGAAGCTACTGTACTATGGACAGGTAAATCTTTATATGAAGATAAAGCTCAGTTTGCTAATAAGGTAATAGATTTTATTAGTGCTAAGGTTAATAAGTTTAAGGAGGAAGATGGCCATCTATATGCTTTATATGCTACACCTGCAGAAAGCTTAAGTTCTAAACAGGCTCAGCAGTATAAAGACTACACTGGAGATGATCGCTTTGGTGAGTTCTTCTCTAATGGTTTCCACTGTCATGTATCAGAAGATATTACCCCTATAGAAAAACAAGATACTGAATTTGAAGCTTTCCATAAGGTAGCAGGAGGTCATATTCAGTATGTACGTATTGATAACCCTGAGAATATAGAAGCTGTTAAAGCTATTATTATCAGAGGTATGAATATGGGATTCTATCAGGGAATTAACTTCGATATGCTACATTGTAAAGACTGTGGTAAAGATGCTATTAATGCAGGATTTGTATGTCCTCATTGTCATTCTACTAATACTACAGTTATCAGTAGAGTATGTGGATATTTAGGTTATTCTAATATCAATGGAACCAGTAGAATGAATGAAGGTAAGATGGCTGAAATAGCTCAAAGAAGGAGTATGTAATGAATTACATCGGACTAAATAAGTACGATACAGCTAATGGTCCAGGGATCCGAGTATCCCTGTTTGTTAGTGGTTGTACCTTAAGATGTAAGGGTTGTTTTAATCCTGAGTCATGGAACTTTAAGGCAGGCAAAGAATTTACTGAAGAAACCTTAAAACAACTATGCTCATATTTAGATAAAGATTATATCCAAGGTTTAAGTATTCTAGGAGGAGAACCTCTAGAACCAGAGAATGAACCAACTGTATCTGCTATCTGTAGTACAGTTAAGCATTTCTACCCTAATAAGACTATATGGCTTTGGACAGGTAAAACCTATGATATAATTAAAGACCTTCCAATTATGGAATATATAGACACTGTAGTAGCAGGCCTTTATGAACAAGACTTACATATTGACCATTGTTATTATGGTAGTTCTAATCAACAGATTATTCATTTAACAGGAAATAAAAATGGCACCAAAGAAACTCAAGATTCAGTTTAAAGTAGGACCTAATGGTATTATCCCATGTAAAGCTCATGCTTCAGATGCAGGCTATGACCTATATGCTTCTGAAACTGTACTGCTATGGGGCAATAGACCTAAGAAGGTAACTACTGATATTTCAGTAGTATTACCTCCCGATACTGTAGGTGATATTAGACCTAGATCATCACTTAATGCTAAAGGTGTTAAAGTAGCCTATGGTACTGTAGATAGTGGTTATAGAGGAGAGCTTAAAGTAGTAATGTCAGCTCCATTCTACAAAGTACATAAGGGAGACAAGATTGCTCAGTTAGTAGTCTTACCTTTAGCTAAAACTACTTCTGAAGTTGTAACAGAACTACCACCTTCCGATAGAGGCGAAGGTGGGTTTGGTTCTACTGGTAAATAACAAATAAGCCCTCATTTGAGGGCTTTTCTTTAATATGTACAAACTATCCAATTATTATTTAACAGAGCAGGAGTATTAGGTAACCATTCAACAGGTTCCTTATCCTTCTCTACTAGAACCAATCGAGTAGGTACAGCATTTACCTCACTATACGAAGACCAATCCCATTTAATATATTTATCTTTCCACATAGCAAGTTTCATACAAAATTCAGGATGCTCTTTAATAAATTCAATAGCTTTACCGAATGAGATTTCCATAATGACCTCCAAAGATAATGGGAAGCAATCTAGCTTCCCATTATATTACATTTTAGATAAATGTCTTAGGTCATGTACATTATGCAGTATCTCTAAGCATTTCTTTATAGTATGAACTTCTTCTTCTTCTGTAGCATGGCTATCTTCTGATATATCCTGATAGATTAGTAAGTAAGCACATCGCTTACATTGTTAATGTTAACTATGAGGACTATATAAGCAGAAACTAAAGAAGGGTTAATTTCTGATAAAGATTAGCAGTGATTTCTAGAAGATTTTTTAAGTCTTCTTTCTCTACTAATACAGGATTCTTAAATACTTTAGTAGGGTTATCTGAACCAAGAACATCAGGATTTACTGTGGTCTGTATCCATAGTAGAAACTCGCCTAAATATAGTGAGTCTTCTATATCGGGTAAGTCCTGTACTTTTACCCAGATAACCTTTTGATACCCCTGTACAGTCTTAATTTTATGTATCTTCCATGTATTTATAGGTAGCTTTCTTTTATAATAACTAGGGTTTTTTCTATGTATTACTTTGCACAGATCATGTAAGACTACCCAGATTGATTTATCATCTGTACGAATATGTATTCTTACAGGGACATCATGGTATAGCAAAGTTATAAACTTTGCAGGAGTAGATATAGGAAACATATAACCACCTTTAATAAAGGAACTATTTATGAAATTAGGAATAGCAATAGCCCCATTAAATAAAACAAATAGTGCTAAAGATGTATTAGATAAAATACATCTTCTTGAGGAATTACTCAATAGGCGATTTGATTTTATAGAAGGCATAAATAACCCTTCAATCATGCATGAATTAATTAAGCATTATCCTTGTTATACTCTTGGCTCTTTAATCCCTAGAACAGATATAGATATAGTAGAGCAGTTTATGAATGCTTGTTATCTAGCTAAAGAGCTAGATATTAAATATCTAATGTTTGGGAACCAAAAGGTAAGAGAGTATGTAGCAGAGGGTAAATATAAGTTAAGCCTTCAACAGTTATATACAGGTATGTTTGGTGTTTGTTCTCATTTAGGTTTAGAACTTATGTTTGAGCCTCTAAAGGGAACTTACCCAGGTACTCTATCTGAAGTAGTATGCCTACAGAATACGTATAATGTTTCTAGTATGCATATCTGTCTTAAGAATACAGATATCAATTCAGATATACTAGATATTGTAATGCCTAATACTATTCAGAACTGTCATATTTCCTTGGCTCTATATCTTAAATATTATGAGTCAATTAAACACTTAGACAGAGTTACATTGGAGTTATAGATGAAAACAATAGGTGTAGTGGGAGCAGGCTTCTATGGAGCGTATATAGCCCTTAAATTAGCAGATAAAGGACATAAAGTAATAGTGTTCGATCCAGAGGATAATACTCAGTCTGCTACTTTACATTGTCAGGCTAGACTACATAGTGGAATGTTCTATGTTAGATCGCTTACTGATTTAAGATCATGTGCTCGTAACTTTACTAAATTCTTTAAGTTATTTAAGCCTTATATTTATACAGGGTTTAATTCTTATTATTTAATAGATAAAGACTCTGAAGTATCTTTTGATGCTTATAAGCAGATCTGTAAAGATAACAATCTATCTGTTAAAGAAGTATCCCTAGATTATGTAAATAAACACTCTATACAGGGTATTCTTAAAGCCAATGAGTTTAGTATTGATACCGAGGGTCTTCTCTTTAATTTAAGGGATAAATGCAAGAATCACCCTAATATTGAATGGGTACAAGATACAGTTACTTCCTTGAACCAAGAAGTAATGATTATTGCTGGCTTAAAGATATATAAAGTAGATACCTGTATCTTAGCTTCGTATGGTAATAACTTTAAATTATTAAAGAATTTAGGTTATCCTGTAGATCATCTTACCTATCCACTACCTGTATTAAAATTTAAAGATAACCTTCCTAAAGACTGCCATGCAGTAGTAGATGGTGACTTCTGGTCTTCTATAGTTAAACAAGATTATAAATTACTAACCAGTAAGGTTAATATCAATGATGTAAACTACGGAGATAAATGTATAGATTTAATGCAGAAATATATTCCAGAATTAGAAGTAAAAGTTCTAGATATATCTATAGCTAAGAAAGCAGTTATGAAAGGAACCAGAGAAGCTAAGATTACTAAGTATGGTAATATCTATGCTGTATTCTCAGGTAAACTAACTAATATATTTGATATTATTAACCAAATAGAGAACTTAGAATGAAGAGCTTGGACTTCTTAAAATTAATTTCTTTAGAAGGCATTAAAGACATTGATTATGCTATCACTACTAAGTGTAATTTAAACTGTAAAGGCTGTAGAACCAAGAGTCCTATAGTACCTCCTTGGTTCGTATCTTTAAAGCAGTTCCTCCATGACCAAAAGACTTTACTTAGGTTAGGATTTTCTCCTTGTAATTTAAAGTTATGTTTATGGGGAGGAGATCCATTAACCCATCCTAATATTATAGAGTTAATAAATAATTCTATATTTCCATTATCTATGCTTACGAATGGTTTAGGTTTATTAAATCAACCTAAAGAATTTTGGAAGGTAGTATCTGATAAAAAAGTTCATATATCTATTTCTATATATAATAGAAGTAAGATTCCTTATGACAAGGTATTTAAACTATTAAAAGATCATAACTGTTCTTTTAATAATGCAGATGATTACTATCAGATGATCAATAAAGAAATGGTAGATTCTATAAGATGTAAGAATCATTTCTTACTAAGTAGAATAAACCCTAAGGGTACTTTTAATAAAAAAGCTAACTTTATTCATTGCTGCTCCATGTATCCTATTATTCAGAATAATAAACTATATAAATGCCTAATCCAGAATGACTTAGCCCTTAATAAAATCTTTAATCTAAATCTAACTATGGTAGAGGGTAAAGACTACTTAACATTAGATAAAGTAAAATCTTCAAACGAAATTATTAAGTTTATGAATACAATTCCAGAATACTGTAGGTTCTGTGGTTCAGATGATGATTATCGTAATAGCAACGAACTTATTTTATGGGAATACTCTAAGAAGGAGATTACAGAATGGGTACAAGTGTAAATGTCTTAATTGGATATACTGGTTTCATTGGCTCTTCATTGAACCAAGAACAGTATCATTTAAAGATAAATAGTAAGAACTGGAATAGCATTTCAGAACCAATAGAAGCAGATCGATTAGTTATAGCAGCACCTTCTGGTGTTAAATACTTAGCTAATAGAGAGCCACTTAACGATTTAGATAAGTGTTTATCATTAGTTAGGAATATCATTAAATATTTTAAGAGTATTAAGACAATGGTAATTATTTCTTCTAATGATACCCTTAACCCTACTACTAATTATGGTCAGAATAGACAATACTTTAATAATCTAATGGAAGAGGTATGTAGAATTAAACATACTTCTTTATATATTATGTATTTAGGTATGACCTTTGGTTCTAAAGCTAGAAAAGGTATGGTGTATGACTTCTTACATGGTAACTTTGATTACTATAGAGGAGGCACCTATCAGCTATATCCTGTAAGACATTTAGAGCAGGATATACAGCATTGTATTGATCATGGTATTCATAAAGCTATGCTGTCTTCTGTACCTATTAAGACATCAGAGATTAAAGCTCTATGGAATGTTAAGGATAACTACCAGAGTGATATATGTTATAGCTATGAAGGCTTTGGTGTTCCATTATTAGATAAAGCTACTATATTAAAGGAAATAGAATGGATGCATACTCATTAAGTATTTATAAACAGGGTAAGGTTAAGTTAGATATTATCCTTAATAACTACTGTAATTTAAACTGCTCTGCTTGTATGTTTGGAGCCAATACCAATAAGATACCTAAGCAGGTATATGGCTTAGAACAGTTTAAGAAAGATATAAATTACCTAAGTCAATTTAAAGATCTTATGACTGAGTTTAATTTCTTAGGTGGAGAACCCACATTAAATAAGGATTTAATTACTTATTTAAACATTGTTCATAATACTTTTCCTAGTGCAAAACTTAACCTTATTACTAATGGTATTAAACTAATTAACAATACTGAACTATTAAATATTATTAAGGAATTAGATATTACAGTTTTATTAAGTATTTATCCTAAGACAATGAAACTATGTTTAAAACTAAATACATTATTTGATGGTTTAGGTATTAAACATGGAGCTGTAGTAGCTAAACACAGTAAAGAAATAAAAACAGTATGGAGTGCCCCTATAACTTCTACTGTTCCTATAAACCAAGGAGATCTAAAGACTTTAAAATATAACTGTTCATATGGTTGTTTATCTATATGGAATGGTAAGTTTATAGCCTGTGGTATTCAGTTCAGTATTCCTATGAGAAATGCTGTATTTGGTACTAACTATAAAGAAGAAGGATTACCTATTGAAAGTATTAAAACTAAGGAAGATTTGATAGAATTACAGGCTAATAAATGGATCCCTGATATCTGTAAATACTGTCAACCAGGGACTGGAAAGATAGTATGGATACCTCATACTACTAATAATATTGATAAGAAAGACTATATCTTATAAAAGCTAATAAAATGCTCTAGTAGCTTCTTCTGAATCTTAAAGACAATCTTAACAAATGTTAGGTTTGTCTTTATTATTTTTAGATACTCTTCTGGAATATACTCTGAACACTTAAATGCTATTTGAGTAAAGTCTTTATAGTATTTAAGTTTTACTATATGTGATGCATTTACATGTTCTGATGTAAAAGGTTTAAACATATCAGACTGTTTAGGTGAGAAGTGTATTAAGCAAGGATTTCTGTTAATACGTCCTTCAGGAACCCATACAGAATGTACTACTAACTGAGCATCATCTAGTATTAATTTCTCAGATTCATCTACTATCTGACTAAAGAAGAACTGGTCTTGAGTATTAAACCAGTCTTCTTTATCTTTACTCATATCTTTATACATCTGCCACATATTATTAGGAAGCTTATTTAGATTTAAGAATCCCATACCTAGATTAAAATAGGTCTTATTCTTAAATGCTCCTATAGGAGAAATAGTCCTACCTTTATTAATAAATTCATTATCAATCTTATGGAACTCTATAGCTCCTGCATAGGTTAATCCTGAACCTATAAACTTTTGAACCAAAGGAATAGGACTTCTTAAGAAGATACCATCAAAATCTACAGTTATTACTGTATCCCATTTGTGAGAAGCTTTAAGCTCATCTAGATGTTTTACTCTCCACATAAAATAGTCTGCTGAATTATAAGGAGTCCACCCTAGAGTAATATATTTAGTTATATCTACCTCATCAGATACTGAAGACATAATAGTAAATATAAAGGTAAAGCCCTCAGCTTTAAAATCTGAGAGCTTTTCTTCTAGCTTATCCTTCCATTCTTCTGTAGTACATATTTCCCATGTTACTGGTTCTGAAACTAAGTCTTTAAAGCTACGTAAGCAGATGCAAGCCCAATAGCTATAAAGCTCTCCGGTACAAATAGATGAATATAAAACACGATTACCCATATTAATTTAACCTTACTTTTACTAAAGACCTGAATCAGCTTCTCCTAAAGTACCAAAGTATTTCATAGGAATATCTAAAGATACTCTAGCTAACTCAGTTTCATTCTGAGCTTCTAATAACTGCTGAGTCTTAGACCAATACTGCTGATTTATATTTAACTGGTTCTCTAGTAATTCTTTATAGATAATAAGCATCTCTTCTCTAGTAAGATCAATCCACATATTAGAGTAAGATTTAAATTGAATCATCTCATTGGTTCCTTCATTTAGAGCCAATAGAGCCTCAATATCTATCTTAGATGCTGCGTCTCCATTAACATAAAGATTATGGACTGAGGATGTAAAGTAAACATTACCGTTCTTATATGCTTTTAGTTTTAAATAGTTATCTTTTAAAGTATTAAATGCTTTAGCTTTTTTAGATAGGAAATCATCATCAGCCATAAAAGGCTCAAGGTTAATATTAGATAAATTAATATCTAAATCTGAATCATCTGCAATTTCCCATGATAATGTAGGAAGCTTTTCTAATAGTTTATCCGAAGTAAAGTTTAATATAGTAATATCATTACTCTTAAAGTCTGCAATAAACTGTTTATAAATCTTAAAGCATGTTTCTTTCCACTGTAAGAAAGCTTTAGCTTGAGTATTTAATTCTTTATCTGTTGAGTTTAAATAAGATAAACAATCATTAGTATCTATAAAATACTTAGTCTTTACCTGTTTATTTATAAACTCTTTGAACCAAGAAGTAAGATTATTTATAGCTGTTTCTTTAGAGATATTAATAGATGGTAATGGATCTTGATTTGTTGAGAGATCTACTGATACATCCTTATCTTTTAAATACTTAAGTAACTCTTTACCTAAGTCTGATGTGGTATCTGCTATATAATTACCAAAGGATTCTCCTTCTATAACTAAATCAGTAAATAATACAGACTGTTTATCTGCTGAACACCATTCAGCTTTTAAATATGAAATATTCATTAAATACCCTCTTTAATAGTTGAAATACATTTCTGACAGATTAGCTTATCATACATTTTAATCTGTGGATTAGCTTTAAGATAATTTAATTGTTTTATAAATAATGGATCTAAGTCTTCTTTAATGTTAAAGGCATAGTTTCGGTATAACTCAAAGTACATAGTTAAGGGTATATATGGAATATATAACCCCTTTACTACTTTAGTAATTGTATTACAGGTTTCATTCTCTATATTCTGGAAAGGTTTAGTAGGACCTGGATAATGATAGATAATTGGCTTGTTTGGTTCTATCTGCTTATGGTAAGCAGTAAAGTTATTTACTGCAGATATGCCTTGTATGCGAGCATAGTATACATAATTAATAAAATCCTGCTCATTATACATACCTTTAGATTCAGGAATATCTGAACTCTTCCAAGCATCATATCTCTTCTGAAAATCATAGGTACCTTTCTTATATATAATAAACCCACCATTTATATAACAGGTAGCTTTACTAGAGTTCATAAAGAATAAAGCTAAGATATCTTTAACTCCATATATATCATTATGTGTTAAGGTTACATACATAAGAGTATTCTTTAGATTACCCTGACATAACATATCACAGTCACACATAACTGTTAGATCATATATAGGAGTAAGCTCATCTAGTATACTCATCTTACTATCTACATAGTCTCTATTAAAATGTAATACAGTAGAGTACTCTGTATGGTAAGAATACTGAATAACCTCAATATTATTAGATATCTTCTTACATCTGTTCTGGAACTTTTCTACATCTGTAGTTGAACCATTAACGAAATAAACCTTAAAGAGTTTAATATCATTAAACTTAAACATACTATGTAAGAATACATAGGTAGGTTCTGTGTATTCTACAGAAGTAACACAAGCAAAACAGATATTCTTATTGATTAGACTTCTATCTGCTGGTTCTGTAAGTTTTCCTAAAGACTTATATACTAGATCAATTCCATATTGTTTAGCTGTAACTATCTCTGAATAGGTAAATGGAGTTTTAGCATAGAGCATCTTGTTAGGTATTATAAGTTTTAACCTATCCTGACATTTATTTATAAATTCAGTAGAACTACCTACTAAAGAACCAAAGACAATAAGATAATTTAGGTCCATAATATATTTAGCTATATCAGGAGTTATTTCTACTGTATTTAATATCTCTTTAATAGGATATTTGAACCAAGAGAAGTATTTATCAGTACCTGATTGAAATACATTACCTTCAGAATATACATATTCAGAATCAGGATTTAGAGTAATATTATGATTATTCTCTAGTACTGGCTCTATAGATCTTAAAGGTAAGTAGTTTAAATCAAGATGAATAACTGCATCATATCCCTTTGGTTCTTCAAAGAAATACTTATGAGTATTGTTAAGATATAAAAAAACAGACTTAAATATATTAAAAAGCTCTAAGTCTGTTTTATCTTTAATATGTATGTAAACTTTCATATTATCCTAGTGTTAATGCTACTGTTTGAACCTGTGTTGATGTAGAACTAATATTAACATTAACAGGACAAGTACAGGTACCACTTTTTATAGTTACCCAAGTATTATTACAGTTTATCTGTAATGAATACTCTCCTGTAGCAATAACATCTAAAGTTTTAGTAGGTTTAGCAGGATAGTTAGAATGTCTAGTAGTAGTCCATCCTCCCCATGCTGAATCTATCTCATGGTGTTTTCCTTCAGTATTATTTACATCTACTCCCTGACAGGTCATAGAAGATACTACTAATCTACAGTCATCATTAGCAATAGTAAAATCAGCTATTTTAATATTAGAGTACAACTTATGATAGTATCTATACTGTGTTTGGTTACCCCAAGAGATACACTGACCATATTGATTATATCTAGTACATACACGTACTACTTGAGAACCTTCAATAGTATCATAGGAAGCATAGTAATATATTTTACAAGAAGCATCTCCTAGCTTACCATGCTCATACATTGATCTATAAAAAGTACCATCTTTAGTTATTTTTAAAGGAGCACCCTTTAGAATACTAGAACCATAAAGCATAGGGTCACCTAGAGCTTTACCTTGAGCCAAGAAGGCATATCCTAAATTACCTACTTTTAATGCTGGAGTAGTCTCTTTAGTAGGAGTTAGATATAAAGGATAATTAACTCCTTTATATGGAATTTTTAATGTAGCCATTCTTTTATCCTATAGTAAGTAAATATCCTTGAACCTTAATACCATTAGCGAAGTTAAGTATACCAGATACATCTGAGTTGTCATTCTTATTGATATAGGTTGATTGGATATCATTATTATCAGCATCAAATGTAGCACTTGTAGCCGAATCAGCATGAGTAGCATGGTTAATATTATCAACTGTATAGTTAGATGTTTCACCTGCACCATTGGTTACTGTTAATGATGCCCCAGATACCTCTAAATTTGCGATATACGAGGTTAAAGCCTTATCATTGATGTCACCTATTGCTCGGTCTGCAGTACCCTGTAAATCGGCTTTAATTGGT
>JGI24710J26742_10000409_pt1 | contig 39588 bp, 35 predicted proteins | sample BioPla2DNA2_FD_26742 | JGI IMG/M metagenome (IMG submission 26742)
TATCAGCTTCGCAGATAAAATATCAGCTTCGCAGATAAAATATCAGCTTCGCAGATAAAATATCAGCTTCGCAGATAAAATATCAGCTTCGCAGATATTATATGAATCATGAATTAAAACTAAAAACCAAATGGCAACTTAAACTTACCTCTTTTGCCACCCTTGCCACCCATCATACCGGAAAATTGTTTCATCATTTTCTTGGTCTGATCAAATTGCTTAACCAATGCGTTGACTTCACTTATATTAACTCCTGCTCCAGCAGCAATTCGCTTCTTACGAGAAGGGTTTAGTATATCTGGATTGGCTCTTTCTTTCTTGGTCATTGAATAAATGATTGCTTCTGTAGAGGCAAGAGCATTCTCATCTATCTCTACATCTTTGAGCTGCTTACCCATACCAGGAATCATGCCAAGAATGTCGTTAAGTCCACCCATTTTCTTAACTTGTTGCATCTGATCAAGAAAATCATTAAAATCAAACTCAGCTTTCTTGATCTTTCTCTCAAGCTCTTTAGCCTTATCAGCATCAAAGTCTGCCTGAGCTTTATCAATTAAGGTTAAAATATCACCCATTCCAAGAATTCTTGAGGCCATTCTATCTGGATAAAATTGCTCTAAATCAGAAAGCTTCTCACCCATACCTACATATAAAATAGGTCGTCCGGTTACAGCTCTTATGGATAGGGCTGCTCCACCTCTTGTATCGCCATCAAGCTTAGTTAGTATAACACCATCAATTCCAAGCTTTTCATTAAACATCTCTGAAACATTAACTGCATCTTGACCAGTCATAGCATCTACAACCAAGACTGTGTTATTAATTGATATGTTAGATTTGATTTCTTGAAGTTCCTCCATCATAGTTTCATCAATGTGAAGGCGACCAGCAGTATCAATTATAACTACGTTTAAGCTGTTCTTTGTGGCATGCTCTAAGGCTGCTTTAGCTATGTTAAGGGGTTTGTGCTTATCTCCCATGGAAAACACGGGAACACCCTGCTTATCTCCGTTAATCTGAAGCTGTTCAATAGCAGCTGGTCTGTAGATGTCACATGCAACCAATAAAGGCTTTCTTCCCTTGGACTTTAACTTTCCAGCCAGCTTGGCGGCTGTTGTTGTCTTACCAGCACCTTGAAGACCACACATCATAATTATAGTAATCTCATTGGATGGCTTAAGCTGTAATTCTACAGTTTCATCCCCTAAGAGATTAACCATCTCTTCGTTAACAATCTTAATAACCATCTGGCCAGGTGTCAGACTATTAAGGACATCCTGTCCAATGGCTCTTTCTTGTACAGAAGCAATAAAATTTTTAACTACTTTAAAGTTAACATCCGCTTCTAAAAGTGCCATCTTAACTTCCCTAAGAGCTGCTTTAACATCAGCTTCAGAAAGTCTTCCCTTGCCTTTAAGATTTTTAAATATATTCTGAAGTTTATCGGATAAATTCTCAAATGCCATTAATTATAGCTCCTTTAAAATATCATCAGCCAATGTTGTAATTTCCTCTTGTAGATTATCCCTATTACTTGATGTAGGTTTAGAGATCAATTCTTTAATCTGTAATAATTTATCTTTAACAGTATCAAATTTACTAATAAGCTTTAGCTTACTTTCATAATCTCTAAGCTCTTTACTGCATCTTTTAACCAGGTCATATACACCCTGTCTGCTAATACCATTTAACTCTGCAATCTCGCTTAGGGATAGATCATTATGGACATATTCTTCAAACACGCGTTTTTTATGTTCTGATAAGAGCTCACCGTAGAAGTCATATAATATGGACAACTCTACTAGCTCATCAAGTTTATCCATTGCTTTAGCTTTTTCACTCATAAGAAACACCACCTGTAAAGTTTTTTTCTTTACAGAGGATAGTATAGCGAAATATATTATCCTTGTCAAGTTGTTTTTTCGGAAAATCATTGTTAAGAAAATTTATAAAATCATATTAAAGACACACTACTATTCAATCCCATCATAGCTCAAATAATTAAGACCAAGGTAAATGATTCACATGGTGAGTATTTCCATAAGGCAATGGAACTAAGTGATAATATCTCATCCATATGAACATTTTTCCTTGGTCATATGTGTATCTTAATTAGGTTGAATGGTAATTACACTGGATATGCTTGATTCTGCCCATCAGCCGCGGTAACATCTACCTTGGTCTTTTGTGCTTGTCTATATTTGAAGAAATCCAATGCAACCTGAGGGAATAAAGCATAGGTTAATACATCCTCATCCTGTTCCTTCCATTCACTAATCTCAGCTTCAATTTTCTTAAGCTCAGGCTCGATTAAATCAGCTGGACGAACTGTAATAGGCTTTGTATCACCAATTGCTTTTTTAACCACTTCAGGGTTAAATGGTTTAACAGTCTGACCATATTGGCCTGATAGCATTGCCTTTGACTCCTTAGTAACCATCTTGTAGCGCTCTCCTGATAAAACATTAAGAACTGCTTGTGTACCTACAATCTGGCTAGAAGGGGTAACTAGAGGTGGTTCACCAAAGTCTTTACGAACTCTTGGGATTTCCTCTAATACATCATAATATTTATCTTCAGCATTCTGCTCTTTTAACTGTGATAATAAGTTAGATAACATACCACCTGGAACTTGATAAAGTAGGGTTTTAATATTAACACCCATTACCTTAGGATTTAATACTCCTTCATCTAAAGCTTGATCCCTAAGTGGTCTGAAATAATCAGCAACCTCAGCCAATAGATTCTGGTCTAATCCTGAATCAAATTGTGTTCCCTTGAAGGTTTCAACCATAACCTCAGTAGCTGGCTGACTTGTACCCATTGCAAATGGAGACATAGCAGTATCAATTATATCACAGCCTGCTTCTACTGCTTTCAAATAAGTCATTCCACCAACACCACTTGTATAGTGAGTATGAAGGTCAATTGGGATTTTTACAGCTGACTTAAGAGCTGTAACTAATTCTGTTGCTGCATATGGAACTAAGAGTCCAGCCATATCCTTAATACATATGGAGGATGCTCCCATATCTTCAATTCTCTTAGCCATAGTTGTATAATAATCCAAAGTATATGCATCTCCTAAAGTATAAGAGATAGCAATTTGTGAATGACCATTCTCTTTATTTGCAGCGTTAACTGTGCTTTCTAGATTACGAAGATCATTTAATGCGTCAAATATACGAATTATATCAATTCCATTAGCTAATGATTTTTGTACAAAGTAAGCTACTACGTCATCTGCATAATGGCGATATCCTAATATATTTTGTCCACGGAATAACATCTGAAGCTTAGTGTTTTTGAAACCACTTCTTAATTTTCTAAGCCTTTCCCATGGATCTTCCTTTAAGAAACGCAGTGATGCGTCAAATGTTGCTCCACCCCAACACTCAACTGAATGATATCCAATCTTATCCATCTTCTCAATAATTGGAAGCATATGATCAGTTGTCATTCGTGTGGCGATCAAGGATTGATGAGCATCACGTAATATTGTTTCTGTTATCTTAACGGGCTTTTTTGCCACTTCTGCCATAACTTTTCCTCCTGTTCGAATTTCTTAATTAATATAGTTCTCTATATATTGTAGATTAATTTCTATTGTCCAAATATAGCTAAAAATGTACCAGCAACAACTGCTGTACCTATTACACCAGCTACATTAGGTCCCATTGCATGCATGAGAAGGAAATTGGTACGATCATATTCAGTTCCAACTTTTTGTGATACTCTTGCAGCCATAGGAACCGCTGATACTCCTGCTGAACCGATTAATGGATTGATCTTACCACCTGAAACCTTGTACATTATTTTACCAAACAATACTCCTGAAGCCGTACCCATTATAAAAGCGACTAAACCTAGAAATACTATTTTTAGTGTAGCTAAATTCAAGAATGCCTCTGCACTTGTGGTTGCACCAACAGATGTACCGAGTAGTATTACTACTATATACATTAATGCATTAGATGAAATATCTGTTAACTGGCGTACAACTCCACATTCTCTAAATAAATTACCTAACATAAGCATACCTACTAGAGGAGCTGTTGTTGGAAGAATGAGAACTACAACAATTGTAACAATAATTGGGAATAATATTTTCTCAATTTTAGATACATTACGTAACTGTTCCATCTTTACGGTACGTTCCTTATCTGTAGTTAGCAGCCTCATAATTGGTGGCTGGATTATAGGAACTAAGGACATATATGAATAAGCTGCAACAGCTATTGGGCCCATATATTCAGGGGCCAATTTAGATGCTAAGAAAATTGATGTTGGTCCATCTGCTCCACCGATTATAGATATAGCAGCAGCTGCTCCATCTTCAAATCCAAGTAATATAGCTCCAAAATATGCTGCAAATATACCTACTTGGGCTGCAGCACCTAAAAGTAGACTTGATGGATTAGCTATAAGGGGACCAAAGTCAGTCATGGCACCTACTCCCAAGAAGATTAGTGATGGCCATATGCCATATTCATCTCCAAGATAGAAATAATGTAATAAACCACCTGGTGTTAATAGCTCACCACTAGCATCATAAACAGGTTTTGCCATAATGTCAGGAAATAGGTTAACAAGAAGCATACCAAATGCGATAGGAACTAAAAGTAATGGTTCATAATCCTTTTTAATTGCTAAATATAGAAGGACACATGATACAAATATCATAATAACATTCTTATATGTTATACTTGAAAATCCAGAATCATTAATTAGTCCTTGAAATGTGTTAATAATATAGTCCATCTTAAATAAACCTCCCATTTGGGACTTTACACATATTATGTTTTAATAATCTATGCATAAAATATTAATCTATAGTTACTAATAAATCTCCAGCTTCTACTGATTGACCAGCTGTAACGTTAATACTTGCTATGGTACCATCTACAGGAGCTACGATCTCATTCTCCATCTTCATTGCTTCAAGAATAACGACAACATCTCCCTTTTTAATTGACTGACCAACATTCACTTTTAGGGAAATGATCTTACCTGGCATTGGGGAGTCTACTTTTTCTTTACCAGCAGAACCACCTGTAGGAGCAGGAGCCGCTGGAGCAGCTGCAGGAGCTGGTGTAGGAGCAACCGCTTGAACAGGTACCACTGGTTGAGCCGCTTGAACTGGTTGTGTAACTATAGGTGATCCGAAACCTTCCTCTACCGTTACTTGATAGGTGTTTCCGTTTACAGTAATTGTATAATTCTTCATGAATAATCCTCCTTGTTCTTGCATTCTTAAATGCCTATCAATTTATTATGTTATTTATCTTCTTTTATTGACTTTACGAATAGAGCGAACAACTAACCCTTCAGCAGGTACTGCTTCACCCATTGAAGCAGATATAGCTGCTGTAATCACAGCTACTAGCTCTAGATTGTCAGTTAAATTAATTGACTCACTCTTTTCACTAGATATAATAACTGGTTCGATGCTATCAGTTATATTATTTTTCTTATCCTTTTTTTTACTCTCAATATATGGAAAAATCCTAAACATATAGATGAGAAGTATTAATAAGATCAGAACAGAAAAGACAGTTATAACACCAAGTAAAGTGTTAAGGGTTGCAATTTCTAATCGTTCTGATAATGAATTTTTTGTAAGTGTAACTATTAAAGTATTGCTTAATATTGAGCTTAGTGTTCCCATCATCTCACCTCATTCTATAGTAGGGATCCGTGTTTTTTATCTGGGCGGCTTTCTCTCTTTGTGAACAACATCTCAAAGGAGTAAATCATGTGTTTTCTAACTGCTTCTGCTTCGATTATGCTATCAACATAACCTCTTCTAGCAGCGGAAGTTACACTTGAGTAAAGATCAGCATATTCTCTTGCTTTTTCTTTAATAACATCCTTATCTTCATCAGAATACATGATTTGAGCAGCTAGATTAGAGTCCATAGTACCGATCTCAGCATTAGGTAATGCAAATACAATATCAGCACCTATATGCTTGGAGTTCATAGATACATAGGCACTACCATAGGCTTTACCTACTATTAGGTTAACCTTAGGAACTGTAGCATTAGCAAATGCATAGGTAAGCTTTGCAGCTGCCTTAGCTATCTTCTTTTCTTCTTCAACAGTTGCCGCATATCCCGTAACATTGGTTAATGTTAAAACAGGAATGTTAAAAGAATCACATATTGTAATAAAGCTCGCAGCTTTATCGCATCCATCACTAGATAAAGACCCATCAAATTTCTTGGTGGTTTTACCTTCAGAGTCTAGTAATTCCATTCGATTTGCTACTGCTCCTATTGTCATTCCATTAAGACGAATGAAACCAGTTACCATATCCTGAGCAAAATCAGATTTTATCTCAAAGAAGAATTGATTATCAGAAATATCTGCTAAAGCTTTAGCAGGATCTTTAACATCTGATTCAAATTGTGGAACCAATCTATTTAAATCATCAGTACAATCATCAAATGAATCATCATCTTCATTATTAGATGGCAGAATTAAAAGAAGCTGACGAATTTTATTAATAACATCTTCTTCAGAAGCTTCTACACAATCAATTGTTCCCGCTTTAGCATGAAAATCAGCTTTAGCAGTATCTAACTTCTCTTTGTAATTATTTAATAAGGCATTAGGAGCATTAACAAATAATCTTGCATTATTGCTCTCCATAAATGAAAAATCACTTAAAGAAGCCATAACAGCTAAACCACCGCCTGAATTACCAAATATAGCTGTGATTTGCGGAATCACACCAGATGCAAATGCTTGCTTCTGATATATTTCACCAAAACCGTTTAGAGCATCAGTAGCTTCCTGCAATCTCATACCATTAGAATCAATAAGACCAATAACAGGAGCACCAACTTTAAGTGCTAGATCATATAAATGCGTTATTTTTTTTGAATGCATCTCTCCAATGGTACCACCCAAAGAAGAAGCATCTTGACTATAAACATAGACAAGATTACCACCAACAAGTCCATAGCCAGTAATGACTCCATCATTGGGAATTTCTTTTTGTAGTAAATTAAAGTCAGTATTACGTTTAGTAACTAAAGCGCCGACTTCAACAAAACTATTGTCGTCCAGCAACGTATTAATTCGTTCTCTTGCTGACAATTGTGTCGTATTACTCATTTTCAGCCCTCCATTTTTCTATTGTAAATTGATAAATCAAATATTACGCCAAGTATAATTTTAAATTATATGCGCTAAAATTGCAAGGACAATTTTAGAAAATTCCCCATTATGTGGTACAAATCCAGCACATAATCCACCAAATATGTTAATATGACAGAAATAATAAAGTACTGAACAATTATAATGCTTGATTAATTTTATCTATAGAAAATCCCTTGCGATATAAGAATGCAATTAACTTCTGTTTATCCTCCCATGTAATATTATCCAAATCAACTCTTTTCTTAGATATTGCTTTTTTAATTGCTAATATCTCAGGATCTTCAGAATTTTCATCACTAGAATATTGAACTCTTATAGTTTCTTCAATAACATCCTTATCAATTCCCTTTTTTAAAAGTTCCATTTTAAGCATTAATTTACTTTTGTTATATTTTCTTGTATTAACATGTGAGGAAGCATATCGATTATCATCAATATATCCATAGGAATAAAGATATGCGATTGTTTTATCAATAACATCATGAGGGTAACCTAATCTTTGTAGCTTTTGTCTGAGTTCAAATTCTGTACGATCCATAGTCATTAACAAAGACATAGCCTTAAGTTTAGAACGATAAAAAACCACCTCTTCTTTAATGCTCTCATATAAATCCACAGAGAGCTCCTTTCCTTCTTCTAATTGATACAGTATTATGTCCTTATTATATAAGGGAAAAGCATACTCTCCATCAATATATACTTTGACTCTTGATTTATTAACTTTTTCAATACTAGTAACTTCCATAATTGTCCCTTTCATAAGAATTTTTTATTGAATAGGACGAGCTTTCCAATTCAATAAAGAAGACTGTCCAAGATAGTAGTCTGTCAACTTATAATAATATAATAAGTATATAAACAGATACTATCACAAGACAGCCTTCTTTTACTATAATAAATATTGAATTACATTACTTAGCAGAGGTTTCATCTACTTCCTTTTGAGGCTTTTCCTGTTTCTTCTTTTTCTCTCTAACAGGAGCTAGACCTAGGTTTTCTCTAACCAAATCCTCAACCTCATTCATAATATCGGGGTTTTCAAGTAAGAATTGCTTAGCATTCTCTCTACCCTGACCAATCTTATTATCCTTATATGCATACCATGCACCACTTTTATTGACAATACCTATATCTACAGCCAAGTCAAGAATATCACCTTCTTTAGAAATACCCTTACCAAACATAATATCAAACTCGGCCTCTTTAAAAGGAGGAGCAATCTTATTCTTAACTATTTTTATACGGGTTCTATTACCCATAATTTCTCCACCCTGCTTTAAAGATTCAATTCTTCTAACATCCATACGGATAGAGGAATAGAATTTTAATGCACGACCTCCTGTTGTGGTCTCTGGATTACCAAACATAACACCAATCTTCTCACGAAGCTGGTTAATAAAGACAACAATGCAGTTAGACTTACCAATAACTGCAGTAAGCTTTCTAAGAGCCTGGGACATCAATCTCGCTTGAAGGCCCATATGGGAATCTCCCATCTCACCATCAATCTCAGCCTTGGGAACCAATGCTGCAACAGAGTCAACTATAACTATATCAACTGCTCCTGAACGAACCATTGTTTCTGCAATCTCTAGAGCCTGCTCACCATTATCAGGTTGAGATATGTATAAATTATCAATATCAACACCAATATTCTTAGCGTAGACTGGATCTAGGGCATGCTCTGCATCTATAAATCCTGCAATTCCACCTATCTTCTGTACTTCAGCTACCATGTGTAATGCTACGGTTGTCTTACCACTAGATTCCGGACCATAAACCTCCAAAATTCTACCCTTTGGTATACCACCTAATCCTAATGCTCTATCTAAACTTAGGGAACCAGTAGGAATGGTCTCGATATTTATGTTCTGACCAGAATCTCCTAGTTTCATAACAGAACCTTTACCAAATTGTTTCTCAATCTGTGCCAAAGCAGAGTCCAAAGCTTTTTGCTTCTCATCCTTTAACATTATCCATTATCCTCCTTAGACGAACTAATGTTCTTGTATTAATAATACTCCATCCTACTATTGATGTCAACTACAACTTTTCTTTAATATGATAGTTTGTCCATTATAATTATAATATTAGCTAATAAGTATGGGGGTTTAGGTAAGAATAATTAAACGAACACAAGAATTGACTAGATATTCCTAGATGGATAGAAATAATAATATTATTATATCAAAAAAGGAATATCCAGTAAACCCAATTGCTTGGAAAATAACTAACTAAAATTCTAGAAAATTTTATTGATTATTAATATACACAACTTGGTGTACATATTTTTGGTGAATATCCATGGTCAATTAGAGTTTGAACTATTTCTTGCTTATGTTCTTCGCCAAAGGCTTCCATTGTTATTGTTAGTTCTACAGCTGTATTACGGTTAATACTTACGAACTGATTATGATCAAGCTTAATAACATTACCTTGGGCCTTAGCAATAATTGAAGCTACATTAACTAGCTCTCCTGGACGATCAGGAAGCTGAACAGATACTGTAAATATTCTTCCTCTTTGAATTAATCCCATCTGAACCACAGAGGACAAGGTAATAATATCCATATTACCTCCACTTAATATTGAAACAACCTTTTTATCCTTGCATTTAAGATGTTTAAGGGCGGCTACAGTAAGTAAGCCTGAATTCTCAACAACCATTTTATGATTCTCAATTATATCAAGGAAATTAACTACTAGCTCATGGTCTTCCACTGTGATAATATCGTCAACATATTTTTGTATGTAAGGAAATATAATATCTCCCGGAGTTTTAACTGCTGTTCCATCAGCAATAGTATCAGTATTAGGTAAAGTTATAACATGACCAGCCTCTAAGGATGCTTTCATACATGCAGCCTTAGCTGGCTCCACACCAATAATTTTGATATTAGGATTAAGCATCTTAGCCATGGTTGCTACACCAGCCAATAATCCTCCTCCACCTACTGGAGCTAGGATTATATCAACTGTAGGTAATTCTTTGAATATCTCCATAGCTATAGTACCCTGGCCTGTTGCTAATACTTCATCGTTAAAAGGATGAATAAAGGTATATCCCTTTTCATTAGCAAGCTTTGTTGCATATTCATAAGCCTCATCATAGCAATCTCCTTTTAGAATCACCTCAGCCCCATAGCTTTTTGTCCGATTAACCTTGATAAGAGGAGTTGTTGTAGGCATTACTATAATAGCCTTAGCCTTATAAAGCTTTGCAGCATATGCCACACCTTGCGCATGGTTACCAGCAGAAGCTGTAATCAATCCTTTTTCTCTATCCTTCTTAGTTAATGTACTAATTTTATAGTAGGCACCTCTTACCTTATATGCACCGGTATATTGCATATTTTCTGGTTTGAAATAAACCTTATTCCCAGTAGTACCGGAAAAATACTCACTATACATAAGGTCAGTTCGTAAAAGGACCTTTTTAACTACTTCTGTAGCTTCTTCAAAATTATCCAGTGTCATCATTATAAAACTACCTCTCTTCCCTTCCGTGTTAACTCCGGGCTATTTTTAATTACTATTCAGCCTAATATTTTTTTTTGCGAGAGCACCGCACAATGGGTTCCTTTCTCCCTTATCCTTTTAAATACATAAAGGCTGAATAGTAGCCTAGTTCTTTTCAAATAATGCGTTGATAAAGTCGTCAGCATTAAACTTCTGCAGATCATCTATCTGCTCTCCAATACCAATATACTTTACTGGAATACCAAGCTCAGATTGAATTGCTATTGCAATACCACCCTTAGCAGTCCCATCTAGCTTAGTTAATATGATTCCTGTTATATCTGCTACTTCTTTAAATTCTCTAGCTTGAGCAAGGGCATTCTGTCCTGTGGTGCCATCTAGAACGACTAATGTTTCTCTATAAGCATCAGGATATTCTCTCTCAATAACACGATTAATTTTCTTTAATTCTTCCATCAAATTCTTCTTATTGTGAAGACGTCCTGCTGTATCGCATAATAATACATCCGTATTTCGTGATTTGGCGGCAGTCACTGCATCATATATAACAGCCGCCGGATCTGAACCCTCTTTTTGAGCTATTATCTCAACATTAGCCCGATGAGCCCATTCTGTTAATTGCTCGATTGCAGCGGCTCTAAATGTATCAGCAGCAGCTACCATTACCTTTTTACCTTGGCTTTTTAACTGTCCGGCTAATTTACCAGCTGTTGTAGTTTTACCAACTCCATTTACACCTATTAAAAGAATAACCGATTTTTGCTTCTCAAAGTCATAGGCGTTCTCACCAAGCTCCATCTGCTCCTTCATACTATCTATTAATAATTGCCTACACTCTAAAGGATCTTTAATCTTTTCTTTTTTAACTTTTTCTCTAAGATTTTCTACAATTGAGGTTGTTGTATTAATGCCTAAGTCTGCCATAATTAATATTTCTTCAAGCTCCTCGTAGAAGTCTTCATCTATAGTTGAGAAACCACTAAATATTGAATCTATACCATTTACTATATTATCTCTTGTTTTTGAGAGTCCTTTTACTAATCTACTAAAAAATCCGGTTTTATTACTCATTTATATCATACCTTTCTAATAACATTAAGCCTACATGATGCAACCATGCTTTTTGGGCAATAAATAATGGCTCCCATTCTTTTTGCGTGACAATTCACACTATTCATCTAATTCATTTTCAATAAGACTTACAGATACCAAAGTTGATACACCTTTCTCCTGCATAGTAATACCATATAAAATATCTGCAGCAGCCATAGTTCCTCTTCTATGGGTGATAATAATAAATTGAGTCTCCTTGGTTAATCTGTGCAAATAACTAGCGAAGCGCTTAACATTAGAATCGTCTAATGCTGCTTCAATCTCATCTAGCAAGCAGAATGGTGATGGTTTCAGATTAAGAATAGCAAATAATAAGGATATGGCAGTTAAGGATTTCTCACCACCTGATAACTGCATCATATTTTGAAGTTTTTTGCCTGGTGGCTGTGCATTAATACGTATCCCTGCTTCAAGAATATCATCATCATCTGTTAATTGTAAGTCAGCCTTACCACCACCAAATAACTCTTTAAATACAATATCAAATTGTTCATTAATGGCTTTAAACTTCTCTGCAAATTGAACCTTCATCTCTGTATCTAGCTGTTCTATAATCTGGTTTAGAGCTTCCTCTGATTTAATCAGATCATCCCTTTGAACTNTTAAGAATTCATATCTTTCGCATAAGTTTTTATAATCTTCTATTGCATTAACATTGACATCACCAAGATTCTTAATTTGGTTCTTACGCTCTGTGATAGCCTTTCTTACTTGAGATAAACTTATACTATCATCAACTTGATATTCAAGAGCCATAGAATATGTAAGTTCATATTCCTCCCACATATAGCTAATCAAAGCATCAAGCTGTTCTTCTACTTTTTCCATCTGACTATTTAGGCGAAACATTTCTTTATCTAAGTCATTAATCCTGTTAGATAATTCGTCTCTTTTATCAAAGAAGCTTTTGTGTTTAATTGTAATCTGCTCTTTTTTCCTATTCTCTTCTTTGATTTTTGCGTCCAGATCTTTAATTGATTGCTGATATTTATCAATCAATGATTTTGTATCTTCAATAGTTTGTCTACGTTCTTCTACAAGGGTTGTAGATTTTAGGGAATCGCCCTTAAGTCTATCTACATCTTCATAAAGCCTATCAATATCTTTTTTTACACGACTAATATTCTCCAAGATGAAATCGTTACTCTGCTCTAAGGAGGAGAATTCTAATTTTAAGGCAGCAACATTATCAGTAATTATCAATTCTTTACTACGCTCTTCTTCTAATCTTTGGTTGATGCTTATAATAAAAGTATCATTCTCCTTGCTTTTATCTAGATTAATCTTTAGGGTTTCATTAAGAGCATCTAGTTTCTCTTGTATATCGATTGTTTCTTTATCTATGTCATGTAGTTCCTTAGTAAGCTCTGCATATACTCTTTCTGACTCAGCTTTTTTGGCCAATTCTCTATCTAGACTCATTTTAGCTGTGTTTTCTTCAAGATACTTTTCTTGCAAATGCTTCTTGTTTTCTTCAAGCATCATACGGAAGCTATATTTCTTTTGCTTTAGTTCNTCTTTATCAATAGATAATGATTGTACTTTATTCTTTAATATAGCTACNTGTTTCTTAATGTCTTCAATCTCACGACGGCGNCCAAGTAGATTNCTTGAATTACGATATGCTCCTCCAGATATAGACCCCCCCGGAGTCAATAGTTCTCCTTCTATAGTAACTATTCTAAGTGAATATCTATATTTTCTAGCTATATGGGTAGCATTATCAATATTGTCTATTACAACTATNCTACCTAATAGGTTCTCAATAAGAGCCTGAAACTTCGGATCAGTTTTAACTAAATGTGAAGCAAGACCAATAACACCATTCTCCTTAAGTACCTTATCATTATATAAACCATTACCAGACGCAATATTTGTTAAGGGTAAGAAGGTTGCTCTACCATATTTATTCCTCTTTAAATAATCAATAAGGTCTTTGGCAGTTCTTTCGTCCTCAGTGACTATATTTTGAATTGATCCACCAAGAGCTGTTTCTATAGCAGTTTCGTAATTCTTATCTACTTTAATTATGTCAGCAACAACACCAATTATACCTGGTGATTTACTCTTTTGCTCCATAACTCTTTTGATACTATTACCATACCCCTCATATCTTTCAGTTAAGTTAATAAGGGAATCAAGTTTAGACTTTTCATTAAGATATTTTCCTTGAAGATCATCAAACTCAGCAGTTATATTATCAATAATATTTTGAGTGTCATTAATAGATTTTTCAATATTTTCATTTTTAGAAGAAAGGTCATTTATTTCATCCTTAAGTATTTGTAGTCTTTCCTCAGCGATATCTATATTTTCAACAAACTGGCTTTCATCACTTTTATTTTTAAGAACCTTCTGATTAATCTGAGACTTTCGAATATTATTCTGCTCTAACATAGTCTCAAACCGTTGAATATTACCCTTAATACCGGAATTAGTGTTAAGGATATCATAATTACTAGTTTGATGTTCGCTAGCTGACTTTGTTAGACTATCAATCTCCTTCTTTACTTGCTCAAGTTCTTCTAAAGCTGAACTTAATTGATCATCCATAGTTGAAATTTTTTCATCTATTTTCAACTTTTCATCTTGATATTTTTTCTCTTCAGTTTTTTTCTCCTCAATATCCTTTTCAAGTGAAATAATACTGTTTTGAACATATTGATTACTTTGCATTGCAGAACTTATCTGCTCATTGAAAAGCTTAACATCACCCTCAGATTTCTCTTTAAGAAGTTTAAATTCATTATAGGAATTCCTATCATCTTCAATCTGCTTATCACATTCTTCAAGCTGAGTCTCAAGCTTATGATATTCTTCTTTAGTACTTTCCAAAGCTTTTTTAGAAATACTAAAATCAGAAGCTACTATTTCAAGCTTTTCAGTAATCTGTTCCTTTGAATTATGTAATCTATCATATTCCTTAGAAAACTGATTTATTTCAAGGTTTTTAAGCTCTTCCTTAAGGTTAAGATATATTTTGGCAGTTGCAGATTGCTTTTCTAGGGGTTCTATTTGCTTCTCTATCTCACTTATAATATCTGTGATACGATAAAGATTTTGCTTTTCCTCCTCAAGGTTTTTTTCTGCCTCCTGCTTTCTCTTTTTAAATTTAACAATTCCGGCGGCTTCGTCAAATAATTCCCTTCTATCCTCAGGCTTACCACTGAGTATTTTATCAATCTGGCCCTGTCCAATTAAAGAGTAGCCTTCCTTACCAATACCAGTGTCCATAAATAGCTCCTGTACGTCACGTAAACGACAAGGGGAACCATTAATAATATATTCGCTTTCTCCAGATCGATATACTCTTCTAGCCACAACCACCTCATCAAAGGCGATTGGTAATTTATGATCTGAATTGTCTAGAGTGATTGCAACATAAGCATATCCCTGAGGCTTTCTAGTTTGGGTACCAGAAAATATAATATCCTCCATTCTAGAGCCTCTGAGCTGCTTAGCGCTCTGTTCACCCAGAACCCAGCGTACAGCATCAGCTATATTACTCTTACCACTCCCATTTGGCCCAACAATACCAGTAATTCCATTATGAAACTCTAAAAATATCTTATTAGCGAATGATTTAAAGCCATGAATTTCTATACTTTTTAAATACATTGATAACCATGCCTTTCTTCTGTGTAAACGACCTTCACACTAGTCTGCAAGCTTTCAACATGAAAATCAGAGATTTTCATGTTACGTAAGCATTATATCTGTAAAATAATTTGTATTCACACTATTCTCCCTAAAGTTTCTTCCACTTTTTTTGTAATAACTGAATAGCTTCATAAGCAGCGGCTTGCTCTGCAGCCTTTTTAGTTCTACCTATACCAAGTCCTATCTCTTCATTACCTATATAAACAGAAGTTGTAAAGGTTTTGTTGTGATCAGGTCCTTCTTCAGATATTAGCTTATAGTGAATTTTCAGATTGTTATCCTTGTTCTGAACGATTTCTTGTAAGATAGTCTTACTATCGAAAAAGAGATCCTTATTTTTAAGAATATCTAAAATAAATTTATGAACGAACTCTTTTGCATTAGTAAAACCACCGTCTAAATAAATGGCTCCGATAATCGCTTCTAGGGTATTAGATAGAATAGAATCCCTGTCTCTTCCCCCCGAACTATCTTCCCCCTTACCAAGGAAAATGAAATGACCAATATCTAGATCCCTTGCACAGTTTGAAAGGGTAGGTTCACAGACAATACTAGCACGTAGCTTTGTTAAATCACCTTCTGACAAATCCTCATATTGTTTATAAACGTATTCACTAGTAACCAACTCCAAGACCGCATCCCCAAGGTATTCAAGTCTTTCATTATTCTTACCTTTCTTTAATCCCATTTCATTGGCATAGGAACTATGGGTTAAGGCATTAAATAAAACTGATGGATCAGTAAATTGATATCCTATCTTATTTTCCAAATCCAATAGCATGGCATCTCTTTTTTTGCCTGAAATCATATATAAATAATTCCTCCTTTAAAATATATATAAAATTTGTATAAACACATAAAGTAAGCTATTTTACTATTGTAAAACGAAAAGCAATACTTTGCAAGAATTAAAAACTCCCTATGCAATAAACTACCAAATTAATGCGTTAAAGTGTGATTCTATAAAAATCCTGCCAAGCACTGTCTTATGCAATACTTGGCAGGATGTATTGTATGAGCAAAAAAATTCTTCAATTAGCTTAAAGCATCTTTTATTTGCTCAACTGCATCTGCAACTGTTACTATATTCTCTGCATCTTCATTAGCAATTTCAATATCAAACTCTTCTTCAATACCCATTATAATCTGGAAAATATCTAGAGAATCTGCACCTAGATCGTCTACAAATGTGGTATTCATAGTAATGTCGTCTTTGTCCACATTTAAAACCTCGCTAATGATTTTTTGAATCTTTTCAAACTCCATATTAACAACCTAACCTTTCTTAATAAACTATAAATGTATGCCTTAGGCATAAATTGAGCTGTGAAGAATTTATCTCTCACACCTTCTTATAATTTAATTTTTATTCATTATTGCTTATGTTATCTTGAATCTTTTCATTTATACCTTGTTCTGTAAATGTTACGCATTGTGATATGGCATTTCGTATTTCTGTACTTTTAGAGTTACCATGTGTTTTTACAACTAGTCCTTTAAGGCCTAGTAATGGAGCTCCACCGTACTTTGAGGCATCAAAATCTTTAAGAGTTTCTTTTAAAGCAGGCTTAGCTAGAAGTGCTCCAATTTTACTTCTTGTGGTCTTCATTAAACCTGATTTTATTTTCTTAACCAATGCCATTGCCAATCCTTCATAAAGCTTAAGAATAACATTACCAACGAAAGCTTCGCAAACAATAACATCAGCTGCTCCGTAAGGAATATCTCTGGCTTCAATACTTCCGATAAAATTAATGTCATTACAATTTTTCAGTAGGGGGAAGGTTTCTTTAACCAGCATATTACCTTTTTCTTCTTCAGCGCCAATGTTAACAATAGCAACTCTTGGGTTTTTTATCCCAATAACATTTTCCATGTAGATAGAACCAATCTTAGCAAACTGTACTAGGTGTGATGATCTAGCATCGACATTAGCTCCACAGTCAATCAATAAAGAAACACCATTCATTGTTGGGATAACCGGAGCTAGTGGAGGCCGTTCTACACCTTTTATTCTGCCTATAATCAACTGACCACCAGCTAATACGGCACCAGTGCTACCTGCAGAAACAAAAGCATCAGCTTCACCATTTTTAACAAGGTTAAGTGCAACAACGATAGAGGAATCCTTTTTTCTACGGATGGCCATAACAGGGGCTTCATTATTGGTTATGTTATCATTAGCTGGAACAATTCTAATCCTACTTTTATCATATTTGTATTTGTTTAATTCCCTTTGAATAACATCCTCTTGACCAACAAGAAGTACACTTAAGTCATTTTGATCTTGTAATGACTCTACCGCACCTTTGATAATTTCATTAGGTGCATTATCACCGCCCATTGCATCAACTGCAACCCTTATCTTACTTTGCATATTCACTCCTATCTGCACATGTATGCATATAAGTATTATTAGCTTAGTATTTATCAATACATAGTATAAGTTATGTTATAAATTATGCCTATAGCTAATCTATAGACCAATATACTCGATATCATAATAAAAATCAACAGTCTTTTCATAAGTTTATTGATATAAAAGTTACTATTTAGTATGTTAGATTAGGAACTCGATAGCTGACGCTATCTTGTTCACCTTGCTCTTATCCAAAAAAACAATGACCTTTATTCAAGCAAGCTTGATAAAGGTCATATCTTCATTGGACTAATCTGCTTATTCCTGGATATTTATTTCTTCTTGTAGAAGAATGATCTTTGATTATCATAACCAATTTGATTAGCTTGGATAATCTGTTCAGTACTTCCGACAAATAAAATTCCACCTTGTTTTAAAGCTTTATGAAAATCCATATAAATTTTCTCTTTAGCTTCATCAGTAAAGTATATTAGAACATTTCTGCAAACAATTAAATCGCAATTGGAAGGATACATATCTTTTAATAAGTCGTGTTGCTTAAATTCAACACAAGCTTTAATACTATCAGAAATCTGATAAGTTTTATCAGTTATTTTAGTAAAATACTTATTAATAAATTCATCCGGAACTGCTTTTAAGCTTTTTTCATTATAAAGACCAATGGAAGCTTTCTCTAACACCTTTTTATCTATATCAGTAGCAATGATTTTGATTTTACTTAGTGGCATAAAATTAGAAAGCAACATAACTAAAGAATATGGTTCGTCACCAGTAGAACAGGCAGCGCTCCATATTTTTATATCTTTACCAAATTTATCGAACAAGCTTGGAAGAATTTCGTCCTTTAGTACCTTCCATTGCTCTGGATTACGAAAAAACTCTGAAACATTAATTGTTATATAGTTTATAAATTCATTAAAAAGCGACTTTTCGGTCTTTATCTTACTTACATACTCATTATAAGAATTGATGCCATGTTTATTAATCAAGGCATCAATTCTTCTCTTCATCTGACGTTCTTTATAGGAATTTAAATCTATTTTAGTAAGTTCGTAAATGGATTGTTTAAAAACCTCATAACTACCCAGCATGAAAATCTCCTTATCTTATTGTAAAAAAGAGAAAAATTTATTCTTCAGTAACTTCCTGTGCAGCTTCCTCAGTAACTTCCTGTGCAGCTTCCTCAGTAACTTCCTGTGCAGCTTCCTCAGTAACTTCCTGTGAAACTTCCTCTACAAGAGTTTCCTCTTCATTGGAAGGCTCCTCCATCACTTTAATACTTAAACTAATCTTTTTATCAACAGTATTTAATTCAACTACCTGAGAAGTAACTTCCTGTCCAATAGAAAGTACATCTGAAGGCTTATCAACATGTTCTCTAGAAATCTGTGATACATGTAATAAAGCATCAATTCCTGGCTCTAGTTCAACAAAAGCACCAAAGTCAGTCATACGAGCAACAACACCAGTAACTACATTACCTACTGCATACTTGGTTTCTGCTTCAATCCATGGATTTTGATCTTCAAATTTTAAGCTAAGGGCAATTTTCTCACCCTGAATATTTTTAATAAATGTAGTAACCTTATCTCCAACTTTGAATAATTTTTTAGGATATTCTACTCTACCCCAAGACATCTCAGAAATATGAAGAAGACCATCTGCACCACCAAGATCGATAAATGCACCAAAGTCTGTAATGTTCTTTACAGTTCCTTCAATAGTCATACCTACTTCAATTTTCTCAAATAATGCTTTCTTTAATACTTCTTTTTCAGCAAGGATTAATTGCTTGCGATTACCAATAACTCTTCTCTTTCTAGGATTGAATTCGGTAATAACAAAGCTAATCTCTTTGCCGTTATACTTGCTAAGATCTTTCTCATAGGAATCAGATATAAGACTAGCAGGAATAAACACTCTTGCCTCATCTACAATAACACTTAATCCTCCATTAAGTACTGCGGATACCTTAGCAGTAAGTACTTCTCCTGAATTAAATGCTTCTTCAAGTTTCTTATTACCTTTTTCAGCAGCAAGACGCTTATAAGTTAAGGAAACTTGTCCTTCACCATCATTAACTTTTAAAACCTTGGCTTCTAGTGTATCTCCAACATTAACTAAAGTTCTTAAATCAACATTAGGTGTGTTAGTATACTCGTTTCTTGTGATTACTCCTTCTGACTTAAAGCCTATATTTAAGATGATCTCGTCCTCTTTTACATCTAGGACGGTACCCTCTACAACATCTCCGTTGCTTATTTTAACTACCTCTTCTTCCTCTAATAATTGCTGAAAACTTTTCTCTGACATAGCGGTATAAACCTCCTTGATAATATTATTTGGGGTCGATGCCCCTGCGGTAATACCTACCTTTTCAAAGGATTTAAGCTTATCTAAATCCAGATCATCGAGTTTCTGTATATAGTAAGTATTTTCACATTGATTTTTACAAATTTCAAATAGCTTTCTTGTATTCGAGCTATGCTTACCACCTATCACTATCATTGCATCAGACTCTTTTGCTAACTGATAGGCTTCACTTTGTCGCGCCGTAGTGGCATTACAGATCGTATTTAAAACAAATATATCATACCCTTTTTTAGAAATAATTTCAACTAATTCTTCAAATTTCTTGTAATTATATGTCGTCTGGGATACAATACACAACTTATGATCTGTAGGAATGGAGAAGTTATTAGCATCTTCTTCATTCTGTATAACTTTATAATTAAGGCTAGTAGCTTCATCACCTTGATTTTTAATCCATCCGATTATTCCTTGAACTTCAGGATGATCGGGATTCCCAACTATAACAATAAATCGGCTTTCCTTGCTTTGCTCCTTAACGATTTTATGAATTTTACTCACAAAAGGACAAGTGGCGTCTTTGATTTCATGGCCATAGGATGTGATTTCATCTATGATGGCTTCTGGGACACCATGGGATCGTATAATTATTGTTCCCTTGGGTAGAATTTTTAATTCTTCCATTGAATTTACAACCCTAACTCCCAACTTTTCCAAGTCATTAACAACTTCATCATTATGAATTATTGGTCCATAGGTGTATAAATTCTTTTCATGATCAATATTATCATAAACAACATCAACTGCCCTTTTAACTCCAAAGCAAAATCCTGCACTTTTTGCAGTTGTTATTTTCAATTTATCATGCTTCCTTATTTTTAATATTTTTATTGTGATATTTGACTATTTTATCAATAACCTGGTCAACTGTCAAATCTGAAGAATCAATTAGTATTGCATCATCAGCTTTTTTTAGAGGAGCAAATTCTCGATTCATATCCCTATTATCACGAGTTATAATATCTTCCTCGATCTCATCTATGTCAGCATCTATACCACGTTCTTTTAATTCTGACCATCTTCTTCTTGCTCTTTCTCTTGAGCTGGCTGTAAGATATATCTTTAAATCTGCATTAGGAAGTACAAATGTTCCAATCTCCCTACCATCCATTATAACATTTTCATTCTTAGCTAATTCTCGTTGAAGTTCAACGAGCTTTAGTCTTACAGCTTTATAAACAGATGAAGCACTGGCCATATTACCTACTTCTTCTGTACGAATAAGCCCATTAACATTTTCACCATTAAGTAGAACAATTTGCTCATTGTTTCTATATTCAATGGTAACATTAACATCCTTGCAAGCCTCTTCTATCCTTTGTTGATCATTGGAATCTATCCCCATTCTAAGAAAGTAAAGTGCCATAGCCCGATACATAGCTCCTGTATCAACATATATAAATCCCAGTTTTTTTGCAACGCTTTTAGCAATTGTACTTTTACCTGCACCTGCTGGTCCATCTATGGCAATATTATAGTTTGACATCTTGTGTAGCCTCCATATCTTATATAATTGAATTTCCTGCCAGGTAAGCTGTTGACCAGGCGATCTGTAAATTGAAGCCTCCTGTCAATGCATCTAAATCTAGTACTTCCCCTACAAAGTAAACATTATTTATAATCTTTGATTCCATGGTAGAAGGATTTACCTCTTTAACATTAATTCCACCTTTTGTAATTACAGCTTGATTATATCCACTAAGCCTTGTTATATGGAATGTAAGATGCTTTAATAAGCCTACAAGCCTAAGTCGTTCTTCTCTTGTAATAGAATTAACTTGCTTTTCAGGATCAATTTCACTAAGACGAATGATAACATCTATTAGTTTGTTTGGCAATAGCCGGTCAAGTGAATTCTTAAAATGTTTATTTTTGGCTTCTTCAAAATCTCGTAATATTCGATTATCTAATTGCTCTTGTGTCAAGGCTGGCTTTAAGTCTATAGATAATTCCAACTCTTTATCACTATTTAAATATGGAATAATATAACTACTAGCACTTAAAATAACTGGACCACTTACTCCAAAATGGGTAAATAACAATTCACCAAAGTCATTATAAACTCTTTTCTTACCAGAAGAAATATTAATTTCAATATTTTTTAGGGATAGGCCCATTAATTCCTTAACATATTCTTCTCTTACATGGATAGGAACTAAGGAAGGATTAAGACTTGTTATTGTATGTCCCATTCTTTTAGCAAATTCATATCCATCACCTGTAGAACCAGTTGTTGGATAGGAAAGTCCACCTGTAGCAACGATAAGGGAATCTGCAATATATTCTCTATTGTCCTTGGACAACTTTAATCCACAGAAAGAACCATCATTTATTAATAAATCTGAAACCTCGCTCTTGTAGTTAACCTTAACCTTAAGTCGGATCAACTCTTGTTTCAAAGCATTAATAACATCTGAGGACTTATCGGATTCCGGAAAAACACGATTACCCCTTTCTGTTTTTACAGGAAGACCTAACTGCTGTAGAAAATCAATAAGATCAAAGCTATTAAAATCATGGAACGCTCTATATAAAAACTTAGAATTCGATACTACATTTGAAAAAAATGTGTCTGCATCACAGGCATTAGTTATATTACATCTACCCTTACCTGTAATATAAAGCTTTTTACCTAACTTTTCATTTTTTTCAAAAATTTCAACCTTATGTCCATTTCTCGCCGCAACTATAGCTGCCAGCATACCGGATGGACCGCCTCCGATAACAAAAACCTTACTCATATTAATAACCATGCCTTTCATCTGTGTGAAGAAAGTTCACACTAATGCCAATACCCACAAGTCTTTGCGGGACTATTCACACTTGTATTATGTGTAGTAAAACAATATCATAAAATAAGGTAATTGTCGATTACAAATTCATAATCACAATTACCTTGTTGATGACATGTTTAATAATTTATATTATCTCGTAAAATATGCTTCATCTATACCAAGCACCATATGACCACTTACATATGCTCCTTTTTCTACCTGATAAATAATCTTATTGTAATCTGGTAAATTATCAATTAAACTTTGTCCTATGGCATCTAGAATAGCGAGTTCTATACCAGCACCTACATTGGCTAAAGGTGGCTGATCAGAATAAAAACTTACAATAATCTTGTCAGCATCTGTTGTAACACTTTCAATTCCGATTTGTAGTGATTTATCAGCCATAGCTTCTACTACTTTATCAATAATTAACTCTGCACTTATCTCGGTGTCATCAGGAATCATAGCTGTTACAGGATCAATTTGTCCTTCTTCAGGGTCAATTGTATAAATTAAAAGAGGGGTATTAGCTTTAGGTTTTATATCAGATGGAGTAGGGACACCAGTATCATCTATTTTGTCAATGTCATTAATAACCTCATTAATTTCATCCTCATTATCATCCTCGACATCTACATCAATATTCTGTTCTGTTTTATTATCTAGATCCTCTTTACCTGCATTAAATATGTCAAATTTAACTTTATCACAACCTACTAATAGAAGAGCCATAAAGATAAGACATATCAATGTGAGTTTTTTACTTATATGCTTCATAACAATACCATGCCTTTCTTTCATACTAGTTTATATTACGAATTAGTTTCATATATAACTCTTAATCTTTAATGTTATAATATGATACAAGTATGTCATTTCTATGGTACTATTAGAAATTAAAACAATTTTTATACAGCTGATAAGGCATTATTTGGGGATATTTAGTAAGGTTCGTCTTAATAAATCAAGACCACTAACAACTGCCCTTCCCCTAACTTTCTGTCTATTACCTTTAAAATTATATTCCTTAACTATAATATTATCCGCCACTTTACATGCAATGTAAACAAGCCCAACAGGTTTTAACTGGCTACCACCACCTGGACCTGCAATACCAGTAATAGCTATAGAGGCATGGGATTTTGAAGCCTTACAAGCTCCTTCCGCCATTTCAATGGCAACCTCTTTACTGACAACCCCATATTTATCTATTGTTTCTTTATTAACTCCAAGTATCTTCATCTTGGCCTCACTAGCATATGTTATATATCCCTCTTTAAAAACATCAGATATTCCAGCTACATTCACAATACGTCCAGTCAGTAATCCCCCAGTACAGGATTCTGCTGTAGTTAAAGTCATATTACGTTTTTTCAGTAGACCAATGACAACATCCTCAAGATTTTCGTTCTCATCTATTGAATATATATTATCATTAAAACGTCTCTTAAGCTCATCTATAACTGGCCATATAAGCTGTTTGGCCTCCTCCTCAGTAGAAGCTGAAGCGGTTACACGAAAATGAACCTCTCCCTCCTTAGCATATGGAGCTATGGTTGGATTGGTTTGACTATTAATTAGATCTTCTATCATAGTTTCAGCCTTAGCTTCGCCTATTCCACATATTTTGACCATCTTAGAAACTAATACTTTATCTTGCAATCCAATAAGATATTGATAAACACTGCTTTCAAACATAGGTATCATTTCTGAAGGTGGTCCTGGCAAAAGAATAATGCTTTTAATACCATTATTTGCTTTATCTTCAANGATATAACCTGGAGCTGTACCATTGTCATTGTCAAGAACAATTGAGCCCTGAATTGTCAGGGCTTGCTTCCAATTATTTGTTGTTATTTGCGCATTTTCCAAGGAAACACTTTTGTTATGGAAATATTCTNAGATTCTATCTTTGCTATGCTGATCAATTATTAAATCNCTTTTTAATACTCTGGCAACAGCTTCCTTTGTCATATCGTCTTGGGTAGGTCCCAGTCCACCAGTAAGAATAACAATATCGCTACGTTTAAGACATTCCTCTAAAACCTTAGTAAGTCTAGTATAGTTATCACCAACCGTAGTCTGATAATATAGGGTTAGACCTAATTCAGCGCATTTTTTAGAGAGATAGTTAGCATTTGTATTAACAACACTGCCAAGTAACAGCTCGGTACCAACACTAATCAATTCAACATTCATATAAGACCATTTCCTTCACTGTTATTTATCCTGTAAAACGGATTTATTCTTTATTAGATAATCGATTAATGAGACTACTGTAAGTATTAGGGCTAGATATATTACGATTGTCTCTAAGGTATTGATAAAAGGAAAATCCAGGTTAATAATTAGCATTACAGACATTATCATCTGTAGATTTGTTTTTATCTTCCCCCACCAGCTTGCTGCTATAACGACTCCATTATCACTTGCTACTAATCTAAATCCGCTGATAATAAACTCTCTTGCAATAATTATGAATGCAATCCAGCTAGGTAATAGATTAAATTCAACAAAGCAGATCAAGGCTGCAGAAACTAAAAGTTTATCTGCCAAAGGATCCATGAACTTTCCAAAATTAGTTATTAGGTTTTGCTTTCTAGCTATGTAGCCATCAAGAAAATCTGAAAAAGCGGCAATTAAAAATATAGCCCCGGCAATATAATTGTTGTAAGTGATATTTTGGTTTAGATATACCAAAAGAAATACTGGTATCATTATTACTCTGAATAAGGTTATCCTATTGGGTAGATTCAACACCATCACTTCCCTTCACGATTTCTCCAACCAAATCATAATCCTTGGCACCTGTAACGATTGCTTTTACAATAGAACCAGATATTAATTCTTCTTCTGAGTGTAAAAAGAAAAACCCATCGACCTGAGGGGCATCCATATATGTACGACAAATATATACCCCATCCTCTTCAGTTATTCTTCCTTCAACTAACAGATCAAAGACTTTACCTTCATATTTATTAACTTGTGAAAAAACAAGGGATTGCTGTAACTCCATTAATTCATTCTGCCTGTTTTTCTTAATCTTTTCACTTATCTGAGGCTTAAGGAGCGCTGCAGGGGTATTATCTTCTTTAGAATAGGTAAATACTCCCAACCTATCAAATTTCATATCTTGAACAAACTCTTTTAATTCATTATGCTCTTCTTCTGTCTCAGTTGGGAACCCGGTAATAAGTGTTGTGCGAAGTATAATATCCGGTATTTCTTTTCTTAATTTCTTAATTATCTTGGTTAAATCAGCCTTATCAGTTCTTCTACCCATTAGTTTTAGAATTCTGTCAGAAGCATGTTGAATAGGAATGTCTAGATATTTACAAATCTTGGGCTGAGACTTTATTACCCCTATAAGCTCATCAGTAATCTCTTCAGGATAACAGTATAGTATTCTTATCCATTCAATACCTTCAATTTTGCATAGATTAGTTAATAACTTAGGTAGGGTCTTTTCACCATATAGATCCTGACCATATAAGGTGGTCTCTTGGGCAACTAATATCAATTCCCTAACACCTTGTTCAGCAAGGTATTTAGCTTCTTCTAGTAATTCCTCCATAGGTACACTTCTATAGTTACCACGGACCTTTGGTATAATACAATAGGTACAGTGCTTATCACAGCCCTCAGCAATTTTCAAATAGGAGGAATAGCTTCCAGATGTAAGGACTCTTCTCGAACTCGTCTTAGGAATACGATCTAAATCCTGAAAAATCATGGACTTCTTCCCTGTGTTTAGTTCATTCATTACATCCATGATATCATCAAAGCTTGCTGTACCAAGCAGTGCATCAACTTCTGGTATTTCTTCCAGAATTTCTTTTTTATATCGCTCAGCAAGACAGCCTGTAACAATAAGAGATTTTAAATTTCCTATTTTTTTGTATTGGGCCATCTCAAGTATAGTAGTTATACTTTCCTCTTTGGCATCGTTAATAAAACAGCAGGTATTTACAATTATAATATCTGCCATCTGTTCATCATCAATTATCTTATATCCATTATCCTTAAGAATCCCAATCATCTTTTCACTATCTACGAGATTTTTATCGCAACCTAAGGAAACAAAAAATATATTCATCCAGTCCTCCAAATTAGTATTATAGTCATAATCAGCTATATTATTTATATATAGCCGATTATGACTATATCATTTATATATAGCCGAAATAGCTATAGTTATCACTAGTATATGACATAAATCATAAAAATCATAAGTAATATATAAATTATCTTATTTAATAGAATCTACACAGTTCTTCATAAGCATGGCGATGGTCATAGGACCAACACCACCAGGAACCGGGGTTATAGCACTAGCTTTTTGGAAGACATCATCATAATCAACGTCACCGCAAAGCTTATTATTTTCATCACGATTCATACCAACATCAATAATTACTGCACCATCTTTAATATAGTCTTTATTTATTAATTTAGTTTTACCAATAGCAACAATTAATATATCTGCTCTTTTTGTTACTTCCATAAGGTTCTTTGTTCTAGAGTGACATATGGTTACTGTGGCATTTTCTCTAAGCATTAACATTGCCATTGGTTTACCTACTATGTTGCTTCTTCCAACTATAACGCATTCCTTACCTTCAATAGTAATTCCAGAACGGTTTAGTAGTTCAATTATCCCTGCTGGTGTACAAGAAATAAAGCCTTCCTGTCCGATGCTTAGAGCCCCTACACTTTGGGGATGAAAACCATCTACATCCTTCGAAGGTGATATGGTCCTAATAACCTTATCTTCATCAATATGCTTAGGTAAAGGAAGCTGAACTAAAATACCGTTAATATCATCCTTCTGATTTAATTCATTAATCAGAGATAATAACTCATCTTCAGAGGTCTCCTCAGGAAGTTCATATGAAAGGGAATTAATGCCAACATATGCACAGGCCTTCTTTTTATTACCCACATATACTGTTGAAGCAGGATTATTACCTACTTGAATAACTGCTAGGGTAACGGTGATATTCTGATCCTTTAATAATTCCACCTTAGCTTTTAGTTCATCCTTAATCTCAGTTGAAATCTTTTTTCCATCAATAATATGTGCCACTATACATACTCCTCTCCTCTATCTAAGCCTAGCCCTTCACACTATTCAATTTCCATTCCTTCAACTATATCAATCTTGAATTCATCATCACAAAAAACCCGATTTGATTTTAATACCCCATTCTTTGCCTTAACATGAAGGTTAACAATATTATCTTCATCGGAATTACTAAAATTTATATTAATATTTCCGCTAAAATTGTCATTAAAATATCCAGCATCAACAAAAACTTCATTGGAACCTTCAAACTTAAATCTTACTTCTAGATTCGCTTCTTCACCAAAAAGCTCATATTCACCAGATGGAACCACATTAGTTTTTCCTGCTTCCATATTCTCGAAATTAAAGCCATCACTAATCCTACCCTCAGCTCCAACAAAATAAGCTTGAACATATTCAATATTGGCATCAGTATTATTGGTGATTTTTAGTTTACCTTCACTACTTTCTATGACCATTAGTATAACCATAATTAATAATGCTACAGCAGCAATTGAAATAATTATAATAGGTCTTTTCTGTGAAACACTAACATTTTCAACTTTTTTCTTATTATTTTTGATTTTTCTCATTAAACATCCTCCAGTTATTTAGTCCTTAAAGTCTAATAATTATAATAATGTTTTTAGGTGAAATAATCAATAGCAAAAACATCGATTATGCCAACCTCCTATTGGTTAAGTTTCCATAAAAGGGCATAATCGATGTAAAATTACTTATATTTTATTGTATATAAGAGTATTTAATCAATTTTAAATAGTCTAATCGCTTTAGCTAATTCAGAAGAATCATTCTTAAGTGAATTGGCAGCTTCGTTAAGCTTAGTAACTGCTTCTAGCTGCTGTTGAGCTGTTGCATCTACTTCTTCTGAAGCAGCTGAGGTCTCCTCAGATACTGCAGAGATACTTTCAATAGCATGAAGTGTATCATTCTTAGCTTCATTCATTACTGACATCGTTGCTGATATTTCATTCATCTTCTCAGCTAATTTATCTACATGAGCATTAATGTTATTAAAGAGATTAACAACCTCAAGGAGTCTCTTCTCTTGTGTCTTTGAGATACCTTCAGTTTGTCTAACTGTAACAGCTGTATCCTGGGTCTTTCTTGTTATGTTAGTTATGATTTCCTCAATCTCACCAGCAGCTAATACAGATTTTTCAGATAACTTTCTTATTTCTTCTGCTACAACTGAAAAACCTCTACCTGCATCTCCTGCTCTTGCAGCCTCTATAGATGCATTAAGTGATAATAGATTTGTCTGAGCAGCAATATCATTAATAACTCCAATAATCTCGGTGATTGCTTTGGATTCTCTCTCAAGATCTTCCATATCTTTAATGGTTTTATTAGTAATGTCTATATTAGATTTTGTAGCATTGTTAAGCTCTTCTACCTCATCAAAGCCATTATTAACCACACTCTTTGTTTCATTAGCAATCTTTGATATCTCATATGTATGTTCATTAACAAGATTAATTTGATTAGCCAGATCATCAGTCTGTCTTAAGGATTGCTCTGTATCATGAGCTTGTTGAGTAATACCCTCCTGTATCTCACTAATTGCAATTGAAATATCTTTTGAAGCAGTTAGAAGAAGCTCTGAGTTTTGTTGAACATGCTCACTTGAGCTTATAACTGTTGTTGCCACATTAGCTGACTTAGATATAAGTCCCTTCATATTAATAATCATATCATTGATACTATTAGAAAGAATATTAAACTCATCCTTACGTTTTGTCTTAACAGTTACAGTTAAATCACCATCTGATGCTTTCCTAAGGACATTAATGATATCACTAATTGATTTACCAATACCAGAGGACACAATAATACCAATAAATCCAGCTATTAAAGCAGCAACTATAACTATTATAGCTGTTAAATCTTTAATGGAATCTGCTTGACTAGTCAATGCAGAGGATGGAACTAAAGCAGCAACCATTGCTCCAGTATCAGAAATATTGTTATATATAAACTTATGCTCTTCACCATTATAGTTTACTGTATTATTGCTTCCTAGTTCTTCCGATGCCCTTGCTTCTTCATAGAAGGGTTGATTAACAAATATAGCTTCTTCAGTATCTCCCAAGGCAGTGATTTCTCTACCGTCTCCCGATATAAATGCAACCACACTTCCTTCAGGTAACTGTAGGCTAGCAAGGCTTTCTGTAATTGCGGACATATCTATATCCATCTGTAAATATCCAATATGAACAGCGGATTTATTAAGATATTTCTTAGAAACAGAAATTGCATAATCTTTTGGTAAAATTCCAAGCTCTTCATCTAGGTATGTATGATAACCAGTCCAAACCATATTATCATTGCTATTATTTATGTATTCAGCCTCTTTAGTTGTTTTAAATGTTTCATATGGATTATTATCAGTAAATCTTCCAGTAGATGTTACAGGCTGTCCGTAGTCAGTAAATATTGCAATGTTCCCCAGAAACTTATCTGAAGCTGTCAAGGATGTAACTGAACTTCTAATAGACTTGTATACTTCTGCTTCTTCTACTGTTTCTCCTTGATACATTCTACTATAGTAGTTCCAAGTATTAGCATCAACAGATAACTGGGTTGCCTTATCCTCTGTAGTTTGCATAATTATATCGTAATAATTAGCAGTTGACGAAATAACATTAATTGTAGAATCTGTAAAAGTATTAACAATAGATTTAGATGCACTTGAGTAAGCTGCCAAACCTAATATAACTATGAATAAAACTGGTATTAAAAAAGACAACATAAGTTTGACTTTAATACTGTTAGTTAATCCTACAAAAGGTGATTTTTTCTTTCCATCTGTACTTAAATTAGTCTTAATATCTTTGTTTTTATTACTATGCTTCCTGGAAATTACTTCTCTTATATTCTTAATTTGATTTAATAAGAATTCTTTGATTTTCATACGTACCTCGCACCTCATTTTGTAATAGTAATGTCATAAAATGTATCTTTAACTCATTTTAACACACTTAGATATTATTTCAAGCATATTTGTATAATCAACAAACTATTAACCAATCTTATCTCCAAACATATAAAAAAGGCGTTGCCTAGGCAACACCTTTTATCCATATCTATTTATTAATGCTTGCCTACTTTTATAAGCATTGAGCGAAATCCCATGATTAAGCTAAATAAAGCTATAATAAAGATTAGGTATATTTGATAATTGGTAGACACCCCAGTTTCTATAAACAATAAGCATAGTGATAAGGTGACTATAGTAATAATTGCAAAAAACAGACCATTAGCAAAGTTTTTAAATTTACTAATTCGATATTTGTAAACCATTGTCTTCATAATATTTAAATCCCCTTCGTAGTATATTAGATGCTTATACTAATATAACGAAGGAAAAATCAAAAAAGTTTCAATTTTATTAAAAATTAATGCACAAATATTAAGAAATCTAATTAATGGTAATATTTATAACTACTTTGATTATTTACCAAAGAGCTCAACAATCCTTTTACCGTATTCCTTAAGGCTATCAAGTTCCTGGCAGTCAGGAACCCACATGGTTCTTACACCATCATCTTCTACTTCAAATCCAGCATTCTTTAATTTTTCAGTTAACTGCTTAACAGCCTCTCCGCCCCATCCATAACTACCAAAGGCAGCAGCTTTTTTGTTTTTCATCTTAAGACCAGCAACCATCTCTAGAAGACCAGCAATTGAATATGAATGACCTCCGTTAATTGTAGGTGATCCAACTAAGATGCCCTTTGATTTGAATATCTCAGTAATTACATCGTTCTTATCTTCCTTAGAAGTATTAAATAGCTTAACTGTAACATTAGGATCGGCCTCTTCTATACCAGATGCAATAGCCTCTGCCATTTTCCTAGTTGAATTCCACATAGTATCATAAACTAATGTAATCTGATTTTCCTGATAATCATCAGCCCATATTAAATACTGCTCAATAATCTGAGCAGGATTGTCCTTCCATATTACACCATGACTTGTACAAATCATAGATAAAGGAAGCTTCAAGCTGAGTACCTCACCTATTTTCTTAGTAACAAACTTGCTAAAAGGAGTTAATATATTAGCATAATATTTGATTGCTTCCTGATATAATTCAGCTTCGTCGGCTGCATCATTATATAGGGATTCTGTTGCGTAATGTTGCCCAAAAGCATCATTACTAAAAAGAATATTCTCTCCTGTCATATAAGTAAGCATACTATCAGGCCAGTGTAGCATTGGCGCTTCAACAAATACCAACTTACTCTCACCTATGTCTAAGGTGTCACCAGTTTTAACAGTTACAAAATTCCAATCTTGATGATAATGACCTTTTATGATCTTAGCACCATTTTTAGTACAATAAATTGGAGTGTCAGGAATCTCCCTCATAAGCTCCACAAGAGCGCCACTATGATCAATTTCATTGTGGTTCATTATAATATAATCAATACTCTTTAAATCAATCTCTTTTTTTAGCCTAGAAACGAATTCCTTATCATATGGCTGCCAAACTGTGTCGATTAGTACTACTTTTTCATCTCTGATTAAATAAGAATTGTAAGAGGAACCTCTGCTTGTTGAATATTCATTACCATGAAAGCTCTTAAGCTCCCAATCAATTTTACCAACCCATGTAACCTTATCTGTTAATTTCTTTCCCATTATGATACCTCCGTTTTATAAAATACATGTTTAAATGTAGTATAACCAGAATCTAGAGCAAATTCTTTGATTCAAATCACAAGCTTTATTATTGTGATCAAAATGGAAAATATTATTAGTAGTAGAAGTTAGGATTTCCCCTTTTACATATATACTCCTTTTCGTGATTTAACATTATATGTATGATAATTATATCATTTTATCTGTAAATATCAATAATAATATGTCGATTTCACAGGTAATGACGAACATATTTCACAATTTATCTACCTTATGCTCCATAATTCCAACATTTTATTAGAGCAAAATCTAAAATCAATTTTTTTGATATCCATTGTTGTATATATGGGAAACTTTTTATAAATATTTCCATCAATATAGTATTCTTGATATCCTACTATATTGTTTGCTTCTATAGGGGCTTGAAGGTAACTTGGTAAATCGTACTTTACATCAACAACTTCATCGTCTCTTAATAACAAGAATAATTCACCTGTAAGCTTAAGTCCTTCAGTTCTTATCTGCCCGTCTTTAACTACCAAGGTATCTTCCTTTAGCTGACGAAAAACATCCTTAAGTTTATAATTATCGATACCGTAATTCATTAGAGCTTTTGTATCTCTCCATTTTAGGCTTTTACTAGGGGGCCATCCACAACCTAGTACCACACTTATCAAGGTCATATCCTGTCTTCTAATGGCTCCTACAAAACAGTAGCCTGCCTTATTGGTAAAGCCTGTTTTAACACCTATTGATCCATCAAGCATATGTAAAAATTGATTTTTATTAGTTACATGAAAGTTTCTCTTCCCATTGATTTCTCTAAATTGATAGGAAAGGGTGTTTGTAATCTCTATAAACATATCATTTTCTATAGCATAGCTTGCAATAACTGCTAGATCCTTAGCTGTTGTGTAATGTCCCTCTGCATCTAATCCATTAGGTGTTATAAAGTTAGTATCAAGACAATCTAGAGACCTTGCTTTATCATTCATCATGGTGGCAAAGCCTTCCACACTACCTCCAACATGCTCAGCAATTGCAACCGCTACATCATTGTGGCTTTCAAGCATAAGCGACATCAAAAGATCCTTTAAGTAATACTGCTCCCCACTTTTAACATTAAGCTGAACATCTGGCATCCTAGCTGCATAGGCAGATATAGTCACCACCTCATCAAGAGAAGCATTCTCCAATGCAATAATACAGGTCATGATTTTAGTAGTGCTTGCCATAGCCATTCTCTCATAGCCATTATGCTCAAAAAGAACCCGGTTAGCTGACCCATCCATAAGCAGGGATGCAAGGGCATGTACCTTAGGATCTTCTGGCTTCTTAATTACATTCTCTGTAGAACCTTCATTGCTTTTATTCATAGATAGATCATTGTCAATAGTTTCATTAATTGAGATCTTACCTATATCCTTCCCTGTAGATGCTAGGATTTCCTCATATTTCTTATTTACAGTATTAACATTGATTGTTGCGAATATTAGGGTAATTATAATCCAAGGTAATAGAGGTGATATTTTCTTTTTCATTTGCCATACCTTAAACTTATCTTTAATTAAAATTTATAGAAAAAATAGAATAATATTCTTGTTTTTAGAACTTATTCTTAAGACTTAGGTATTCTTTTGTTAGAGCCGACTTTTAAAATCCTGGTAACCAAATTCTTTGATAAGTTCCATGCTTTGGTCGGGTTTAAGCAAATATATTGATGGAAGATTAATACCATTAAAGGTGTTGTTCTTAACCATTGTATATATAGCCATATCACAAAATGTTAGCCTATCACCGGGTTTTAAGGGTTCCTTAAAGGAATAATCTCCTATTACATCCCCAGATAAGCAGGTCGGTCCTCCCAATCGGTAAGTGTATGGATGTTCCTTAGGATTACCACTATCTATAATATTAGGTCTGTATGGCATTTCTAAAACATCTGGCATGTGGCAGGCTGCTGAAGTATCAACAATTCCAATCTTCATACCATTATCCATAATATCTAGAACTGTGGTAACAAGGTAACCAGCATTAAGAGCGATTGCTTCTCCCGGTTCTAGATAGACCTGAACACGGTACTTATCCCTAATATGATTAATAGATTTTGGTATGTCAAGGGGACGGAGTTGTCGACACACCAGGTGTGTCGACAACTCCGTCCCCTTGACACTCGTCCCCTTGACACTATATATCTAGTTTTAACTGAGCTTCTTCCTCAGCTTCTAGTTTAAATTCTTCCTTTTTCTCTGGATTAAGAACCGGTAATGAATCTAATGAATTTAATCCAAAATTACGAAGAAATTCTTCTGTAGTTCCAAAAAGAATAGGTCTTCCCGGGGCATCTAATCTGCCCATCTCACATATGAGATTGTATTCAATAAGCTTATTAACAGCATGATCAGAGCTAACTCCACGAATAGACTCAATCTGAAGCTTAGTAATAGGTTGCTTATAAGCAATAATGGATAAGGTTTCAAGAAGAACATCTGTAAGAACGTGCTTCTTAGGAACATGGGTTATCTTGATAATAGTTTCATATAGGGATGGCTTAGTACAAAGCTGATAGGAACCCTCCAGCTCAATAATATGTATACCTCTATCCTCAGTATCATACTTGTCCATCATATTATGAATGATTTTTCTTGTAGTTTCTTCATCATGTTCAATTGCTGCAGCAATTCTATCAAGCTCAACTGATTCCCCCATTGTAAAAAGAATTGCTTCTATCTGTGCTTCTGCTAGATTAATTTCCATCAAAAATCATTCTCCTCCATATGTATAATATCCTCTGCAAGATAAGTGATGCTAATGTCATCAAAGAGACACTCTTGCTCAATACGAATTCTACCCATCTTAATCAATTCTAAAATCCCTAGAAAGGTTACAACAACTTCCATTCGACTATGTTGAGTAGAAAGTAAATGTCTGAATGAAAACTTCCTATTCTTTAAGCCATAAGCTTGAATTTGATTTAATTTCTGGGAGAAATTAATCTCTTCTTTTTCAATCTTACCAAACTTACTTCTGATTGGGTCAATCTTATCTACCTGCTTCTTAACAATTGATTTAAATATTTCATGAAGCTTAGATAAGGTTATATCCCCTAATATATCTTCAACATTAATATCTTCTTTATAACAAGCTATTTCATCTGGAATGGTTGGCTCTTTAAAGACGCTCTTGCCAGCATCACTTTCATAATCCTTAAGCTCTTCCGAAACATATTTAAACATCTTGTATTCCAGTAATCGATCAACTAATTCCTGCCGAGGGTCGATTTCTTCCTCGTCCTCTGTCTTTTCAACAGGAAGAAGCATTCTGGACTTAATTTTAAGGAGAGTTGCAGCCATTACAAGAAATTCACTTATAATATCTAGATTTTTTCTTTCCATCTCATTGATATAATCTAAGTATTGTTCAGTAATCTCTGCAATGGGAATATCATATATATTTATCTTATTCTTATCTATAAGATGAAGTAAAAGATCCAAAGGACCTTCGAAATTCTCTAATTTAACTGCTAAACTCATAAATAACAATTCCTCTCTTCACAGTCTGCAAACTTTCCACATGAAAATCTCTGATTTTCAATCTATTACCTTCCTTTAAGCCTAACAACTTAACTGTGGCTGTTATGATTTTCTAGCTTGACAACTACAAGCTCAGGTGGATTAAAAATACGAAGCATAATAGAATGGGAGCCTAAGCCTCTAGAAATAATCATATCCTTCCCATTCTTACTGTATTTTCCGAAATCAAACTTTGGAAAAATTGATACCTGGGGAGATAATAAACCTCCTATAAAAGGTAATCTTATCATACCGCCATGAATATGGCCTGAAACCGTAAGGTCAGCCCCCCACTTAACATAATCATCAAAATATATAGGGCTATGGGCAATTAAAAGATTGAACTCCTTATCATTGACCTGACCAATATTATTATCAAGATATTCATTGACAGGAAGCTGTTTTTCACCTAAGGAATTATTTGCAGCATTTCTATCCGCATTATTCTTAAATTTACGATAATACTTAGGCTCTAAGGATAGTCCGCTTATCTTAAGATTTAATCTACCCTCTTTTACTTTTATTGAAGCTTGTTCATCATCAAGTATTATAATTCCTAGCTCTTTAAGGCTATCTTTATACTGAAACCAATTAGAATGGAAGGTTTTTATCCTGTCAACATCCTCTTTACTAATATCAATACCATGGGCCTTACCTTCCAATTGGGCTAATAAATGCTCAAAATGGATTTCATGATTACCATATCCATAGTAAATTGTATATTTTTTTGATAGTTTTTTCAATAGGTCAAATCCATTACTCGGCATACAAGGTTGCCCTTTTGTAATCATATCACCGGCAACAACAATAAAATCCGGATTAACAGAATCTATCTTATGAACCATCTTCTTATTATCTTGTCCAATTACGTGGTTGTGAAGATCAGCTAATACAACAAGCTTTACAGGAGCCTGATTATCAGCAAGTTTATCAGTATAAACGTTGTACTCTGTAGTTGTAAGTATCCTTAGTTCAATTCGTGACCATAAAATTAAGAGCATTATAAGTCCGATTGCTATTGCAATAAAGTACATATGCTCTCCTCCTAGATTCAAGTATTAGAGGGTCAAAAGCAAATAAAATATTCAACTTTGTTAATATGCATAGTATTTTTATAATTATGTAATATGAAGAAATATTTCATATTACTAACTTTTCAAGATTTATGCAAATTAACAAAGATTTTACTTTTATGAAGCTTTTGCCCTGTAGTATTATTTCCTTATACTATACTAGTTTCTAATGTTTTAGTCAATAATTCACGATAAAAACATATGCTAAATTATTATTTCGAAATATGTTGAGTCGACTACATATCATTAATAAATACTATGATATAAAAAATAGTAAATATGCAAGAATAGTCAATCTGAAAGCCAAAGTCGCTTAGTTGGCCTTTTATGGCGCAGTTTATGCGGACAGATAGAATATTATCTGTGAGAATTCTTTGACTTTAAAGATATAATACTTTATTTAAGAAAACTATGGCACTAAGGTATAAAAAGTTACTTTTTAATAGTTAATATTGTAAGTGCGTCCAGGATCGATACCCCTGGACGCACATTATAAAAGTTTTAGTTTAAACATTTCGGTTTTTACGGTTTGCTTAAGTAACTTTTGATGTTATCGACAAAAGTATCTTCTGAAATATTATCTAATTTAAGTAATGAACTACTACTTTCTTTTACTTGCTTATTAACTATATTGAGCGAACTGATTTTACCATCTTTATATTGCATTCTTCCCTGAGAACCACCTAATACCGTGTACGTACCATCAGCATTTTTCTGTGTAAATATTATATATTCCTCACCTTTCTTCATTAAAGGGTCATCAGAAATTTCATATATTTTTTTATCTTTTAATCCACCACTCATATATACTTTTAATATATCACCATTTTCACATTTAAAAATCGGGTTTGTAACTTCTACTGAAAACGTCGTATTTGGTATAAGCCCATTTTCTTTCGATATTCCATCGTCTTTTACTATTACCCTAGCAATACAATCGCTTTTTTTAGCTAATTCTGATATATCTCCATATCTATAAGTCCAGCTGGCATGCATGTAAACATAATCAAGTTGAGAATTATGTAACTTGCTATAGGAAAAAATCATGCTAAATATTAAAAAGGTACCAAGAATTACCCATATATAGATTCCTTTTCTATTTTTAAATTTTTCTTTCATACTATACTCCATTCCGCACTATACTTGTATGTGCATTTTATTGAATATAAATAGTTGGTATATAATGTAGAAACTTAATATATATAATTTACACCTGCGACATCGATACTTTGCGGGGTTGTAAGTTTATATGTACCATAGCGACTATTTGTCCCCCAAGTCATATCATTCATTATGCATTTCATTTCTCCATTATCCCCTAAACTCAAGATATGTCCAAACTCGTGAACGGCTACTGATTTGAGAGCATTGTCATTATTCCAGGTTACTGAAATACTAGCATTTAAACATAATGTTGCATTTGTTATATAACCATTACTATCATATGAAATATAGCATATTCCATCCCAAGCAGCATTTGGATCCTGTACTTCTGTGCAATAAGCTCCAATAGGATATTGATACGATAAAGACGCATTAATACTTTCTGAATTCCAAGTGGATGCCGCTATACCAATATAAGTTTTAAAACGTGTGGAGTTATAATTATCATAGTAATACTTTATTGCACTATCGCTCCACTCATAAGGTTCCAAGTTATAAGCGGCATATGCAGTTATGTTATTAAAAGCAAATAAAGTTGTAATTAACATTAACAAAACTAAGATTTTACGTTTTATCATTTTTTATGCTCCTTTTAAAAATAATTTATATTTGCAAATATTAAACATATGTTAACATAATTGGGCAAATATGCCAATATCTAAAAACATCTCTAGAGTTGCTATTTTTAGCAATTTTTAGCAACTTCAACCGGACTGTATTTATCTGGAGCTTTCAACTCTTTTTCTATTGTTTTGTCTTCACTTTTTAGGTTAAAAGCAATAATAAGATAAAAATACAATAACTATGCAGTGTGAAGCGCCGTAAATCGGATTTTCATGAATAATTTAGGATCACTATTATACTACTTTAATATAGGACTTGAAAGAAATGGTTCCTATGAAACATTTCCTTCCAAGTCCTAATAACATTTTAAATGCCAAATAGTAATGATTTTATGTTTTTACTTCACATCTAGGAAGAAGCGTCGTATTGCTTTTATGAAGCAATCCTTAAATTTAGCTTGATCTATAGCTTCAGCCGCTAGGATATTAACTGATCCTATCTTCTCCTCGTCATAGTAATAGATTATCTCCCCAAT
>JGI24710J26742_10000410_pt1 | contig 39518 bp, 32 predicted proteins | sample BioPla2DNA2_FD_26742 | JGI IMG/M metagenome (IMG submission 26742)
ACTTTGTCAATTTTAATTTTACTCAAACCTTTCACTACTTCAACATCTATTTGCTACAGTCTAGCAATACTAATCCCACAACTTTTTACCTTGATCCAAAATTTTACAATAAAATTATGAACTAGCTCAAATTTTGCTCTAAAATGGAGGTATTAAAAATAACCCGGCTAAAAAGCAAAAACTGAATATAAGCCTTGGGAACTACTACGGACAATGACTCGGGTCGAGGATAATATGGAAAAAAACAAGATAGTATTTTTTGGTACTCACAGTTACGATAGACATGCTTTTACAGATATCAATAAAGCTAAAAATTATGGTTTTGAGCTTATCTATCACCGCAGTTACCTAGATATCAATAATGCTGATGAAACTCATGGTGCTATCGCAGTCTGTATCTTCGTAAACGACAGAGCAGACAGAGCTGTACTAGAAAAGTTAAAAGAAAACGGTGTACAGCTTATAGCTCTACGTTGTGCAGGTTTCAACAATGTTGATCTGCAGGCTGCTAAAGAATTAGGTATCAGAGTAGTTAGAGTTCCTGCTTATTCTCCACACGCAATTGCAGAGTATGTTGTAGCACTAATCCTTACCTTAAACCGTAAGACTCACAGAGCTTACACACGTACTCGTGAAGGTAACTTTGCTCTTCACGGCTTAATGGGGTTTGACCTATACGGCAGAACAGCAGGTATCATCGGTACAGGTAAGATTGCCCGTGTACTTATTGGTATTCTTCAGGGCTTTGGTATTAAGGTTATTGCTTATGATGTATTCGAGGATAAAGAGTACGAAAAGGCATCAGGCATTAAGTATGTATCCTTAGACGAGTTATACGCTCAGTCAGATATCATTTCTTTAAACTGCCCACTTACAGCAGACAACAGACACCTTATCAACAAAGAATCTATTGATAAGATGAAGAAGGGCGTAATGATCATCAATACAGGTCGTGGTCCTCTAATTGATACTAAGGATTTATTAGCAGGTTTAATGTCAGGTCAGGTAGGTTCAGCTGCTCTTGATGTGTATGAAGAAGAGCATGATTACTTCTATCAGGATCGTTCAGACCACATCATTACCGATGATAACCTAATCAGACTAATGAGCTTGAACAACGTGTTAATTACATCTCACCAGGCATTCTTTACAACAGAAGCTATGGATAATATTGTAAATACAACATTACAAAACGCTCAGGCATTTTTTGCAGGCAATGAGCTTGTGAACGAAGTAAAGCCACAGTAAAGGATATTTAATCTCTATTGAGGCAGGATAAGGAAACTTCTCCTGCCTTTTTGTTTTCAGACACAAAAAGGCTGATTTTAGGCATAAAAAAACCTCGATATTAAATCGAGGTTTCTTTATCAACCAGAATTAAGACTAGTTCATAGCCTTGATCTTAGCTGATAGTACGCTCTTATGACGAGCTGCTTTATTCTTGTGAACAAGTCCTTTGCATGCTGCTCTGTCTAAAACAGGCTCAGCAATAGCAAATGCTTTCTTTGCAGACTCTTTTTCACCAGCTTCTACAGCTTTGATAACATTCTTAATTAAAGTGCGCATCTTTGAACGTGCAGCAACGTTACACTGACGAGCTTTCTCGGAAACAAGAACGCGCTTCTTTGCAGACTTAATATTAGGCACAAATAGCTCCTGAAATCTTAAACAATTGCCACATTCCGTCATGAGGTGGCACATAATCATTGTATTCTAACAATTTTTTTTTGATTTTTAAAGTAGAACACCAATATTTGCGCAATATTTTACATTACTTTTTATAAACAGCAATACTTATTAATCCTTTAATTTTTTAACGTATTGAAATTTAAAGACTTTATTCTAAGCAAGAAAAAAATAAAAATTACTGCAATTTAATATATAATTATCACTTTAAAAGTGTTATTTACTGCGCTTTTGAGTACATGTAGAAAGTTAATTTCAATCTGGGAAATACCTAATGCGTTTAATTCGCTGTCTGTCCGATTTTAAGGGAACTCCAAATGGGGTTGCCATTGCTATCGGAAACTTTGATGGCTTGCATATTGGGCATCAGGCTGTAATTGAATGCATGCGCAAAAAGGCTAGGGAAATGAATCTGACACCAGCTGTCATGATTTTTGAACCTCAACCTTTAGAGTTCTTTTCAACAGATAAGCATCCGGCCAGGATCTATTCATTAAGAGACAAACTGCAGGCATTTGAAATTCTGGGTGTAAAGATTGTTTTCTGCATGAAATTCAACAGAGATTTTGCCTCTATGAGTGCTGATGAGTACGTGATTGATTTACTTCATGACAAGCTTGGGGTAAAGAGCGTCACTGTTGGCTCTCTTTTTAATTTCGGACAGGGTGGAAAGAACACCATAGAAGATCTTAAAAGAATAGGTGCAACTGTTGGAATGGAAGCTAGTGCTATTGACCGCGTTATGTTAAACCATGAACGCATTTCAAGTACCAAAATTCGCGAGTACTTGGCTTTGGGCAGACTAGATTTAGCGCGACAAGCTCTTGGCAGATATTATTCAATGTCAGGAATTGTAGTTAGAGGAAATCAGATAGGAAAAACCCTTGGATTTCCGACAGCTAATGTAAACATCAACCGCAGAGTAAGCCCGATTACAGGCGTTTATGCTGTAAGAGTTTTAACAAGATATGGACTGTCAAATGGTATGGCTAATGTAGGTTACAGACCTACAGTAGTTCCAGGCCAAAAGAAGGCTCTGCTTGAGGTTCATCTCTTTGATTTTCATCGTGACCTGTATGGTCAGAGCATCAGAGTCTTTTTCTTAAAGAAGATTCGCGATGAAGAAAAATTTAGTAATTTAGACGTTTTAAAAGAACACCTTTTCCACGATATGGAAAGTGCTAGGGGTATTCTTTTAAAAGATGATTTTGACGAATTTTAATAATTTGTTTGGTAGACAAAAAAAATGGCTGATTATAAAAGTACTTTAAACCTTCCTGATACCGCTTTCCCTATGCGTGGCAACCTGGCTAACAGAGAGCCTGCAATGCTTGAAGACTGGGAAAAGCGTGACCTTTATAAGAAAATCCGTACAGCACGTGCTGGCGCAAATATGTTTATTTTGCATGATGGTCCTCCATATGCAAACGGCAATATTCACATCGGTCACTCTATTAACAAGGTTTTAAAGGACATTATTATCAAGTCAAAGACTCTATCTGGTTTTGATGCTCCTTATATCCCTGGCTGGGATTGTCACGGCTTACCTATCGAAGTTAAGGTAGAAGGTTTAGTTGGCAAGCCAGGTGTTAAGGTTGATGCTGCTCAGTTCCGTAAAGAGTGCCGCAAGTATGCTCAAAGTCAGGTTGACGGTCAGAGAAAGGATTTCAAGCGTTTAGGCGTAATCGGTGACTGGGATAATCCATATCTAACCATGAATTATCAGACTGAGGCAGATACTTTACGCGCTTTAGGTAAAGTTATCGCAAACGGTCATTTCGTAAGAGGCTTAAAGCCAGTTTACTGGTGTATGGACTGTCAGTCAGCTCTAGCTGAAGCAGAAGTTGAGTACGCAGATGTTAAATCAGATTCAATCTATGTGCGTTTTGCTTCAACAGATGATGAAAAGGTTTTAAATACCTTTGGTGCACAGGGAAAAGGCGAAGGTCCTATCTCATGTGTAATCTGGACTACCACTCCATGGACCTTACCTGCAGACCGCGCAATCTGTATGAATGATCAGTTAAGATACAGTCTTGTTCAGGTTAAGACAGAGAAGGGGGCAGAGCGCTTTATCATGGCAACTGAGCTTGTTGAGACTGTAATGAATGAGTGCGGCATTGAAGAGTATTCACTGCTTGGCAACGACGTTTCTGGCAAAGAACTTGAGTTACAGCGTTTTGCTCACCCATTCCTAGATTTCACAGTACCTGTAATTTTAGGTTCTCACGTAACCCTAGAGGCTGGTACCGGTTGCGTTCACACCGCTGGTGGTCACGGTCTTGACGATTACAATGTTTCAGTTAAATACGGTCTTGAGATTTTCAATCCAGTAGGACCTGATGGCTGCTTTAAGGATGACGTTGAATACTTTGCAGGTCAGAACGTATTAAAGGCAAATCCTAAAGTAATTGAAGTATTAAAGGATAAAGGCGCTTTAGTAAAATCAAAGCAAATCGTTCACAGCTATCCACACTGCTGGCGTCACAAGACTCCTGTTATCTTCCGCGCAACCTCACAATGGTTCATTTCAATGGATAACAAGGGCTTACGTTCAAGAGCTTTAGAAGAGATTAAGGGCGTACGCTGGATCCCTGCATGGGGCCAGAACCGCATCGAAGCAATGGTTAAGCAGCGTACCGACTGGTGTATTTCTCGTCAGAGAACATGGGGTATGCCATGTGCAGTGCTAATTAACAATGAGACAGGTGAGATTCATCCAAATACACCTGAAATCATTGAGAAGGTAGCCAAGGCTGTTGAGAAAGACGGTATTCAGGCTTGGTGGGATATCAAGGTTGAGGATTTGGTAGGCGCTGAGGAAGCTAAGTTATACCACAAGGATCCAAACACATTAGACGTTTGGTTCGATTCAGGTTCAACTCAGTTCTCAGTAGTTGATAAGCGTCCTGAGTTTAAGGGCAACAGCGCAGATCTATATCTTGAAGGTTCTGATCAGCACCGTGGCTGGTTTATGTCTTCTCTAATGCTATCTGTTGCAACTAAAGATAAGGCTCCATACAAGCAGGTTCTAACCCACGGCTTCACCGTTGACGGTCAGGGCCGCAAGATGTCAAAGTCTTTAGGTAATGTTATTGCTCCACAGGAGATCATCGATAAGCTAGGCGCTGATGTATTACGTCTATGGATTGCATCAAACGACTACACAGGTGATATGGCTGTATCTCACGAAATCTTCAAGCGTTCAGCTGATGCATACCGTCGTGTACGTAATACCATCCGTTTCCTATTAGCTAACTTAAACGGCTTTAACCCAAGCACTGATATGGTTGAGTTTAAAGACATGGTTGAGCTAGATAAGTGGGCAGTATCACTTGCAGCTAAGACTCAGGAAGAGTTATTAAAGTGCTACGATGACTACGACTTCCACAAGGTTGTTCAGATTCTGATGAACTTCTGCTCAATTGAGTTAGGTTCATTCTACTTAGACATCATCAAGGACAGACAGTACACTGCTAAGGCTGATAGTGCTGCACGTCGTTCATGCCAGAGTGCTCTATACAAGATTGCTGAGGCTCTTGTTCGCTGGATCGCACCTGTTCTATCATTCACTGCTCAGGAAGCTTGGGAGCAGATGCCTGGTGAGCGCGGAGAGTTCGTATTCACTCAGACCTGGTATGATAAGTTAGAGAAGTTAGACGAGGCATCTACCTTCAACTCAGATTACTGGCAGCGCATGTTAGCTTTCCGCAACGAGGCTAACAAGGCAATTGAAACATCTCGTAATAACGGCGTAATCGGTGGTTCACTAGAGGCTGATGTTAAGATCTTTACAAAGGGCCAGTTAAAGGAAGACTTACAGAAGTTAGAGAATGAGTTATGTTTTGTTCTTATCACTTCAAAGGCAATCGTAACTGACGAAGAAGCACCTGCTGATGCTATCAAGTCAGAAGTAATCGATTGTTCATTTACTGTAAGCAAGTCAACAGCTAAGAAGTGCGAGCGTTGCTGGCACTACGAAGATGATGTTGATGCTGATCCTAACTATCCAGGCTTATGCTCTCGCTGTGTAGAGAACATTAAGACTGCTGGTGAATCAAGACACTTTGCTTAGTATGTCATTATTTGTAAAAGAAAATGGTAGCAAGTTCCTTTTATGGAGCTTGCTTGTAATAGTGCTTGACCAGATAACAAAGTATCTGGTTGTAGCTAATATTCCTCTAAATGAAATCGGTTTTAGAGTAGCTCCTTTCTTTAACATTATTTATGTTAGAAATGAAGGTGCAGCTTTTAGCTTTTTAGCTTCAAGCGGCGGCTGGCAGAGATACTTCTTTATTGTGGTAGCACTGACAATTACAGCTGTTTTGCTGGTTTCCTTATTTAGAACCTCGAAGAAAAAGAAATGGACATGTCTTGCTATTTCTTTAATTATTGGTGGAGCATTAGGTAATTTAATCGATAGAGTGCTTTTATCCTACGTTATTGATTTTTTACTGTTCTTCATCAAAACTGAGAGTTTTTCCTATTACTATCCTGTCTTTAACGTAGCAGATATTGCTGTATGCGTAGGTGCAGGTTTATTAGTGATTATTGGCCTGTTTGGAAAAGAGAAATAATAGTGAGCTTTACCATCAACCTTGCTAAAGCAAGAGGAACCTGTGCAGGTGTTAACAGAGCTATTGCAACTGTTACTAAAGCCCTGGAATTATTCGGAAAGGATAAGGTCTGGGTATTGCATGAAGTGGTTCATAACAAGCATGTTGTTGAAAACTTAAGAAAAATAGGTGCCCATTTTATTGAGACTTTAGATGAAGCCCCTGAAGGCTGCGTTTTGATTTTCTCAGCTCACGGTGTGAGCGTGGAGATTCAGAATGAGGCTCAAGCACGTGGTTTTCATATTATTGATGCAACCTGCCCTGTGGTACAGGTAATTCACACTAAAATCAATCGTGCTGCTGAATATGGAATTGACGCTGTAGTTATCGGTCATAAAGGCCATCAGGAAGTATTAGGCACTGTTGGTCAGTACACAGGTGATAAGAGCAAAGTTCACGTGATTATCAGTGAGGCTGACGTAGAGGCCTTAGATATTGATGGCAACAATGCCTGCTTTGCAACACAGACAACACTGTCAACTGATGAAACAGCAAAGACAGTAAAAGCATTAAGAGCAAAGTATCCTAATATTCAGGGACCAAGGGATGCAGACACCTGCAAAGCCACTCAGGTAAGACAGAACGCAATCAGAGAGCTTGCAAAAATCAGCGATGTAGTGCTTATAGCAGGCAGTGCAAACTCATCTAATTCAAACAGACTGCGTGAAGTTGCAGAGTCTCAGGGTACAAGAGCTTATCTTGTGGATGACAGCTCAGGAATTGATTTATCTTGGCTTGAGGGAGTATCCTCTGTTGGATTGAGTGCAGGCGCATCAGCTCCTGAATACATTGTTGAAGAAATAATAGAATTTTTAAATAAAAATGGCGCAACAGCTTTGCAAGAAGTTGGAAGCGACCTGAATGAAAGAACCTTCCAGCTTCCAAGGAAGGGATTGCCTTAGAGGTAAGATATTAAACAAAGATCACCAACAGATCTTATGATTAGCTTTTAAGGAGAATATATGAAAGACGAATCACTATGTTTACACGCAGGTTATACCCCAGAAAACGCTGGTCCTCGTGTAATGCCAATTGTGCAGAGCACCACATTCAGATATGACAGTACTAAAGATATTGCTGACTTATTTGATCTGAAGACCTCAAACTATTTCTATACAAGACTTGGTAATCCTACCTGCGGTCATGTTGAGGAAAAGATTGCAGCTTTAGAAGGTGGCGTAGGCGCAATGCTGACTTCATCAGGTCAGGCTGCAACATTAACTGCAGTGCTAACCATCGCAAAAGCAGGTGACAGAATTCTATGCAGCTCAACTGTTTATGGCGGTACCTTCAACCTGATGGCTGTAACCTTCAAGCGCATGGGTATTGATGTAGATTTCTTTGAGCAGTCAGAGACCGACGCTCAGGTAGAGGCTAAGATCAAGCCAAATACCAAGGCTATTTTCGGTGAAACCATTGCAAACCCTGCATTAACTGTTTTTGACATCTCTCGTTTTGCTGCAATTGCCCATAAACACGAGATCCCACTTATCATTGACAATACCTTTGCAACTCCAATCCTATGCAAGCCATTTGATTTTGGTGCTGACATTGTTGTTCATTCAACAACCAAGTACTTAGATGGCCATGCTGTTCAGGTTGGCGGTGTAGTAGTAGACAGCGGTAAATTTGATTGGGCTAAGTCATCAAAATTCCCAGAGTTTACAACTCCTGACGATTCATATCATGGCTTAATCTACTCACAGGCATTTGGTCCACAGGCTTTTATTGTTAAAGCTCGTGTTCAGATCATGCGTGATTTAGGTTGCTGTCAGACAGCACAGGGAGCTTTCTACCTGAACTTAGGTATTGAGACCTTACCATTACGTATTGAGAAGCACTCTCAGAATGCTTTAGTAGTTGCAAAGCACCTTGAGAATCATCCAAAGATTGAAAAGGTTATCTACCCAGGTTTAGAGTCTGATCCATTCTATGATTTAGGTAAGAAGTACTTAAAGGATGGCTTATGCTCAGGCGTATTATCATTAGTTCTAAAGGGCGGCCGTGATGCAGGCGCACGCTTTATTGACAGCGTGGTAATGGCATCTCCAGAGGTTCACGTAGCTGATATCAGAACCTGCCTGCTCCACCCTGCAACATCAACACACAGACAGCTTACTGATGCTCAGTTAATTGAGTGTGGTATTACCCCTGGTCTAGTAAGACTATCTGTTGGTATCGAGAATGTTGAAGATGTTATCGCAGATTTAGATGCTGCTTTAGAGAAAGTATAACTGACAAGAGTTTGTTAAGAATACTTTTAATTCCTCTGTTTTACTTCATGTAGCAGAGGAATTTTTATTAGAGCAGATATTTATTTGTCTGTCTGCTGCCACAAGCCTGGCATACTCCAGAGGATTTAGGTTCTAAGACAATGTGAGGTGTGTTTGAATCTTCGATTACACCAGCGATTTTATAACCAGGAAAGAATTATTTTTCTAAGTATTATTGTGTACTATGCATTGGGCGTTACTCTCAAAATTGTGGTTGGATTTTTTTTTACAATTTTAAAGATTAACGCACATTTTGTTTTCAAGGCTAGTTGATTTCGATATAGGTAGAAGCTTCTTTATCTGCACTTCTTATTAAAAATAAACCTGTATCAATATTAAAAGATGACAAATCATAGACTCTGATTTGTCCTACTCGCTGTCCATTACAGTTTAAAGTTCTTCTTTTAGAGATCAGATCTGATCCGATTCTTATATTATTAAGCCATGCTTTGATAGGGGTGCCATAACCTATTACATAAGTTTCTACGGAGTTCGTATAGACACGTCTGATACCGACTGCAAGAACTTTTTCTTCGCTATTGATTCTAAGCTTTGTGTACTTAGAGCAGAGATAATTGTCAGTTACAGCAAAAGAACTATTTGCAAACATGAACAGGGCAATTAAAAGCAGAAATTTTTTCATAAAACAAAAATTAAAATCCCCAAAATAGAGAACTATTCTGGGGATCTATTATAAATTAAAAGAGAATTTTAAGCTAAATTATAAGCTTTTCATTTCCTTTAACTGTGCCTGAACTTTTTCAAGTTGAGTCTTATTAAGTTCTAACTGCTTATTAGCACCTTCGATGATGTTAGCAGGAGCCTTAGACACGAAAGCCTCATTTGAAAGTTTGCTCTCACCTGATTTGATGTTAGCCTGAAGCTTATCAATCATGCCCTGAAGACGCTTGATTTCCTCATCCTTGTTAATCAGATCTTTCATAGCAAGTAGGATTTCAGCATTGCCTAGAGGTTTTGCTGTGCATGGAGGTAACTCTTCACCTTCAGATACAAACTTAATCATTTCGATGTTTGCAAGGTTTTCCATGAAGATAAAGTTGTTCTTTGCGCAGGTCTTTTCCTCATCAGAAGCGCCACGCATCATAGGAGCTAACTTAACTGAAGGAGCAACCTTCATTTCAGCACGTAGGTTACGTACTGTTGTTGCAAATTCCTTAATGAAGTTAATATCCTTTTCAGCCTGCTCATCAGCATCGAAGTCAGCTTCAACAGGGAATGGGGCATTGATGATAGTCTGCTGCTCATTTAGCTTGCCTACTATTGGAGCAGTCTGTAACCAAATGGTCTGAGTTAGGAATGGCATTACAGGATGAGCTAATCTCATTAGAGACTCTAATACTTCAACTAGAGTATAAGCTGTAGCATTCTTTTGTGCATCAGTTGCTGTATCTGACTTTAAGATTGCCTTGGTGAACTCTAAATACCAGTCGCAGTACTCGTTCCAGATGAACTCATAGATGTGAGATGCAACCTGGTCAAATCTGAATGCATTGATAGATGCAGTTACATTTGCAATTGCAGTCTTCATCTTTGAACGGATGAACTTATCTGCAACTGATAAATCTGCTTCTTTTGGCTTAGATAGCTTCATTTCGCTTACATTCATAAGAACGAAACGTGAAGCATTCCAGATCTTGTTACAGAAGTTTCTGTAACCGTCTAAACGCTTCATATCCCAGTTAATGTCACGGCCGTTTGAAGCTAGTGCACATAAGGTGAAACGTAAAGCATCGGTACCATGAGGAGCAATACCATCAGGGAACTGTTTAGCTGTGCGTTTTGCAATCTTCTCAGCCATCTGAGGCTGCATCATGTTAGCAGTACGCTTTGCAATTAAAGTTTCTTTATCGATACCGTCGATCATGTCTAAAGGATCAAGAACGTTACCCTTAGACTTGGACATCTTATTGCCTTCCTCATCACGGATAAGACCTGTTACATAAACGGTCTTGAATGGAACCTGTGGTGAGCCGTCCTTATTCTTCATGAAGTGCATGGTCATCATGATCATACGTGCAACCCAGAAGAAGATAATATCGAAACCAGTTACAAGAGCTGATGTTGGGTGGAACACCTCAAGCTCTTTGGTATTGTCTGGCCAGCCTAAAGTGGAGAAGGTCCATAGTGCTGATGAGAACCAGGTATCAAGAACATCTGGATCACGTGTTAGTTTTACGTCAGCTGAAAGGTTGTACTTTGAACGAACTTCCTCTTCGTTTCTTGCAACGTAAACCTTGCCATTCTCATCGTACCATGCAGGAATTCTGTGACCCCACCATAACTGACGTGAAATGCACCAGTCCTGAAGGTCATTCATCCATGAGTAGTACATGTTGGTGTACTGAGCAGGTACGAACTTGATTCTGCCGTCTTTAACAGCTTCAACAGCTGGCTTGCCAAGAACGTTAGCACGTACGTACCACTGATCGGTTAGCATAGGCTCGATTGGTACACCGCCTCTATCACCAAATGGCTGTGATAAAGTATGATCTTCTATATGGTCAAGTAATCCCTGAGCTGTTAAATCCTCTAAGATCTTGTCACGTGCGGCAAAGCGGTCTAATCCGCGGTATGCCTCAGGGATGAAACCTGAAACTTCTGTTGTAGGCTCGCCGTTGGTATTGAAGGTTTCTGCCTCGTCACGAATGTGAGCATCTTCTGTTAAGATGTTGAACATAGGTAACTTGCATCTCTTGCCTACTGCATAGTCGTTGAAATCGTGAGCTGGAGTGATCTTAACGCAGCCGGTACCTGTAGTCATATCAGCGTGGATATCTGCTACAACAGGGATCTTACGACCAACTAAAGGTAACTCTAGGAACTTACCTACGATTGATTTGAACCGCTCATCTGATGGGTTAACTGCAACAGCTGAGTCACCTAATAAGGTCTCAGGACGTGTTGTTGCAATCAGAACATAATCTTTACCCTCTGAAGTCTTAACACCATCAGCCAGCTTGTACTTGATGTACCACATGTGGCCTTTAACTTCTTTGTTTTCAACTTCAAGATCAGAAATAGCTGTGCGCAGTTTAGGATCCCAATTTACAAGGCGCTTGCCTCTGTAAATCAGATCTTCATCGTACAGACGTACGAATACTTCAAGAACGGCACGTGATAAGCCCTCATCCATGGTGAAGCGCTCACGTGACCAGTCTACAGATGCACCTAAACGTCTCATCTGCTTGGTGATGGTACCGCCAGACTGTTCTTTCCATTGCCAGATTCTGTCAATGAAAGCATCTCGACCTAAATCGTGACGGGTTAGATTTTCTTCTTTTGCAAGTTTACGCTCAACCACCATCTGAGTTGCAATACCGGCATGGTCGGTACCACATTGCCATAGGGTGTTATCACCCTTCATGCGGTGGTAACGGATAAGTGTATCCATAATGGTCTGCTGGAAAGCATGACCCATGTGTAATGAACCTGTTACATTTGGTGGTGGTAATGCAATTGAAAAGGATTCTTTGTCTTTGTCGTATGTAGGTTTGAAGCAACCGTCTTCTTCCCATTTTTTATAGGTGTTGCTTTCAAAATTTTCAGGGGTATAGGTCTTATCCATTTCCATAGTAATCAGCCTTTTTCTACCTTCTTTAATTGAGCATAAAAAATTTGGTGTATTTTACCACTGTTTGCGATTTTTCTCACTAGTAAAAAGCCGATAAAATCATGTATAAAAAGACCTGTATATTTAATTGATGTGCGCGCCAAATTTGATCTACATATAACAATAACGATATGAATATAAAAAAGTTATCCTGTTTAGGTTATGATGTATAGAACCATTATTTTTTTATAAATAACACGACTACTTTATGAGCAAATTTCAGAGATACAAATACTTGGTTCAGACATTAGTGATAATTACTATTACCGTTGTGTTTTTTATCTGCGCCAATATCATGTCCTCTACCTTCAACAATGTATTGCGCATAAAGAACAGTACCATTGGTGCTGAAAGAATGGTAAATCTGACCCATTCCATGACTCGTGATTATCAGATAGTTTTCAATAACTGTAACAGGCTCAATACTTTAATTACAAAGAATCCTGATATTTCAATTCGTGAGCTTGAGGACTTTATTGAATCAAAGTTAATGCGACCCGATTTGCTAGCTTTCTTCAATAATAAGAACACTTCTTTTGTCACTGCGTATGTAGTAGCACCTGAGGATGTTGTATCGGTTATTTACCCAAAAGATAAAAAGACAACTGCTGCACTGGAGTTTTTCACAGATTCAAACTCTAAGCACTATGAGAAACTTGCAAAGAATAATCCTTCTGATGTTATCGTACAGGGACCTGTACTTTCATTAAAGACACATGATTCTATTGTACTTAACCGACAGGCTGTTTATGTTGACGGTAAATACTGGGGCTACATTGGTGTTGTAGTTGATTTTTACAAATACCTAGAGTGTGTAAAACTCAATTTTGAAGATGATTTATTCTTATATGCAATCAGAGCTGCTGTTCATAACGGTAACAATGACTTTATCTGTGGCGATAACAGTCTGTTCACGTATAACAATAAATCCATTCGTCAGAAATCTCTGTTTATAGGTAAGCAGCGCTGGGATATTTCTTTAAAGGTAAAGCCACGCTCAGAGTCACTGGATTTTTACAATACCTATTACCTTGTACTTGCCTTTATGTATGTTCTGACTTTAGTGCTCTCAATTTCTTTAGTAGAGGTTGTCTTCAAGTTTAAACAGGTAAAATCTGTAGATTTACTTACAAACACACTAAATCATGAAACCTTTATGCAGCTAGTGCAAAAAGAGCTTAAGAACTCTCAAGAACACGCTCTTATTGTACTTGAACTTGTTCATTTCAAACAGGTTAATAATACCTTTGGCTATTCAACAGGTGATAGTGTTCTTTTAGAGATCTCAAGAACAATCGGATCAATCATCGGCTACAATGACAAGGTATGTCGTATTGGTGCTGAAATTTTAATATTCCTAAAGAATATCAAGACCACCATTGATGTTGAGCGTGTATGCTCTGATATTACAGAGAAAATGTCAGAGACTATGTACATCAACAGTTATNCAGTAAAACAAAATTGCGTACTAGGTAGTGCTAATACCATTGAGGNTGGCCATGACTACNGGACTTTATTGCATAAGTTGAATGAAGATCTTGATAAAAACCGCAATCAGTTTAAATTTCAGATCAAAGGCAAAATCAAAGAAGAGCCATAAATAAATCTATTAGCTAAGAGCTAAGCTGATAAAGTTTGATCTGCAAACTCGATATAAATCTACTATAATCATAGATGGTCAGTTTAAAAAAATTCCATATTATGATTAAAAAAGAAAAGATATTATTATCAGTTACTGCAGCATTAAGTAGTTTATTTTTAGCATTCATCGCGGGCTTTGCCTATTATTCTATATATTCTTTAGAAAATAAGCCTGCTGTTTACAAGCATCAGTTATACCGCTTAAAATCCGGTTACACTTCAACAGCAGTTCTTGAGGATTTTGTGAAAAATCCTTTTGAACGATTTGTCGATCGCATCTATCTTCATTTCCATGATGAATACAATTCCATTCAGAAAGGTGATTACCTTGTTGATGGTAAAAAAACTTTAATTGATATTTATAAGGACATGGTTACAGGCAACGTGGTAGAGAAGATCTATCCTACCTTTGCCATTGTAGAAGGAACAAATCTTCAGAGAATCATAGAAAAGGCAAAATTAAGAAAACACTCAGATAAAAGTTTCTTTAAGAATGTCAAAAAGCCTCAGGATTATATGAGCGCAATTTTAGCTGAAAAGCCTGAGTTATTAGAATTTATAGGTGGTCCTCAAAAGACTTTAGAAGGTTTAATCTCACCTGCTACATACCCTATGTATGAGAATGATCCTTTCTCTCATATGTTTAAAAGAGGCATGATAAGACAGCTTCGTTATTTAAAACAGGAGTGGGAAAACAGAGATGAAAATAAATTTATCAAAACTCCTTATGAGGCTTTGATTTTAGCTTCTTTAATTGAGAAAGAGACTTTTTTAGATGAGGAGCGATCAAAAGTATCAGCGGTCTTTTTAAATCGTCTTAAAAAGAACATGCGTTTACAGACCGATCCTTCAGTTATGTATGGTGTAAGTCCTGTTTTTTCAGGAAAACTCACTAAAAATCATTTAAAAGCAGATTCTCCTTACAATACCTATTCAAGATATGGTCTGCCTCCAACACCTATCTGTATGCCAAGTGAAAAATCAATTAAGGCAGCTTTGCATCCAGCCAATATTGAAGCTTTGTATTTTGTGGCTAAAGATGTTTCTCCAAAACAGGGACACGCATTTACTGCAACATTGCAGGATCATAACAAGGCTGTATCTGATTACAGAAAAAAGGTAAGGGCTTATAAGGAAAGAATTGCTAAGAGTATCGATGAGAATGGCGATAAGATCATCACAGACAGAGATGACGGTATTGCTTCCTTAAATGATACTGCTGACAAGGCTGAAACATTAGCATCAGGGAATACGGATACTAAGTAGGAAGCAGAATCCGCAAAGCCTATCACTCAGACAAAAACGGCACAAAGGTAGCTAAAACAACTGCTGTAGAAAAAGATATCCAAAAGGTACAGAAGACAGCTTCAAAACATGAATCTAAAGTATCTAATCAGGAAAAGACAAAAACAAAGGCCTCAAAGGATAATCAAAAGAAAGTTGAGACCACAGAAAAAGGATCAACTGTAGATATTCACATCGGCGGCCAATGATTTTTTGTTATAATTAGAAAATTACCAAAAAGTAAAAACTGTTTAGAAGAAATAAAGATGAAGAAAGGTATTTTTATTACTTTAGAAGGTACTGAAGGTTCTGGCAAATCTACACAAATTCAGGTAATAGAGCAGTATTTAAAAGACAAGGGTCGTAAATATTTAAAAGTGAGGGAACCTGGCGGTACACCAATCAGCGAGGATATTCGTCATTTATTAAAGACTCCACGCAGCGATGACAATATGTGCGATACCACTGAGCTGTTGCTGATGTATGCTGCAAGGGCACAACTAGTTAATACTTTAATTAAGCCTAATCTTGAAAATGGCGTGGATGTAATCTGCGATAGACACGATTTGTCCACAATTGCCTATCAGGGGGGCGGCCGAGGCATGGATATGCAGGATATTAAGGCAATCAGCAATGTAGTGTTGCATGGCTTTAAACCTGATTTAACCATTTTACTGGACATCGATCCTATAGCCGGCATGCAAAGGGCAAGAACCCGTGGTGAATTAGACCGCTTTGAGCAGGCTAAGATGGATTTCTTTGTAAGAGTAAGAAACACCTATCTTGAGTGTGCAAAGGCCGATCCTGAGCATATTGCTGTTGTAGACGGCGCAATGCAGAAGGAAGATGTCAGCAAGAAAATTTTCGAGATCTTAGACAAACTATATGATTGATCCATGGCTTGTAAGTTCATTTGATGGAATAAGAGCTTCTATAAAACAAGGCAGAAAACCTCATTCTATCATTATCAGCGGTGATCCTAACTTAGGCACAGCAAAGCTTGCTATTTTAATGGCTAAGCTCATTTTGTGTAACAATAGAATAGATTCTAATTTCTGTAATTCCTGTCATTCATGTGCACAGTTTGCTGATTTGTATACAGGCTCTCATCCTGATTTTAATGTTTTACTAAGCTCTACTACTCAAATGGTAGAAGCTAATATGGATTTGTCTCATTCTTTTAGCGATTTACTATCTGACATGGGAACTCCACTTGAGAATAGTGAAGTTGCAGAAGGCACATCAGGAGTTAAAAGCGTACGTGTGAACAGCGTACGTAAATTGTGTGAATGGGTTAATCAGGGTTCAGTATTCGGCTTTGGTAAAGTGGCTGTAATTTCAAATGCTAACCTCATGGGTGAGGCGGCATCAAATGCTTTACTTAAGACTTTTGAAGAACCACCTGAGGATACTTGTATTATCCTCCTTACCAAGAGTTTTGATGCACTACCTGCAACCTTACTATCTAGAGCCATTAAGATTCAGGTGCCTAGGGTAAGTACAGAGGTAGCTTTAAATTATTTACAGGAAAAGTTAGGCCCTGAATTTGAAAAGAACAGAGCAATGATTGCTTTAGAACTTGCTTCAAATACACCTTTAGGTGCGCTGAAGGTATATAAGGCCGCACTTGATACTACTGCTGTGGAAATTATAAACAGCATCAATGATGCTGTTAATGGTAAAAGCGATGAACAACATGCAGTATCTTTACTTTTGACATTGTCAAATGAAGACAAATCGCTTATCTTACAGCTGTTTATTAGAGACTTATTAAAATATAAGGCAAGGGTATCTCAGGAAGAGCTTCCTCTGTTAGCTCACATTGATTTACAGATGCTGTGTAAATTACCGGCAGATCACTTGTTTAAAGCCTATAACGACTTAGTGTATATAAGCGCACAAAGTGATGCTATGTTACCTCCAAGAGCCCCTAATGCGCTACTTAGTGCATGGATAAATGCGCTAAGAAAGAAATAGGTAGTCATTTTGATTTTAACTAAATATATTTTTAAAGATATTTTAAAGGTACAGGTAGCCTGTCTGATTGTACTGTCTTCAATTTTTCTTTGCCAGACTGTAATTAAGCTTTTAGGTAATGTAACCTCAGGAACAATTCCTGTAAATGTATTATTAGAGCTTGTACTTTATACAATGCCATCAGTTGGCTTTATTCTTATACCTATGACCTTATATGTAGGTATCATCGTATCTTTATCCCGAATGTCATCAGAATCAGAGATGGTCGTAATGAAGTCTGTTGGTGTATCAACAATAATCTTCATGAAGCTTGCTCTTGTTCTAGCTACTGTATCAGCAGTGGTAACCGGTTTTAACACACTTTACCTTTTGCCTCATGCAACTAATGAGCAGAAGGTATTAAAGGATAGTGCTCAGAACAATCCTAAGTACCTACCGATTGAAAGTGGCAAGTTTACAGACTTAGGTGATTTCACCTTATATATTCAGAAAGTGCAGGATAACGACAATAAAAAGGAATTAAAACAGATTTTTATTGTAAACAGTCAAACACACAAGAGAGCAGCTCCTATTAAGGATTCAGTATTTCTGTCCTCAAGCAGTGGCCACATGAAAAACGATAAGGAAGGCGTGCAGTGGCTAACATTAGATACAGGTAATACCTACAATATCCTTGGTAAAGGTTCGGAGCTTAGAAAGTTGAATTTTAATACTTTCTCAATTCCGATGTTATCTGCAGATGTATCAAATATCAGAGATGATTCTCTGCAGGCTGTTCCAACAGATGAACTGCTAATAATGAATGATCAAAAGGCAGGTGTTGAGTTGCAGTGGAGAATATCTCCTATTATCGCCTGCTTTGTGTTAGCCATAATTGCCATTCCACTGTCAATGGTAAACCCTCGTCAGGGTAAGTTTGCCCGTTTAGGTCCTGCTATTGTCATATTCATAAGCTATTACCTGGCACTTATGGCCGCAAGAAATTTGTTAAATTCAGGTAAGGTTGGTTTATATCCTGGACTTTACCTTGTACCGGTTATCTTTATTATATTTGTTGCAATTCCACTTAATATGGAGCGTAAGCGCGGCGGCTTCAAAAAGAAAACAGATAACAAAAATAAAAAAGAATTAACCAGATAGTACTAGGACTGTTTGGACAAAGAATAATAAGTAGAGGAATGCATGTACGGTATTTTAGATAGATATGTAGGAAAGAACATTATCTTTTATGTTCTGATAATATCAGTTTGTCTTACTCTTTTTGCAACCCTGATTGGTCTTATTGATTCTTTACGTTACATTGGCAGAGGACATATCGACTTCATGTTCGTAGTAGAGTATAACCTCTACAAACTACCAGGTATCCTGGTAACATTTTTCCCTGTTTCCATCCTGATTGGTGGTGTTATTGGTTTAGGCTCGATGGCTAAAAACTCAGAGATTGTAATCTTGCAATCAACCGGCCTGTCAAAACTTAATATTGGCATTTCCTGCACCAAAAGCTTAATTCCTGTGATTGCAGTTATCATGATTTTAGGCGAAGTTGTGACTCCTAAACTTGATAAGCTCGCTGAAGAGCGTTACTCAATGGAATCAAGCGGGCTTGGTGTTTCCTTTACTAATTCTGGTACATGGTTTAAAGAGGGAAATACCTTTATTGGACTTGGTTCTATCTATGACAAAAAGGTTTTAATGAATCTAATCCGTTATGAATATGATGGAAATAATCTGATCCGTTATAGCACCGCAAAATCAGGTGTTTATGAGAATGGTAAATGGGTAATGAAGGATGTTGTTGAGAAGACAATCAATGACGAATCAGTTACCTCAAAGAACTATGAAACTCAAAACTGGGAGCTGAATATCAANTCAGACAGAATTGATGTTTTATCTGATATCTCAAGTAATATGTCGGTCTGGAAATTGTCAGATTATATAAATTACCTTGAGCAGAATGGAGTAGATTCAACACGTTATCGTCTGTACTTCTACTCAAAGATAGTATCTCCAGCTGTAATGCTTGTAATGCTGTTACTTGCATTATCAACAATCTTTGGTCCATTACGCTCGATGAACATGAGTGCACGTGTTATCTCAGGTATCGCACTTGGATTTGGTTTCTACGTATTAAATCAGATAGTAGCTCCATTCTCACTAGTATATGGAGTGCCTCCAGTTATTGGAGCAACTTTTGCAACTGTTGTATTTGCTGCTTTAGCGTTTTATCTGTTAAGAAGAAAATCTTAAGGAAAACACTATATCTTCTTTACAAATATAGTGCTGACCTTTATAATGCCTTCGTCTTAAAGCCGAAGTGGCGGAATTGGTAGACGCAGCGGATTCAAAATCCGCCGCTAGTGATAGTGTATGGGTTCGATTCCCATCTTCGGCACCAGTTATCTGTAAATCTCCGTAATGCTTCCCAAGCGTTATACCTATAAAATGTAAATGCCTTTTAAATCTTACCGTGTNGCTTTTAGCTACAGATATCCTATTTGCATGTACTATGTTGTTGTCATTTCAATCNGACAGCAATGCAGGTANAAAGCTATCGAGCCATAACTAAGGCTCATAATAAAGAATTGTAGTGATCTATTTTAAAGTTATTTTCCAAGAACTAAATCGTAAATTACCTTAATCATAAAAATGAAAATAATAAAAAACATAATAGGTTTTGGTTTTAGAGCACCATTTTTTTCAAAGAATTTAGCGCCTGCGTAATTACCTAAAATAGAGAATATGCCTGCTATCAGGCCAAGTTTAATACAGACTAAGCTATTTAGCAGAAAGATAGATAATGCTGCAATATTTGTTGAAAGGTTAACAGCCTTTGCTACACCATTTGCTTCATTAAGAGTGCAGTGAGCAATAGCACAAAAGCCAATAATTAGAAAAGTTCCAGTTCCAGGTCTTTAGATACCATCATAAATACCTTTTACTAAAGACACCAGTGCACAACCAAGGTTAACTACTAAATCTTTGGTATTTTCGCTGTTTATACCAAATTTTCGTTTTTTAAATAAGTAAAAAGCCGTAATTGGTAGAATAAAGAGCATTAGGATCTTAAAAATTTCACTTGGAACCATTAGTGCAAGCTTAGCACCAAGTGCTGATCCGATAAAAGCGCAGATAATGGCTAGTATAGCTCTTTTGATATTGATATAGCCAAGACAGGCATATTTGTAGGTGGCTAGTGATGTTCCAAGAGCTGAGGATAATTTATTAGTTCCTAAAGCAAGATGAGGAGGCAATCCTGAGATGAAATATGCTGGTAACGCAATCAGCCCAGCACCGCCTGCTATGGCATCCACAAATCCTGTTAAAAACACTAATGGACAAACGATTAAATAAACGTAAATCTCAATAGCTATATATACCACATAAAGACATGGTATCAAATCTGACTATTAAAGCAATTGGCTATGAGATAATGCCTCATATTAAAACAAAAAAAGGCGTCTAGAACATGCTAGACGCCACATATGAACGATTAGCTTAAAAAGTTAACGAAATTTGTAGCTAATGGTTTTCTCAAGAGGTTTCTCTGGAGTAACCATTGGGTTTACCTCAGCGTACTGTGGTAAGTGAGGACAATCTGGGTAGTACTCAGGCTCGATGCATACAGCACACTGATCAGGGTAAATCTGACCATCATCACGTGCTGTGATTCTGTTATCACCCTGGTTTACATAGTTGCCAGTGTACATCTGGAATGCGGGGTAGTCTGAATAAACTTCCATAGACAGTTTCTTGTCATCAGAAGTTAATGTAAAGAAAGGCTTTGATAAGTCACCCTTAATTACAAATGGGTGATCGTAACCTAAAGCTGCGGTCATCTGATCATCCTTTCTAAAATCCTTGCCTAAAGTCTTTGGTTTGGTGAAGTCAAAAGCACCACCTGCTACAGGACGTAATTCACCAGTTGGAATTGAATCATTATCTAGTGGTAGGAAGTAATCGCTATCCATCTGAACTGTGTGGTTTAGTACTGAGCTGTTATAACCATTCAGGTTGAAGTAAGCGTGGTTGGTGATACATGCATAGCACTTCTTGTCACACTTACCTACGTAGTTGATTACAAGCTCATTTTCTTCAGTTAGATTGTAAACAACAGTTAAATCAAAATTTCCTGGGAATCCCATGTCGCCATCTGGTGAGTGTAAGGTGTAAGTTAGAGTATTAGCACCTTTATCAATTAACTTGAAACGACGTTTGTCAAAGCCGTCAACACCACCATGAAGACAGTGTTTTGCACCTGAGTCAAACTTGTACTCAACATCATCGATAGTGAATTTTGAGTTTGCAATTCTATTGGCAAAACGGCCGATAGTTGCATTAAAGAAACAGGTCTGTGTTGACCAATCCTCAGGATCAGCCACACCTAGTAAAACCTCACGTGAGCCCTCACCCTTTACAGGAACCTTCATAGAGATGATGGTTGCACCCCAGTCCATAATGGTAACTGACATGCCGTTTTCATTTCTGATTGTTTCTAAAATAGGATTTTGTGAATATGTTTCTTTCATCGTTCATTCCCTGAATCAGCATTTATATTGTCAGTATAGTCGAAATTTTAATAACATTTGAAAGCGTTTACAAAAATAGTGATATAGCGCAAAATTTATTTTTATAAAATCACAAAAACCGCTATTTAATGAGTATTTAAACGTTTGCGTTTTACGATAATTTTATTATTCCATTTTTCATATAAAAGAATATATTTTATAAAGCGTTTAAGGTAAAATTAGTCTTAAAACTTGCTGTAGGAGTATTGAATATGACAGATTTTTTAGAGATTTCAAAGAATAGGTATGCTACAAAACATTACGATCCAAACAAAAAGATAAGTGATGAATTATTTGATTCTTTACTTGAGATCCTACGTCTTGCTCCTTCAGCTGTAAATGTACAGCCATGGCATTTTTATGTAGGTAAAACCAAAAGAGCAAAGGATCTGATATTACCTGCAATTCCGGATTTCAATATTCCTCGTATTGAGGACAGTTCTCATTTTGTGGTGCTGTGCGCTAAGACCAGATTAGATGATGAGTTTTTATCAGGGATTACTGTAAAAGAGGAAAATGATGGACGTTATCCTGTCGAGAAAATTAAAGTAACAGTAGATGAGAATAGAAAGCACTTTTCAAATATGCACAAAGAGCATGGCGATTTAGATGCATGGACTGCAAAACAGACTTATATTGCAATGACAGCCTTATTGTATGGAGCAGCATCTTACGGTGTGGACAGCACTCCAATTGAAGGTCTAGATTTTGATAAATTATCAGAAATTCTAAAGCTAAAAGAAAAGGATCTGTCACCAGTTGCTATCGTGACTTTAGGTTATAGAGCAGAGAATGACTCTAACTCTTTAAGACCAAAGTCCAGACTTGAATTAAAAGAAATTTGTTCAATCCTTGATTAGGAAATATAAACAGATGTTTGAGTACACTACTAAAGACACATGTTGTAAAAAAATCGGCGTTAAGCTAAATGGCAAAATCATCGAGGACGTCGAGTTTACTGGTGGCTGCAATGGCAATTTAAAAGCCATCCGAACATTAGTGCTTGGCCATAACATTGATGAAATCATATCTCTGCTTCGCGGTAATACCTGCAAAACCAAAAACACTTCATGTGCCGATCAGTTAACCTATGCTCTTGAAGAAGCATATAAAACTTCTTTATAGTAGCCATTAAACTATCAGCAACACCGCTGCTGATAGTTATCAGAATAAAGCAAATCCTTATCCAATTCTCTCACTCTGTTTTTTTACTATCATTCTTAGATAAAATAGTCTAAGAGGCGCCTTATATGGATAATGTCTTTGAAAAACTCAAAACTAAAGCTTTTTAATTAGCTAAACCGAAGGTTTAACAGTTATAAACAACAGGGGGCTTTCCATTTTCAGGGGAGTTCACCTAATGAATATTGTCCGTGCTTTTACAAATGCTCCAGCCTGATAGTGTTAGGTGGAGAAAAAGAGCTTTATTTGGTAAAGAGAAAATTACCTATAAGGAAGGCGTTTTTGTAATCAGCTGTGCAGATGTTCCTGTAATGTGCCGTATTAAGAAAGCCTCAAAAGAATCACCATTTTTAATCATAGAAATTAGCTTGATAAAAAGCTCATCAGTGATTTGATAGTAGAATCTAAATGTAAAGGTGAGTGCTTTCATTCAACAAGTGCGTTGAGTGTCGCCTCTCTTGATGATGATCTTGTAACAGCTGTATTCAGACTGCTCTCATTAGTAGATAAGAGCGATATTGATAACAGTGTTTTGTATCCACTTCATGAAAAGGAGTTGTCCTACAGACTTCTAATGGGACCTTTAGGTGGAAAACTTGTACTTATAAATACCAAAGAATTAATTTCAAATGACATCGCCAGAGCGATCAATTATTTAAAAGAGCGCTTTTCTTCAAAAATAAGTATGGAAGAATTAGCTTATAAAGTTATTATGGCGCCATCAACCTTCTATAGAAACTTCAAGCAGGTAACAAAGGTAAGTCCATTGCAGTATCAGAAACAGCTGCGTTTGAATGAGGCAAAACGTCTGATGCTCTCACGTGATTTTGATGTTACAAGAGCCTGTTATGAGGTAGGCTACGAGTCTCCAACACAATTTAGCCGTGAGTATAAAAAAATGTTTGGTCAGCCTCCATTCACTGATATTAAAAGGATTACCTCTCTTAAGGCATAAAAAAACAAGGTGTTAATCTAAAACCAACACCTTGTCTTATTCTAATCAGATAGTTTCAGCTATAGAGTGCCGTGAGCTCTCCAGTTGTCCATCTTCTTTTCATAATCAGTGATTTCTTCCTGATGCTGAAGGGTAAGAGAAATTGCATCTAAGCCCTCTAGCATACAGTGACGACGGAAAGGATCAAGATCAAATGTAAAGTGCAGGGTATCTACGTCTACAGTCATATCTTCTAAAGAGATGGTGATCTGAGTGCCTGGCTTTGCCTCTAGAACCTTAAAGATCTCATCAACATCTTCTGCAGAAAGCTTAATTGGTAGTAAGCCGTTACCTAAAGAGTTGTTGTAGAAAATATCAGCAAAAGAAGGAGCGATAACAGCTCTGAAGCCATAACCCATTAAAGCCCATGGAGCGTGCTCACGTGATGAGCCGTTACCAAAATTGTCACGCGCAACTAAAACAGTAGCACCCTTATACTCAGGTTTATTCAGGTTGAACTCTGGATTTGGTTTGGTCTCTGCATCATCTAAATAACGCCAGTCGTGGAACAGGTGAGCGCCAAAACCATTTCTATCTACAGCTAATAAGAACTGCTTTGGAATGATCTGATCAGTATCGATATTAGCTGAATCTAGAGGTACTGCAACACCAGTATGAACAGTAAATTTTTGCATTATTTCCCTCTCCTAAATAAATTCTCTAACATCAGCTAGAGCGCCTTTGATAGCGCAAGCTGCAGCTGTTGCAGGACTCATTAAGTGAGTACGTGAGCCTTTACCCTGACGACCTACGAAATTACGGTTTGAGGTTGATGCAACACGAACGCCTACAGGAGCCTTATCATCGTTCATTGCAAGGCACATAGAACAGCCAGGCTGTCTCCATTCAAAACCTGCCTCGATAAAGATCTTATCAAGACCTTCTGCCTCAGCCTGTCTCTTAACCAAGCCAGAACCGGGAACTGCAATAGCAAGCTGAATGTTCTTAGCAATCTTGTGACCCTTTAAGATCTTGGCAGCTTCTCTAAAGTCCTCGATACGGCCATTGGTGCATGAACCAATGAAAACGTAATCTACAGGAGTACCGATTAGAGGATCGCCTGATTTTAAAGCAATGTAATCTAAAGCATCCTTGCATGATTTAGCAACGATAGGATCGCTAAAGTCGCTCTCACTTGGAACTTTAGCTGTGATAGGTGCACCCTGACCTGGATTGGTACCCCAGGTTACGAATGGCTCTAGTGAACCTGCATCGATGGTAACAACCTTATCAAATACAGCGTCATCATCTGACTTTAGAGTCTTCCAGTACTCAACTGCCTTATCAAAGTCCTCACCCTTAGGGCTGTACATTCTGCCCTTTAAGTACTCAAAGGTAGTCTCATCAGGAGCAATCATACCAGCCTTGGCACCAAACTCGATTGCCATGTTAGATAGGGTCATACGACCTTCCATGGTAAGTTCGCGAACTGCCTGACCGCAGAACTCTACGGCATAGCCTGTACCACCTGCAGTGGTAAGTTTAGCAATAATTGCAAGAATTAAATCTTTTGCAAAAACACCCTTTTGAAGAGAACCGGTGCACTCAATCTTCATGGTCTTTAAACGACCCTGCTTTAGAGTCTGAGTAGCCATAACGTGTTCAACTTCTGATGTACCAATACCAAATGCAAGAGCACCAAAGGCACCATGAGTTGCAGTGTGTGAATCACCACATACTAAGGTAGTGCCGGGTAGGGTAAATCCTGTCTGTGGTCCGATGATGTGAACCACACCTTGGTTATCCTCACCAAAGCCAAAGAACTTAACGCCAAACTTTTTGGTGTTGGACATTAAAGCTTTAATCTGCTCCTGAGCCATTGGAGAGCAGGCCTCGATGGTCTGCTCTTTGGTTGAAATATCATGATCCATAGTAGCAAGATGCAAGTCAGGACGACGTAGCTTTCTGCCAGCTGCCTCAATACCTGCAAAAGCCTGTGGAGAGGTTACCTCATGAACTAACTGTCTATCGATGTATAAAGTAGGCAGCTCGCCTTCCTGCTGGAAAACAACATGGCTGTCGTATACTTTCTGATAAAGTGTTTTACCCATTTTTTTTCTAAAACCTTTAATTAAATATCATTAAGCATTGATAATTTCAGTGATCTTATCGCCCATCTGTGAAGTAGATAGAGCAGGACGTGGTGAAGCGCCACTTTCCATCAGATCAGATGTTAAGAAGCCATCCTTTAGAGCTTTAGCAACAGCATCTTCAATGCACTTAGCAGCCTCGTGCTCCTTTAATGAGTAGCGTAGCATTAGAGCTGCTGACAGGATCTGAGCAATTGGGTTTGCAATGTTCTGACCTGCAATATCAGGAGCTGAACCACCTGCTGGCTCATATAAACCAAAGCCACCCTCACCTAGAGAAGCTGATGGAAGCATACCCATAGAGCCTGTAATCATTGCACACTCGTCAGATAGAATGTCACCGAACATGTTTGAGCAAAGCATGATATCAAACTGTGCTGGGTTCTTAACTAGCTGCATGGTAGCGTTATCAACATAGATATGCTCTAATTCTACCTCTGGGTAGTCTTTTGCAACTTCTGTTACAACTTCACGCCATAAAACAGAGCTTTGTAAAACGTTTGACTTATCAACTGAAGTAACTTTCTTGTTACGTAGCATTGCAGCTTCAAAAGCAATCTTAGCAATACGCTCAACCTCATAGCGGTGATAAATCTCTGTATCGTATGCCTTTTCCTCAGGGCCTGTACCTTCTCTGCCTTTTGGCTGACCAAAGTAGATACCGCCGGTTAACTCACGAACGCAAAGCATATCAAAACCGCGCATTGAAATATCAGCACGTAATGGAGATAGTGCACCTAACCCCTGGTAAATCTTTGCTGGGCGGAAGTTGCAGAATAAACCGAATTCCTTACGTAATGGAAGAAGAGCACCAGCCTCAGGACGCTTTGCAGTTGGAAGGTGATTCCACTTTGGACCACCAACTGAACCAAATAAAATTGCATCAGCCCACTTACAAGCGCTCATGGTTTCATCTGGTAGAGGAGTGCCNCAAGCATCAATTGCGCAACCGCCAACAAGTTCTTTCTTGTACTCTAAGGTGAAGCCAAATTTCTTCTGAACAGCCTCTAAAACCTTAAGAGCCTCATTCATAACCTCAGGACCGATACCGTCACCGGCTAAAACTGCAACTTTGTAATTCTTTGACATTTTAAGCATTCTCCTTTTCGTGCTTCTCATTTTCAATGATTTGTGCTCTATAAATACTGTTACATGCTGAAATTAAAGCAAGAGCAGATGATTCGATAACGTCAGTTGACAGACCCTTACCGTGATAGTGTCTGTTCTCATAAATAACATCAACGTCTACCTGACCCTGAGCGTTCATACCTGAACCCTTTGCAGAAATAACAAAGCTGTCAAGCTTTAATCTGATACCGGTCAGACGTGAAATACAGTTGAATACAGCATCAACAGGGCCGTTACCGGTACCTGATTCTGTTCTTGTTCTCTTACCAATCTTCAGACGTACTGAAGCTGTAGGGATAACATTCTTACCACCTGACAATACAGTAAGATTATCAAGTTCAAACTGTGTATCCTCTTCCTGCTCGTGAGATAGGAACAGTAAAGCTTCAAGATCGTAATCAAATACCTGCCCCTTTCTGTCAGCAAGTTTTAAGAATCTTGCGTAAACATCATCAAGGTTGTAAGAACCTTCTCTGTAACCTAGGTTCTCTAATACAGCTTTAATCATATGTCTGCCAGAACGAGCAGTCATATGCATGTTGTTCTCCTTGAAGCCTACGCTCTGAGGAGTAAGAATCTCATAAGTGCTCTTATTCTTTAATACACCATCCTGGTGAATACCAGAACTGTGAGCAAAAGCGTTAGATCCAACAATAGCCTTGTGTGTAGGTACAGGCTCGTTGGTGATACCTGAAACCACCTGACTTGCTCTTGCAATATTTTCAGTTACGATGTTTGTGTATACGCCTTTCATATATTCCTGACGTAGTTTCATAGACATCACAACTTCTTCAAGAGAGGTGTTACCGGCTCTCTCACCAAGACCGTTTACACAGCACTCAATCTGACGGGCACCTTCCATAACAGCAGATAGTGAATTTGCTGTAGCCATGCCAAGATCATTGTGGCAGTGAACAGAGATAACAGCCTTGTCAATGTTTGGAACTCTGTTAAAAAGAGTCTTAACAATTCCACCAAACTCGTAAGGTAGTGTATAACCTACAGTATCTGGAATATTAACTGTTGTAGCACCTGCTGCAATTGCACTTTCAACCATACGGCATAAGTGGTCAATTGGGGTACGACCTGCGTCCTCACATGAGAACTCAACATCATCAGTATAGTTACGTGCACGTTTTACAGCATGAACAGCCATATCCACGATGTCATCAAAGCTCTTCTTTAACTTGTCATGAACGTGAATGTCAGATGTTGCAATAAAGGTGTGAATACGGTAGTGGTCAACCCCCTTGAATGCTTCATAACATGCATCAATATCTTTATCTAGCGCACGTGACAGACCGCAGGCTGTAGCAGTTTTCAATGCTAAAGCGATATCACGTACTGACTGAAGATCACCTGGTGATGAAATAGGGAAGCCGGCTTCAATAACATCTACACCTAACTGTTCAAGACATAGAGCAATCTGAAGTTTCTGCTTAGCTGTTAGTGACTGTTGAAGTGCCTGTTCGCCATCGCGAAGAGTCGTATCAAAAATAATGACTCGGTCTTTATCTATAGTTGCCATATTTTTGCGCTACCTTTATTTCTAAATGAAACTAAAATTTTAAACAATGAAAGTATAATATCACTATATAAATGCAATTCAATTATAATTTGCAAATCACAAAATACTAAATTGCTAACATACTGATATTAAATATAATTAAAATACAAAATAATATGAAAATGTAAAGAAAATAATATTAAGGTTTATTGCAAAACAGTCTTGTTTTGTAAAAAACAGGTTTTGCAAAAGGGTGTGTTTTTGTAAAAAAACGGAAAAAGAAGAGTAAATAATATAAAAAGAGCAAATATAATACTCTTATGCTTTGATTTATAAAAGAAAACTTACAGAAGAGGGCTCGTAGGCAACCGCATTATAAAAGTGATTATTTATAATGGATTAAAAGGTTGGATAAATTTTACAAAAGTTGGATTACATGCAATCTTTAGTTAATTGAATATGACAGGTTGTAAAGGTACCCTAAAACACCACTTAGAACTGCCATGATTAGTAATTTTGTTAACATTTTTCTACTCGCCCATTTTTTTTATAAATTATTGAAATTTTACTCATAATATCTGTAAATTGAGCAATAAGTTGAACAAAATTAGTTATTTCAGAAATTTAATGCAAAAACTATGAACTGGATCTTAATTTTGGTTATTTGAAACTTCAAAAAACGCATGAAAACTCATACGAAAGCTTTTTTACCCCCTGTTTCAAGGAAATAAATATTTTTTATATATTGATAAACTGGTCACAATTTTAGTATAATGTAACCTCATTTTTTTGAGGCGTGTCGAATTTAAGGTTGAGCCGCGGGTTATGGCTCATCTACGTGTGTCTGTTTTTATTTATATAGTTATTCCTTTCATATATCTAAAATATTATTTATAGAGCATGTCATTAAGCGAAGACGCTCCTCTATTTTAGGAGCACAAAGTGTCAGATTTTCAAGAAAAAGAGATCGCTACTACCAATGGTGGCGAAGAAAGCCTATTAGTACAAGCAGCAGAACAGTTAGAAGAGAACGAGCCAATCGTTACTTTTGATGATCTAGGTTTAAGTAAAGAAGTATTAAAGGCTGTTCACGATTTAGGTTTTGAGTCCCCAACTCCAATTCAGGAGCGTTCTATTCCTGTAGTATTAGAAGGCCGTGACATGATTGGTCAGGCTCAGACTGGTACTGGTAAGACCGCAGCTTTCTCATTACCAATTTTATCTAAGATTGACTGCAAAAAGGCATGTATTCAGGCTTTAGTTTTAGAGCCAACACGTGAGCTTGCAATTCAGGTTGCAGAGGCATGCCAGAACTTTTCAAAGTATTTAAATGATTTTAGAGTAGCACCTATTTATGGTGGTGCTTCATACGAAAACCAGATACGTACATTACGTCATGGCTCACAGGTTGTAGTAGCAACTCCAGGTCGTTTAATTGATTTAATCCAGCGTGGTAAGGTTGATTTATCAAATCTTACTCACATGGTTATCGACGAAGCTGATGAAATGCTACGCATGGGATTTATTGATGATGTTGACTGGATTTTAAGCAACACTCCAGAGACTCGTCAGACAGCATTATTCTCTGCAACCATGCCACCTGTAATTGCACGTATTGCAAAGAATCACTTAAAGAACCCTGAAGACGTACGTATTGAGTCAAAGACAACAACTGCTACTACTGTTCATCAGCGTTACTGGGTTGCATCAGGCGCTCACAAGATTGACGCTATGACCAGAATTCTAGAAGTTGAAAACTATGATGCAGTAATCGTATTCGTACGTACTAAAACTGATGCTGAAGACGTATCTAACAAGTTAATGGCTCGTGGTCTTGCATGTGCTGCATTACATGGTGATATTCCACAGCGTCAGCGTGAAAAGATCATTGACCGTTTAAAGAAAGGTCAGCTTGATATCATTATCGCAACTGACGTGGCAGCACGCGGTCTTGACGTAGACAGAATCACTCACGTATTCAACTACGATATTCCATATGACGCTGAGTCTTATGTTCACCGTATCGGCAGAACCGGTCGTGCAGGCAGAACTGGTGAGGCAATTCTATTTGTATCTCCTCGCGAAAGACGTGCACTACGCCTAATCGAGCGTGTAACCAGTCAGAAAATTGAGCCAATGCAGATGCCTTCAGTTGCAGATGTTAACAAGGCTCGTTTAGAGAACTTCAAGAATCAAGTATTAACCACTATTGAAGAAGGTGGTCTTGATACTTATGAAGAAGTTATCTCTGAGATGTTAGCTGATGATTCACTAGAAGTTGAAACTCTATGTGCAGCTCTTGCTAAGATGGTACAAAAAGATGGTGCCTTATTATTAGATGAGAGCAAGCCTGAGCCACGTATGCGTACCTTCGATGAGGACAACTCAAGAGGCGGTCGTGGTGAAAGGGGCGAGAGACGTGAAAGACGTCCATTCCCAACAGCACAGGCAGCTCCACTACGTGAGTTCCCAGACATGTCAATGACTCGCTTTAGAGTAGCAATTGGCCGTAAGGATGGCGTAAAGCCAGGTCAGATCGTTGGCGCCATCGCAAACGAGGGCAACATCGAGTCTAAGTACATTGGTGAGATTTCAATTTTCGATACCTTTACCACAGTTGATTTACCTGATGGTATGCCAAGTGAGACCATGCATGTTCTATCACAGGCAAGAGTTTGTGGCCGTGCATTAGACTTACGCGTTTACACTGATGAACCACCACGTTCACGTGGTCGTCAGGACAGAGATGGCGGTCGTGGCGATCGCTTCGAAAGACACGAGCGCTCATTCAACCGTGATCGCGACTTTGACAGACAGGGCCATAACTCTGGTCGTGACTTCAAGCGCTTTGAAGGTGAGAACCGTGGTGGCAGAAGAAACGGTTCAAGACGTGACAGACCTGATTTTGGCTCATTTGACAGAGGCAATAAGGGCGGTCGTCGTAACTCACGTGGCGATGATAAAGGCAACTTCCGCAGCTCTTACAGTGGCCGTCGCGAAGGCTTTTAATTAACACGACAGTAAAGTAAATAAAGACTAAAAATAAAGCCAGTTTTGAAAATTCAAAACTGGCTTTTTGCAATCTAACCTATAAATTAAGCAAGACGTTTTAATTTAGCCATATAGAAACCATCAAATCCAGATGATGGTAATACATGTTTATCATCAACAAGTTCAAACTTGCCTTCATTATCCTTTAAGAACTTTTCAATCTGCTTTTCGTTTTCGCTAGGCATGATAGAACAGGTAGAGTAAACAACGATACCACCTACTTTGGCAATCTTTGAATAGCGGTTAAGAATATCGGCCTGAACCTCACGAAGTTCATTTAAGTGTTCACGACCATCACGCCATTTTGAATCTGGCATTCGGCGGATAACACCGGTACCTGAACAAGGGGCATCAATGAGCACTCTGTCGGCTGTTTCATTCATACGCTTGATAACTTTAGTTGAATCGATAAGGCGTGTTTCGATATTAAATGCACCTGCTCTTTTAGCTCTCTTTTTAAGATCTTCAAGTTTCCAGGATTGGGTATCCATTGCAATGATTACACCCTTACCTTCCATAGAAGCTGCAAGCTGCAGTGTTTTACCACCGGCACCAGCGCAGGTATCAACCACACGCTCACCTGCTTTTGCACCTACAAACTCACCAATCTGCTGTGAGCCTGCATCCTGCTGTTCAAAGCGGCCTTCCTTATAGGTTTTGGTACGGAACAGAGCTGAATTTGAGGTAACCTCTAAAGCTAAAGGAACACCTGCTACAGGTTTTGTAACCACGCCTTCCTCAGATAAAAGGTGAGCTAACTCTTCACGTGTACCTTTAATGGTATTGGTTCTGATATAGCTATGAGCCTCGCCGCCTAAAGCTACTCTTTGCTCATCCCATTTAGCCTTAAGTTCGCTGTAACCTAGCTCTTGAAGCCATAATGGGCAGCCATCCTTATATAATGGCTCATCATTAGCTTCAGCAATACGCTTTTTAAGACCGCGTCTGTCAAAGCCTTCTTCACCCTCAAGCTCAGGTAAAGGCCAGTCTTTATAGGCACAGTATGAGAATATTAATCTACCTACATGTCGCTCAAAATCTGAAGGTCTCTTTAAATTTGACACAAAGGCAAATAAAGATAGTCTTGAGAACATGAAGTTAATCTGACGGATTAAAAATCCCTGCTCTACAGGATCGATTTTTACCTTGTTAAACCAGTACGCATAAGCTCTGTCTAAAGAGTTGTGCATTACAAGCACATCCTCAAGAATAGAGTTTACAAGTCTTAACTGGAAAGGAGAGAATCCCTTGCGCTTTACAAATGCAGCATGATTATCCTGATGTTTAAAACCACGCTCCTCACGATTGAATCTACTGTCGTTGCTGCGAGGTTTAAAGCTGCGCTTTTTACCTTCAAAAGAGCCTTTCTTCTCACCATCTTCATGATTAAAAGATTTATGCGAGTAATCTTTTTTAAAGCCTTCTTTTTTACCTTTAAAATCTTTCTTGAAACCATTTCTTTTTGAAAAGCCTGGTTTAGAAAATTCCTTTTTTTCAAATGCCATATAGACCTCTATTTATTAGGTGCGCGTTTTTTAACTTTTATTCCAAAGCCTGAGTCTTTTAGAGAAAAGCCTTCTCGATTTAGCCAGACATCAAGTCCATTTCTTACAGTACCTGCAATGATGGCAGCAGCTGCACTAGGGCTCTGGAATTTATAATCTTTAGTAAATACAAAACAGTTATTAGGAGGATCAAGCTGCAGTGTCCTATCAGAGAGCAGTTCCTCTCTCATCTGCTGGATATGGCCAGGAACTGACGAAACAGGCATAAGAACAGCCTGAGAGTCTTTAGTAACATAAAAGTAAGGTTTGCGTCTGGTGCCAAAGGGATAGCCTTTTGCAGATACATTCTGGCAGCTGAAAGTATAAAGCTCATGTTCACCTAAAGGAGCAGTTACATTTAAAAGGCCTTTTAGGGCAATAAGCTTTGAATAGAGTTCAATAGGAAGTACTGCATGAGTCTTCATACCATTTTTATTGGTAATAAATAAAACGTCAGAATCTTTCATGCGCTACCTAAAAAACACCTAATACTATTTGTATTTTAGACTATTTTACCATATAAAAAAGGACCGCCTGAGCAGTCCTTCAACATTCTTATAAATAACTATTGTCTGTAAGTCTTCAGGAAGTGTTCTAATCTGTCGCAGGCATCGTTAATGATGTCAATAGATGGCAGGAACACCATTCTGAAGTGGTTAGGTTCAGGCCAGTTAAAACCTGTACCCTGAACAATCAGCATCTTTTTCTGACGTAGAAGATCCATACAGAACTTCTGATCATCCTTGATATTAAATTTCTTATCAAGTTTAGGGAACATGTATAAAGCACCATGAGGCTTTACAACACTAATACCGTCAATAGCAGTCAGTCTCTCATACATGGCTGTACGCTGCTGATACAGACGACCGCCAGGAATGATAAGTTCATTGATACTCTGATATCCGCCTAAAGCGGTCTGAATAGCATGTTGCAGAGGAACGTTTGCGCAAAGACGCATAGCCATCATCAGCTTGATACCCTCTACAAAGCCCTGATTACGCTTTCTAGGACCTGTAATTAAAATCCAGCCCTGTCTGAAACCGCATGCTCTGTAAACCTTTGACAGACCGTTGAAGGTAACTACAGTAACGTCATCTGCTAGAGTACAGATACTTCTATGAGCTACATCATCGAATAGGATCTTGTCGTAAATCTCATCTGCGAAGATCACAAGATCATTCTGACGTGCAAACTCAACAATCTCCTGTAGTACAGGAGTTGGGTATACAGCACCGGTTGGGTTGTTAGGGTTGATTAAAATGATACCTACAGTTCTAGAGGATAGTTTTTTCTTCATATCCTCAATATCTGGATACCAGTTTGCCTGTTCATCACACATATAGTGAACTGCTTTACCGCCTGCTAGGTTTACAGCAGCAGTCCATAGTGGATAATCAGGAGCTGGAACTAGTACTTCATCACCATTGTTTAAGAAAGCATTCATAGTCATGGTGATAAGTTCAGATGCGCCGTTACCGATGAAAATATCATCAGCATCAACGTTCTTTAAGCCTTTTTGCTGGTAATACTGTGCAATGGCTTTACGGGCTGAAAAAATACCATTAGATTCGCAGTAACCCTGAGAGTTTGGAAGATTACGGATTACATCGCGAACGACCTCTTCAGGCGCCTCAAAACCAAAGGTGGCGGTGTTACCGATATTTAACTTAAGGATCCTTTGACCCTCTTCTTCCATTCTTAGAGCTTCCTGATGGATCTTGCCTCTAATGTCGTAGCAGACATTATCGAGCTTATGTGATTTTTGTAATAATTTCATTTTGTACCCGTTAAAAAAATTAAAAGTGGTTTTGAGTGTTATAAATATACTACAAAATTGCATGGTTAACTATTGAAACAACCATGAATGTGAATTGCTTTTAGTTTACTAAATGATTTTGTTAAGCAAAAAACACAAAGAAGGCGCCTTTTGGCGCCTTTTGAAATTAGAAATCTACACCCATTGTCTTTTCTTCATAGATTTTCTCTAAAACGTATCTCTCATAACCTAAGTGAGGGGAGGCAATCTTACGGTATTTAACCAGATCACGTGTTCTCTCATCATAGGATAGGGAATTGGTATAGAACACAAATGGAATTCTTACACCAGATTTGGTTCTCATAAAGCCCATCAGATTTGATACGTTCTGAATGGCACCGGTTTTTCCTGTCACGTTTTTACCAAGAGGAGGATTCTTTGTAGAACCTCTCCAGTGAAGAGTACCTGACTCATCAGCTACAGGAAGCAGCTTGATAAAATCAATCTTGTCATCATTTAGGTTTATAAACTCTAAAACCTCCAGCATCTTGTGAGGGGTTACAAGATTGTGTTGTGACAGACCGTTACCGTCTACAAGGTAGGAATTACCAAGATCGATATTTGCATATTTTCTTAAAACCTGACGCAGTGCGCGCACAGTGCGTGAATATGTAGCTGGTAGCTTGTAGAATTCGGCTGCCACTGTTTTGGCAATTGCATCGGCATACAGGTTATTAGAACGATAGAGCATGTACTTAGTAAGCTCGCTAAGTGGCTTTGACTCTATTGAGCTTACAGTATGGAAACCTGTAATTTCCTGTCTTGCAATACTAATTGATGAGAAGGCAATTTTGCTTTCTTTAAATACGATGTTAGTCCAGTCTACAGCCCACTGATCAGGATCGGACACAGCCAAAGATAATGGCCATGGATTATTATCACCAACTACAGGTACGCAGCCTGTAATATGGTACTGGTTTTTCATGTAAAGCTCTGCCTGCAGCTCACAGTTTCCGCCATAGTTAACCTGTTTTACACCTACAGCATCTGAGGTGATAGAAATTGGGCTTGCCCTATTAAGTTTTGCATCAGCTACTGCACCAATACCTTTTGGCTGCAACTGGGCAAATACACAGTTTCTGTTGATGATTGCAGAACCAGCTGGAGCTGTAAAGCAGATAGGTGTGTCGTCCCATGACCAGCCTTTACCTTTACTCATACCGCCAAATCTGCTTACATCAAGAATAATGCTACCGTCAATCTTTTTTACACCGGCTTTGGCAAGTACGCCAACTAAAGTTCTGTAGCTTTTAGAGCTAAAGCTAGGATCGCCTACAAATCTTACAACGACGTTGCCGTGTAAAGTTCCGTTTGCATCTGTATGAACTTTACCGTTTGCATCAACATTGCTAGGTTCAACTGAAAGATTGGTTCTGAATTTATAGTCATGACCTAAATACAGGATAGCAGCCAAACCTGTGATTACTTTTAAGGTTGAAGCAGGATGCATGTAGGTATCGTAATTCTGACCATAGATTTTATTATCATTTGGCTTTAGATAGGCTACACCTACTAAAGAGCCTGGAATCGGTTGTGAAGAAGCGCTAATCGCCTGAGACTGATTTGAAAAAACTGCAAGTGATAAACAAAGAGCTGCGGCTTTAAGAATATTTTTCATTTTGTGTTTATATTTTAATATGTTGAGCTTTTAGTTAACGTAAAATCTTTGAGATTATACAACTAAAAGCCATCTATAAAAGCAATTGAAAACTAATTTTATAAAATAAAAAATAAAGCCACATAGCACTTACATCAACAATATTAAGAGTCTCGTACAAAATATGATAAAATTACGAAAAATTAACTCGCGCGAATGCGTACAAGGAGAAAATTCATGATTATTGAACCTAAAGCACGTGGTTTTATTTGTGTAACTACTCACCCAACAGGTTGTGATGCTAACGTTTTAAAGCAGATTAACCTTGTTAAGAGCAAGGGTGAAATTAAGAACGGCCCTAAAAAAGTTTTAGTAATTGGTGCTTCAACAGGTTATGGTTTAGCTTCACGTATCAGTGCTGCTTTTGGTTCAGGTGCTGCAACAATCGGTGTATTCTTTGAAAAAGCCGGTTCTGAGAAGAGACCTGGTACAGCTGGCTGGTACAACACAGCAGCTTTCACTAAGTATGCAAAGGAAGCTGGTTTATACGCTCACAACATCAACGCTGATGCTTTCTCAAATGAGTGCCGCGAAAAGACTATTGAAGTAATCAAGCGCGATTTAGGTCAGGTTGATTTAGTTGTTTACTCACTAGCCGCTCCAGTACGTAAGATGCCAGAGACTGGTGAGGTTGTAAGATCATCATTAAAGCCAATCGGTCAGACTTACACATCAACAGCTATTGATACAAACAAGAACGAGATCATTACTGCTTCATTAGAGCCTGCAACTCAGGAAGAAATCGACAATACCGTTAAGGTAATGGGAGGTCAGGACTGGGAGTTATGGATTGAAGCATTAAAGGATGCAGGTGTATTAGCAGAAGGTTGTAAGACTGTTGCATACAGCTACATTGGTACTGAAATCACATGGCCAATCTACTGGCACGGTGCTTTAGGCAAGGCTAAAGAAGATTTAGATAGAGCTGCTAAGGCAAACACTGAGCGCTTAAGCTCTCTAAAGGGTGATGCAAAGGTTGCTGTATTAAAGAGTGTTGTAACACAGGCTTCATCAGCAATTCCTGTAATGCCACTATACATCTCACTATGCTTTAAGGTAATGCGTGAGCAGGGCATTTACGAGTCAGTAATTGATCATATTTACAGATTGTTTGGTGATGCTCTATACGGCGATAAGGCAGAGCTAGACAAAGAGAACCGTCTACGTATGGATTCATGGGAATTACGTGATTCTGTACAGGGTAAGTGCAAAGAGTTATGGTCTAAGGTAACAACAGAGAATCTGTTTGAGTTATCTGATTACGCAGACTACAAGAAGCAGTTCCTAGAGTTATTCGGCTTCGATGTTGAAGGCATCGATTACACAGCTGATGTTAACCCAGATGTTGCTATTGAGAATTTAGATAACCTAGTAGGTTAATTTAAACTTCAAATTCAGATAAATGAAAGTGCAGATTATGATAAAACGTAGTCTGCATTTTTTTTATCTTTATCTTACAAGTGAGAGAATTAGATATTATATTTATAGATAAGCACTATTAAGAAATAAAAAAATAAATTTAAATAGTAATGTATTTGGTAAAAACAATTAGGAGTAAAAATGCAGGATTTCGATTTATATGTACCAACACATATTGTATTTGGTAAAGATAGAATCTCTGGATTAAAAGATGCAGTAGCACCTTATGGAAAGAATGTACTTCTAACCTATGGTGGCGGCAGTATCAAAAAGATTGGCCTTTACGACAAAGTAATAGAGCAGTTAAAAGACTTTAATGTATTTGAGCTATCAGGAATTGAGCCAAATCCTAAGATCACCTCAGTTCGTGAAGGCGTTCGTATCTGCAAAGATCAGAAGATTGACGTTGTCTTAGCTGTAGGCGGTGGCAGTGTAATTGATGCATCAAAGAATATCTGTTGTGGCGCCTACTATGAAGGTGACCCATGGGATCTTGTATTAGATTGTTCCAAGGTTAAAAAGGCATTACCTTTAATTACAGTTCTTACATTATCAGCAACAGGCAGTGAATATGACTGTTCTGCTGTAATTTCAAACAGTGAGACCAATGAGAAATTACCTCTATTTGGCACTGGTATATTAGAGCCAAAGGTATCGTTCTGCGATCCTCAGTATACCTTCTCAGTACCTAGAAGTCAGACTATAGCAGGTGCTGCTGATATCATGTCACACACCTTTGAAACATACCTTGTAAAAGAGGGGAATGTATTATCTGATGCGATGTGCGAAGGCATGTTAAAGACAGTAATCAAATATACAAAGATAGCAATTGAAGATCCTGATAACTATGAGGCTCGTGCGCAACTTATGATGGTAAGCTCATTTGGCTGCAATGGATTACTTGCCATAGGTCGTACACCATCACCATGGGTATGTCATGGTATTGAGCATGAGATTAGCGCCTACACTGATATTACTCACGGCTATGGCCTTGCAATTATTACTCCTCACTGGATGTCATATTCATTAACAGAGGATACTGTAGACAGATTTGCTCAGTACGGTATCAACGTATTTGATATTGATAAGAATTTAGACAAGATGGAAATTGCAAAGCTTGCAATTGCAAAGACAAGTGAGTTCTTTAAATCCATAGGTCTTCCACAGACACTAAGTGAGCTTGGCGTAACCTCAGAGCACTTTGAGGATATGGCAGATCATATGCTCTCTCACTGGATGCCTGTTGAAACTGCAATCCGTCCAATTGATAAGGCTGCTATCATTAAAATTTTAAACGACAGTTTATAAGCATAAAACACAAAGTAAAAGAGCACGCCGTGGCGTGCTCTTTTTTTAGAATGTGTGCTCAGCATGAGCATTATCTATAGGGTGTGAGTCCCGAAGTTGCCCGCTAACGGGAAAACTTAGCAAAACCGCAAGGTGGTCATGGTGACATG
>JGI24710J26742_10000411_pt1 | contig 39481 bp, 37 predicted proteins | sample BioPla2DNA2_FD_26742 | JGI IMG/M metagenome (IMG submission 26742)
CCATGTGTGGCATGGTCACCCACTCCAGGAATAGCACCAGCAATATTTATAAGACACAGGCGAAGGGCCCGGCCAATAGTTGCATTAGCAATGTTACTTGGTGCTAAACATCCCACTGAGGCATTTATTTCAATTTCGTCTATTAATGGTCCATTGATAATGATGCAAATCGATATAGGATGAGTAGTTGCATTCACCCCTGCCAAATTAAATTGATCTATAGAAACAGCTTTTATCACATGTTCCAATACTGGTTGGAATTGAGGAAGACAACCAGCCATAACGGAGTTTATTGCAATTTTTTCAGGGGTTGCTTGGCCCATTTTAGGTGGAAGAATAGCTAAAACATCTTCAGGGTTGTGAAAAGTAGAATTTAGAAAACGTTTCACTCTTTCTGTGGTAGGTGGAATTATGGGCAAACCATCAGTAAAGCGGTTCTGATAGAAGTTAAGACTGACTTTTTCAGGGTCAGGGTCTACAAAAAATTCCATATCACTGTTTCTAGCATTACAAAGACGGTCGTTATCAATTATTATCTTTTTATTTTCACAATTGGGCTTTTTGTCAAATAAATCGTCGGTTAGACATCCACAGGAATTTTTATTTACTGTTTTTTCATCTTTTCTAGTCATATTCAGATCTCAAGATTAGGGTATTTGGAGGATGTAAAGGAGATTGGGAACTATTTTCAGTGCCTTTTCTTCAATTTCATCGTTGTTGAGTCCGGCTATGGGATGTTCCACTTCGAGGATTCTTAGGTCGCTTATTCCATGAGATTCAGCTAGTTGTCTGGCGAAAGATGCAAAATGATCCGAAAAAATGGATATAGTAGGGATTCCCATCTTTTCAAGTCGTATAGCGTCTAAAACTAACCAGCTAGCGCAAGAACCGCAGTCTCCCAGTGCTAAAATTGCGAGTTCTGATGAGGATGCCTTGATGATTTTTTGTTCAGATGTCGGTGTTCCTGCGGGTTTTTTAATATATAAAAACTCTCTGTTTCCCAGAGTTTCTGCAAGAACTTTTAATATTATCTCGGTTCCTGGTTTGGTGTTATCAATTAGGGAAACCTGATCAAAGTCATAGGGAAGTGGATTCAACTCNATTTTCTTATTTTNAACTTCTCCTAATGGNTTTAAAACTTCCTTTTCTATAAATTCCACCCTCAATATAGGTCCCTCAATTAGTTTTCATTTCATTTATTAAAAAAAGATTTTGCCTTTATTAGGTGGGAATTTTAAGATTCATTCCGGAATCTTTTAATAACAAAATCTTTATCCAAGGATAAAACAAATGACGCTGCTCTGGGTCCCTGTTTTTTCCCAATTATCATTTTGTATATGGCTTGGAAAGCTTTTTGTGGTTTTAATCCAAGTTCTTTTAGTATGGTGTACATTTCGTCATGTAGTTCTTGTGAATTGTAATCCCTATTTTCCAGGACTTCTGCCACTTTCAGTAGGAATATTTTTTGTTTATCGTTTATCTCTACTTTTGGCATTTTTTCCTGAACTTTGAATTTCACAAATTCTGGTGCANATTTTTCCAACCAGTTTTCAACGTTAACTAAGCGGGTGTCCAAGTCATCTTTTTTATCAGCACTTAATTTCCCATATTCTGCACATTCCATATCTGCTGGTAACTGAGAGTTACGTTCCAGTATCTGGAAGATCTTATCAGGATCATCAGTTATTTGCCGGACTACAGTAAGGAAACGATAGGATGCATGGAAGGGCATAGAATCTGAAGAGTTGATCTGGGATACTTCATAGATTTTGTTAAGTTTCTCCATTTCTTTCTCAGAGGCAGCTTCTTCAACATCATAGAAAATTCGTTCCACACGGTCATACTGGTCGATAAAATCTAAAAAGGGCATTCCAGGATCAAAATCCTTATGTTTCAATGGTTTACTTCGGAATAAAAAGTAATTTAATGTTTCCGGAGATCCAATCTCTAACCACTGGCCCGGAGTGAAGAAAACACCCTTAGATTTGCTCATAGCCTCGCCTTTAAGTGTTATCCATTCATAAGGAACAGGATAAGGAGCTTTGTAATCGAATATTTCATTTGATATAATTTTACTCACATCATAGGAGCCGCCACTGGCAGCATGATCTTTTCCAAATGGTTCGCAAGTTACACCGAAAATTTTCCATCGCGCAGCCCATTCCACCCTCCAAGTGAGTTTACCTGCACCGGATTTAATATCCATTTCACCCTCATGGCCGCACTGACATCTGTAAAAAACTGTGTCTCCCTGGTAATCATAGGCTGTGGTGGTGTTCACCCTTCCACATTCACTGCAGATGGGATTGTATGGTAACCAGTCAGATTTTAGGGGATGTTTTCGGTACTGGTTGAATATCTCCCTAATTCTGGGAGCTCTTTCCAGTGACTTTTTAATGGAGTCATTGTAAACTCCGTCATGATACATTTTAAAACCAGAATAAGTTTCAAGTTCAATTCCAAATTCTGGGAGGGTTTTTAGGAATGGTTTCTGGAAGTGTTCCACAAAATTATCACAACAACCCTCAGGACAAGGTATCTGGGAATAAGGAATACCCAAATATTTTTCATAAGATTCAGGGAGGGGATATGGAACTTTACGTAGGGGGTCATGATCATCAGCTATCCAAATAGTCTTAGTGTCTTCACCAAGTTTTTTTAGGGATTTACCCACTGCATTAGCTATGAAAACGTCACATGAATTTCCAATGTGTATGGATCCAGATATGGAAGTTCCACTGGCTACCACGTGTTGGTCCACGTCCCAGTTAGTTAGATCAGATGCAATTCGTTCAGTCCAATGTTTCAATCAATTCACCTTCTATTGTGAAAATAAAAAAAGGGGTTATTTAATAAAATAAATAATAAAATGGGGATGAAGTTATTCAAATACTTTAGTTGGGGCTTCATCCAACCATTCGTTAACGATTTTAATGGCACAGTAACTTCCACACATGGTGCAAGTGTCAGGGTCTTCTGGTGGGCGGTTATCCCTTATGGCACGAGCATCATTTGGACATATCGCTGCATCGTATTGGGCTTCCCAGTTTAGTTTTTTCCGGGCGTTGGCCATTTCTAAGTCCTTTTCACCCTTGTGAATTCCCTTGGCCATGTCCCCAACATATGCTCCGATTCGGCTGGCAATAACTCCCATTTTTACATCTTCGGGTCCAGGCAGTGCTAAATGTTCAGCAGGGGTAACATAACAGATGAAATCTGCTCCGGCAGCAGCCGACTGCGTGGCACCAATGGATGACACTATATGATCATAGGCAGGGGCTATGTCAGTTACAATAGGCCCTAACATGTAGAATGGTGCACCACGGCAGAGTTTTTTCTGCATGGTTACATTGGCTTGGATTTCATTTAATGGTATGTGTCCTGGGCCTTCTACAATGGTCTGCACTCCTACTTCCCGGGCACGGTCGATCAATTCTCCCAGAATTATGAGTTCTTGAACTCCTGCACGGTCGGTGGCATCGGCAATAGCTCCTGCTCTCATTGCATTGGCCATGGACATCACAAAATCGTATTCTTTGGCGATCTCCAAGATATAATCATAATTTTTGTATAATGGGTTTTCTATTTCGTTTTCCACCATCCATGCAGATACTAATGCACCTCCACGGCTCACTAGTCCACCTTCACGTCCTTGTCTTTTCAGACGTTTAAGGGTTTCCATATTCACACTGCAATGAATTGCCATAAAGTCTATGCCGTCTTTTGCTTGTTTTTCGATGGCTTTGAACATTATGTCTTCATCCATGTAAATGGCAGCACCCTTCTCACGGATGGTTTCAAAGGCAGCCTGATATACAGGCACACTGCCCACAGGAATGTCAGATATTTTTAAAATTCTTCTGCGAATCTCATCTAGGTCTCCACCAACAGATAGTTCCATCAAAGTGTCAGCGTTGTTGGCTATGGCAACTTTGGCCTTTTCTTCTTCCATATCAAAATCACATATGTCTGTGGATGTACCGATAGTGGCGTTAACTTTTGTTCTGAGTCCGGATCCAATACCAACAGCTTTTACTTCCCGTCCAGTGTTACTGGGAATGGCAATGGTACCTTGGGCTACAGATTTTCTGATGAATTCAACGTCGACATTTTCCGCTTCTGCGACGGATTTCATTTCATCGGTTATTATCCCTTTTCTCGCATCGTCCATTTGTGTCATAGAATCACCGTGTAAGCTTTTTTTAGAAAAGTATTGTTTACATTGACAATTTCTTTTTTGTTNTAAATTGTCCTTAACTACTGATTAATACAAATATTAATTTGATTTTATATTCCCCATAAAAATAGATAGTGGTTTTAGTTTGATGGGGGGATATATTTTCGAAAATTGAAAGGTGGGAAAAAAGCAGTGAACTACATATATTAATAATCTATTTCATTCATCCGTTCATGAACCATTTTAATGTTGGGGACATTTGTCTGACATCCTTCTGCTTCCACAATAAATGAAGATACAGCAGAAGCAAATTTACCACAGTATAATAATGGTTTACCTTCCAAATATGATTTCAGGAACCCTGCCCTGTAAGAATCCCCCGCACCTGTGGGGTCTACAGGGTCACGCTCTAAAGCATTTACTTTGTTGGTTTCATCAGAGTAAATAACACTGCCATTTCTACCTCTGGTTTCAACCACAATTGATGGCCCGAATTCTCGCAATTCATCCACACTCATATCCAAAGTCTTCAATATCCGTTTCACCTCATGATGGTTACCGAAAAGAATATCTGACACTTCTAAAACTTTCCAAAGGTCATTGGGGGAGTACATGTGTAAATCTTGTCCAGGGTCGAAAGATATTATCTTTCCTTCTTTTCTTGCGAATTTCCCACAATTTAAATTAAATGAAGGGTCACCAGTTGCCAAATGCACCGATCTAGTTTTTTTTATGGCATTATGGGGAATTTCAGATTTTTTAAATCGGGTTGCAGCGCCCCAGTAAAAGTAAAAGATTTGATCATGGTTGTTGTCAGTTAAAACGAAGGCAGTAGGAGTTTTATCATCTTCAACAACTATCATATCTCGCATATCAATATCTACATTTTGCAAGTGTTTTTGATAATCAGATCCCTCAAAATCTCCCCCAACTGCAGATACAAGGGAAGATTTAAGTCCTAATGATGATGCTACTACTGCAACGTTAGCAGCAGCCCCTCCATGGAATGTTCGCATATTTTTTATAGTAGAAGCAGAATTGGGCACGGGAAATTCATTAACTTGGATAATATAATCCATAGCCGTGTGTCCAATAGTTAATAAATCTCTTTTTTCCCTCAGAACAATCACCTGCCATATTTCTATTTTAGCATTATTTAAGATTAACTGATTATAAGATTAATACTTGTTAAATGAATTTAAATCAGTATTCAAAACATTTAATTTTAATCAATTCTTTCAAAACCCCATTTATCAATTAAGTTCTGCCCTTGACTCACGATAAATTCTAAAAACCCCTCCAACTGAGGGTTTGAATTCCATAAAACCATACTAATAATGTGCATGGTGTCTTCTGCAAGAAGATTAGACCCTGTAGTAATGCCTGACACATAACTTTTGTTTAGGAAGGTTAACAGACCTTCCTCAGCATTAACCATTTTCAACGCGTTATTAGGTGAATTACATAATTCAACAATCTCATAATCAATTCTTAAATGATCTAATGTGTTCCAAGCCAGTCGTTGGGCGGAGAATGGAATTTCAACGAATTTACTTCCATTAAGTTCCTGAACGGTTTTGGGGTGTTCATCACATCCAGAAACTAACACTAAATGATCCTTTGCAATGGGAGTAAAATCCAAGTCATTCATTAATGCATGCACGGGATCATCTAGAAGAAGAATGTCTACTAAACCTTTCTTGGCCATTTCCAACGCACTTAAATCATCCACACTATTAATCACGGTTTCAAGACCGTACTGTTTGGATAAAATATCTATCAAGCCGGTTGAGATTGGACCTCCACAAATTAATGGAATGGAGCTTTCTTTAAGTCTTTTTTGGTATTCTTGATATTTTTCAAGTATCAAAAATCCTTGATGTGTGAGTTCAGAACCTGCTCCAGTACTGTACACTAATTTAAATCCAAGTTTATTCTCTGCATCTCGAATTCTACGATTTAATACAGCATGGGATATATTTAGGCTTTTAGCAGCTTCTCTCTGAGACCAAGTTTCTGAAATTTTTTCTAAAGCATCAAAAAGCCGGAAAGTGAATTTTACATCATTTATTTCCAAGTTTAATGTGGGGTTAAACTTAAATGGGCTTAATTTATCTTTCATGATTTTTTATCTCTGATTTAGGGGTTATTAGGCGAGTTTCCATATTGAACAAAGATTACTTGTAGAAATTATATATATCAAACCAGATAGATATACACCACGAAATAATGTATTACGGTGAAACAAGTGATTTTAAACGAGGCCATACAAGAAATAATCGATAATATACTCTCTGTTTCTGGAAAACTCGATCCTAAGAACATAGAAGAAATGTCGAGATTATTACGGTCATCTAAAAATGTTTTTGTCATGGGATTGGGGCGTTCTGGGCTGGTTGCCAGGGCTTTTGCCATGCGCCTAATGCACCTTGGAATAAGCGTTTATGTTGTTGGAGAGACTACAACTCCAGCTTTATCACCTGAAGATTGTCTATTAGCAATTTCCGGTTCGGGTGAAACCTTCAGCATCATCAGTGCTGCGGAAATTGCCCATAAAAGAGGAACCAAAATTATTGCTGTGACTTCTTATGTGGACTCTACCTTGGGGGAAATGGCAGATTTAATAGTGCATATTAAGGGCCGCACCAAGATTGATTCTGAAAAAAACTATATCACCCGCCAGATAAATGGGAAACATCAGTCTTTATCGCCAATGGGTACTTTATTCGAGGTCACCAGCCTTATATTTCTTGATGGATTAATAGCTCAATTAATGGTTGAAATGGGAAAAACTGAAGAAGATATGAAGGCTAGACACACTTTAATCGAGTGAAAACTATAGTTTAGGGATTGTTGTAATCCCAGAATTCACTATACAGTTATGACCATTGAGTCAGCATAAATAGAGAATGGAAGTGTTACCCTAGAATTAACTAAATAATTATCCGGTGAGGGTGGGTGTAAATATTAAATCTGCCGTTTCTCAGGAATCCTACCAAGGTAATCCCAGCTTTTTCTCCCATTTTCAATCCTTCCATTGTTGGTGCGGCTTTAGTTATCATGATGGGAATTCCCACATTGGCAAGTTTAACCACACGATCTGGGGGAATTCTACCACTACAAAGGAGAAAACTATCTGAAAAATCAATATTTTTTTTTAAACCTGCACCAATTACTTTATCCACGGCAACATGTCTACTTACATCTTCACGGACGATAAAATGTGTTTCATCCACTAATGCAGCAACATGGGTGCCACCAGTTTTGGACCAAACTTCTGCTTTTTCAATTAAATGATCATACGCTTGGAGAATTGTCTCCTTTCCAACCTTGAGATCAGATTTCACGAAACTTATGGTTTGATCTCTATGAAACCAGCCATTATAACAATCTAAATCGCTGTCTTCATAGGATTCAAAGTTTTTCAAAAAAACTTGGATTGATGATGGTTTAAATTCAATCTTATTCACATCTTTCAGGGATTTTATGTATCTTTCATCCAATAAATAGCCTAGAGTGAAATCTTCAAGGTTAAAAGGGCTTAAATAAAACTTTCCCAGTTTTTTCCCATTGACATCTAATTCTATTTTAGAATCTAGGGCAATTAAATCTTCTATATCGCGAACTTGATTGTTAACTCTAATAATTTTAGTTTTTTTGAACATTTTACTCATAATAGTCCCCAAAAAAGGATGTAAAAGAATATATAAGTCAATACTATCCTTCTACAATATCATTTACCCATGAAATAGCTGCTGCTACATTGGGAAAACCAATAGTGCTGGTAAGCAAGATCACAGTCTGATATACTTCTTCTTCAGAAGCTCCATTTTCAATAGCCCTTCTGACGTGGCTATGAACCCCACCTTCAGATCTAATAGCAGCTGAAGCTGCTAATTGAATTAGTTGAACGTTTTTTTCATCAAGGGGGCCTGTATTTCGAACTGATTCTCCTAGCTTGCTCAGTGCATCACCATATTCTGGGAACCGCTCTCTAATATTCATATAATGTTTTGGTAATTTTTTTGACATGTCCAACCTCCTACACTCAATCTTATACATTATTATAACGTAGTTGAAGCAAATATATTTTATCACTATAACCACATAACTACTTATTATTAGTTATAACTAGATTTAAATGATTTAATCATACAATAAAGCAATAAATACCATTATTCTCTTCATCAATATCAATTTATATGAAATAAAATGCTAATAATTAGAAAAGAAAATTACCGTAAAAATGATAAAACTTCCACCCATAATTGTGTATGGAGTTATTTGAATTTTTCAAAAAATGTAAAAAAGTGGAATAATAAATTTTCTTGCAGTGGTTATGCCTTTTTAATCATAATCATGGAAAAATGGAACTTCATGAGCATTGTGGATTTTATCTATTAATCAGAATATAAATAGGAGTAAACGAAGTATGGATTTTAAGAAACTGGTTGATAATGCCAAAAAAGAATTGAACTTGGTTTATAATAGTGAAAAACCCGTTGTTTTGATAGGTTCAGCTACTTGTGGTAAATCTGCCGGTTCTGAGGAAATTTCATCCGCAATTCAAGAAGAATGCATTAAAAATGATATTGAATGCAAACTGGTTAAGGTGGGATGCATTGGATTATGCTATGCAGAACCAATTATAACCATAATTAAAGCCAATAATCCACCAGTTTTCTATGGAAATGTCACAGTGGAACTGGCCAAAGAATTGGTTCACAAATATATAGATGGTGAAGACCCCCTGGAAGATCATGCACTTGGAACAATTGGCAAAGGAAAGATGGAAAATATTCCTAATCTATGGACATTACCGGTTCTGAAGCCACAAGTCCGAAGAATTCTCCGCAACTGTGGCCTAATTGACCCTCGTAATATCAATCACTACTTGGCTAAAGGGGGATATAGTGGATTAAACGAGGCCCTGAAAATGGAGCCTGAAGTTATCGTTGAAAAGGTTAAAAAATCAGGGTTAAGGGGAAGAGGGGGTGCAGGTTTCCCCACTGGCATGAAATGGCAACTATGTCGTGATGAAAAATCAGACACTAAATACTTGATTTGCAATGCTGATGAAGGAGATCCCGGTGCGTTTATGAATCGTTCACTCCTAGAAAGCGATCCTCATTCAATATTAGAAGGCATAGTCATAGCTGCCTATGCCATAGGAGTCCAAGAAGGTTACATATATTGCAGGGCGGAATATCCCCTTGCTTTAGAGACATTAAATCATGCCATCTCTCAAATGAAAGATGCAGGATTTTTAGGAGAAAACATTTTAGATTCTGGATTTAATTTTGACCTAAAAATAAAAGTAGGGGCAGGAGCTTTTGTTTGCGGTGAAGAAACAGCTCTTATAGCTTCAATTGAGGGTAAAAGAGGAACCCCACGCACACGACCGCCATTTCCCACCACTTCTGGTTTATGGGACAAACCCACTGTCATCAATAATGTGGAAACCATGGCGAGCGTTACTTTGATAATGCAGGAAGGCCCCTCAGAATTCAGTAAAGTGGGATCAGAGGACAGTAAAGGCACTAAAACATTTTCAATGGTGGGTAACATTTATCACACTGGATTAATAGAAGTGCCCCTTGGAACAACACTCAGAGAAGTAATATTTGCCATTGGAGGTGGAGTTGCCAATGGTAAAAAGTTTAAAGCAGTGCAAGTAGGTGGTCCCTCTGGAGGATGTATCCCTAAAGAATTCGTGGACACTCGTATAGATTATAGTTCATTAAATGTGGCGGGGGCTATTATGGGTTCTGGTGGTATGGTAGTTATGGATGAAGACTCCTGTATGGTGGATGTAGCACATTACTTTTTAAAATTCACCCAAAATGAGTCATGTGGAAAATGCGTACCTTGCAGACTGGGAACCAAGCAAATGTTAGACATACTAACTGACATAACTGAAGGAAGAGGCAGGAAAGATGATATAAATCTTCTGAAAGAACTCGCCCATGCCATAAAAGATTCATCACTATGCGGACTTGGTCAGGGTTCTCCAAATCCAGTTTTAACCACTTTAAGGTACTTCATGCCAGAATATGAGGCTCATATTCAAGATAAAGCATGTCCGGCCAACCATTGTAAAGAACTTATTTCCTACGTTATCATACCTGAAAAATGTACGGGGTGTCGTTTATGTCTGAAGTCATGCCCTGCAGATGCAATAAAAGGGGAAAAAAAGCAACCTCATTTCATCAACCAGAAAAAATGTATAAAATGCGGTAGTTGCATGGATTTATGTCAAGGAAAATTTGATTCAATAAAACGGGTTTCCCCACCCATAGAATAAAAAAATCTGATTTTAGAACCACGATAATTCAATTATACTAAAAGTAACGTAAAACATAAATTTAGAGGCATTTTAAATGGATGAAATAAAATTCACTATTGATGGGATACAAGTAAAAGCCCAAGAGGGAGACACAATTCTCCAAGCTGCCACCAGAAATGGAATTTATATTCCTCATCTCTGTTATCATCCTGATCTTAAACCTAGGGGTGCTTGTAGGTTATGTTTGGTTGAAAATGAAGATGGACGCCTAGTAACTTCTTGTGAAACCCTAGTAAAAGGAGGAATGTCAGTTTCAACAACCAGTAAACGTGTTGAAAATTCCCGAAAAATGGTAGCACAACTCCTCATTGCCAACCATGAATCAGAATGCCTTACTTGTGCACAGAACAATCAGTGCAAGTTACAAGAAATAGCATCTTTTTTTGGAATTGAAAATGAAAATATTTCCAATCTAAGACATTCACTACTTGAAGTCCCAGTTGATGAATCAAATCCTTTTTTTACTCGTGATTTAAAGAAATGTGTGCTATGTGGCATTTGTGTGCAGACATGTAGAGATCGTTTAGGCGTCAGTGCCATAGATTTTGGTTTCAGGGGATATGAAACTCGTATCACCACATTAATGGACAAACCAATCCTAGAATCAAACTGCGTATCATGCGGAGAATGTGTTGTGGCTTGTCCAGTAGGGGCTCTGGTTCCTAAAGAAAATCAAAAACCCTCTAGAGAAGTAAAAACCACTTGTACTTATTGTGGTGTTGGATGTGGACTGTACTTGGGTGTAAGAGGTGAAAAAATCATTAGTGCAAGAGGTGACCCAGAACACCCCTTAAGTAAGGGTAATCTCTGTGTTAAAGGTAGATATGGATTTAATTTTATTAATCATCCAGACCGGTTAAATAAACCTCTAATAAAGAAGAATGGAGCTTTTGAAGAGGTGGAATGGGATGAAGCTCTTGAATTTGCCGCACAAAAACTTTCTAAGTATGGTAATAACTCATTTTCAGCTATATCTTCTGCCCGTTGTACGAATGAGGATAATTACGTCTTGCAAAAATTCACTCGGCTAGTTATGGGAACAAATAATATTGATAACTCAGCTCGGTCATGTCATGCACCTTCAGTAGCGGCACTGGCAGAAAGTCTGGGTAGTGGGGCAATGAGCAACTCAATAGATGAAATACCGCATGCTAAATGTCTTTTTTTGATAGGTACCAATCCTACTGATAGTTACCCTGTTTTAAGTATGAGAATAATGGATGCTGTTAGAAATGGGGCTAAAATTATTGTAGCCGATCCTAGAAACATTGATATTGCTCGTCATGCGGATATAAACATCCAACACAATCCCGGAACTGATGTGGCTCTAATAATGGGCATGATTCAAGTTATAATCCATGAAGATCTCATAGATAAGGAATTCATCCAGGAACGATGTGAAAACTTCGAAGCATTGCTGGAATCTCTGGATGAGTTTGACTTGGAAACTGTGGAAGAAATCACCGGAGTAACTCAACGAAAAATAGTTGATGCAGCACGATTGTATGCTACAACAGATCCTGCTGCTATATTTTATTCATTGGGGATAACTGAACATTCTCATGGTACTGATAATGTTTTTGCCCTATCTAACTTGGCATTATTAACTGGAAACTTTGGCAAACCATATTCAGGGGTTAATCCTATCCGGGGTCAGAATAATGTTCAGGGTTCGTGTGATATGGGATGTTTACCAGACTCCTATCCGGGTTATCAGAAGGTTCAAAATCCAGAGGCTCAGAAGAAATTTGAAAAGGCCTGGAATTCTAAACTCAGCCCTAATGTAGGATTAAAAATTCTTGAAATGATGGAATCTGTCCGCAAAGGCGAAATAAAAGCCATGTATATTATGGGTGAGAATCCGGCACTTTCAGAACCAGATTCTTCCAACATTATCCAGGCTTTAGAATCAACTGAATTTCTGATTGTGCAAGATCTGTTCATGACGGAAACTGCTCTCAGGGCAGATCTGGTTTTACCAGGTGCTTCTTTCGCTGAAAAAGATGGAACTTTTGCCAATGCTGACAGACGTGTTCAAAGAGTGAGGCAAGTTATAAAACCGGTTGGCGATTCTAAACCAGATTGGCAGATTATTTCCGAAATAGCTCAAAAAATGGGAATAGAAGGCTTTGATTATGAGAGCTCTGAAGATGTTGCTGCTGAGATAGCTGGACTGGCCCCAATTTATGGTGGAATGTACTATTCTTGTCTTGAAGAAGATAGTAAACAGTGGCCCTGTTATCATGAGGAACATGAAGGAACATCAATTCTTCACAAGGAACATTTTGCCACTGAAAGCGGTAAAGCTAAGTTTGTTCCATTAAGTTATAGGCAGCCAGCTGAATTACCAGATGAACAATATCCTTTGGTACTTACTACTGGTCGCAGAATTTTTCATTATCACACTAGTACAATGACGGGTGTGAATGAAGGGCTGAAAGAACTCTATGATCATGATCCAGTGGAAATGAGTCCTGAAGACGCTGAAAAAATTGGTGTTTCTGATGGGGACTGGGTATGGGTTATTTCTCGCAGAGGGAAAATTAAATCTCCAGTTTTAATTACTGATAGATCACCCGAAGGCTTGGTTTTCATGGCATTCCATTCACCTGAAACTAAAACTAATATTATAACCAGCCCGGCATGTGATCCTGTAACCAAGACTCCTGAATTCAAATATTGTGCAGTTAGGATTGAAAAATGNATTGTATAAGTAAAAGGGTCTAAACATTCGTAAAAGAATTATATCCCTAAAAATTTTATTTTTCTATTTAACAACCATTATAATAAGGTTTTCTCTTATTAATTGCCTCTAAGAATAGTTTTTCTAGTTCCCTGTTTGATGCTCCATTTCTCATGGGATCTATGAGATCTACAAGGTTGTCGTTTCTAAGTAAACACGGTTTAATTTTCCCATCAGGAGTTATTCTCAGTCTTGTGCAATTTTTACAGAATTCAGTGTTGTCCATTGGACGTACGACTTCTATTTCCCCTCCTTCAAGGAAATATTTTTTCCTATCTTGCATGAAAGCACGTGTTTTAATGTTTGTTGCCTTCTTTTTAAGTTTTTCTTCTATAATCTTCATATCATAATAATATTCATCGAAAAAATCAGAATCAGGACAGCTTTCAGTTTTTAAGAGCTCAATGATCTGTAGAATTACTCCATATTCTTTGCAAAAATGGAACATGTCCCATATCTCATTATGGTTCAATCCTTTCATCACCACCATATTTACCTTAACTGGGTACAGTCCAACTTGCACTGCTTTTTTTATCCCTCTTTTCACATGTTCAAGGTAGTTGCTTTTGGTTATGAACTGGTAAGTTTGTGGGTTGAGGGTGTCAAAACTGACATTTACCCGGTTTAACCCGACATTTTTCAGTGAAAGAGCATATTTCTCCAGTAATATTCCATTAGTGGTTAAAGAAACATCTTGAAATCCTATTTTTGATATTCTTCTGACAATATCAATAATATCTTCTCTGATNAGTGGTTCTCCTCCAGATAGTCTGATTTTCTTTATTCCAATNTTTTTAGCAATTAAAGAAATTCTTTCTATTTCTTGAGAGTTCATCTCATATTCCTGGGGAATAATACCGTCATGGTGGCAATAAAAGCAGTGAATATTGCAACGATTAGTTATGGATATGCGGAGGGAAATAATTGGCCTCTGAAAATTGTCTGTCTTTAAATCATTCATAAAACTTCAACCATACTTAGCATTTCAATTTTCATTTTTTTTTGGTTTACTTTTAGTCTTCGCTATTTCTAATCCATAGTTCTATGTTCTTGTAAATGTTTTCATCTTCATCAGTTGCTATTTGATCAGTTTTCAGAGTGCTAATCATGCCCATAATGCTCTTTTTAATGATATCTTGCACAAAAGGGTTTAAAGGAATTTTTTTATCACCAATGTACAGTTCAACTTCCTTTAATTTCCTCATCTTGCACTTATCTTCAGATATTTTTCCCTGTATAATGGCTTTAGACATTTCTATACAATCTTTAAAACCACATTCACCACAGTTTCCTTCCGGGATAATGCTGTACGTCCGTGTTTCAACCAAGTCAACCAAGTCAACCACACTTTCTGGTTTGGTTTTAAAAACATCAATATTAGCGATAGTAAAATCATCTTTTTCACTTGTAGTTGAAATTTTAGCATAATTAGATGATTTNAATCCTTCAATAACAACGTAATCTGGATTTTCAGTGCTTGAAACGATTTTAAGGATANTTTNCAATGATAATNNTTTGTTTATAAAAAAGAAAGTGCCCTTTCCCGAACCAACAACTATTTTTGCTCCTGCNTCCCGGTGTTTCCAAGTATCTTTTCCCTCTAAATCAAAGTCATGGTGTGTATGTTTAATGGTACCTACTTTGTAACCTCTTTTAGATAGTTCTTTAACTATCATGGTTACAAGGGTTGTTTTGCCAGTGTTTTTTGTTCCTACCACGGTTATTATCTTCATGATTCCACCTTTTTATGGTGAATAAATATTCAACTTTACTTTATTGCTGCCGCACTGTATTTCTGGGCATATTTACATTTTTTTTAGTTTTTAGAGCAATAATGAGGTATTGAAGTGTCCAAATAGGAGGGAGTGTTAACGTCAAATGCAAGTTTTTTTTACATAATCTAATTCGTGTAATTATATTGTAAGCGTGTGGTTATCTAATGGGATTCATTTAAAAANAAATTAATCAGACTTTTACCATGGCAATGGCCGCTGCTTTAAATCCTATATATACTTCTTTTCCAAGGTTCAAATTTAATTGTTCCCGGGCATATTCAGTTATATCTACAAAAAGGCTTATTTCCCCTAAATCCACATTTAGCCTAATAAGGTTGTCTTTTAATTCCATGCGAGTGATTTTTCCTGGAAAAATATTACGTACACTTGATTCTTGTGGTTTTAACATTACAAATATGTCATCTGGGCTGATTAAAACCAGTACTTTGTCTCCAACACCAAAATTCCCTCGTAGAGGGAGTATGACTTTATTCCCATTTAAATAAATGTTGGCAATTCTATTTTCGGTATCAATATGCGAAATTTCTCCTTCAATCTCATTAACATCGGCATGCATCTTCAATATACTTTCAACTTTGCGATATTCTCTTAATACTTTTTTTCCCTCTTTTGTTAGTGTGCTTCCGCCACCTCCTCCTTTTCCGCCTCTTTTTGTTGACACGACTGTTTTGTTGAGATCATTTTCTAAGTTTTCAATATATTTAAGGGCGCTACGATATGGTATTTCGGCGTTTTTTGAAGCCAGTGTTATGGATCCACATTGGTCAATGTACTTTAAAAGCTCGAATTTCTTTTTATTCAGCAGTATTATCTTGTCATCCAAGTTCAATCGGTATTGTGGTCCATCTTTTGAACTATCCATATGTCGCACCTTAAACTAATTTAGTGATCAAACTTATTATATCTATTACTTGCTATGTGGAGTGTTATTTTTATGGGGTTTATGGGGTTTTTTAAACAGTTTTTTTTTATTCCAAATTTCTTAATGAATGTTGTTTAATTTGATAGGGGGATTGCAGTGTGAGATAGTAAACATTAAATCACTTTTTTCAATCCATAAGATTATGTCTGTCTGATTTTTTCCTCTTGTTACTCCATAATTCTAGTTTTATGATTTTTAAGCCGAAATGATGGGGGTATCTGGTTTTAAATCTAATATAATGAACCACTGATACACAGATATATGTGTATTTACTGCACATTAGTATATAAGGATGCCGGATTAGTCTTAGTAGGAATGTATAAATATACTGGATGATTTATGTGTAATCAACACACTTAGTGCCAACTATATGTTTTCAAGGAATTTCATTGAAACAATTTAAAAAATTTAAATTAAACAAAGCTTTTGAATTATCAAAAAATCAGTATAAAATCTTCACATGATCATATTGGTGCTGTGCGTGTCTTGATTTAGAATTAATTCCATAATGGGATTAATTCCATATTGCTCAATAGAAATATGGAGGTAAAAAATGGTTTCTAATACGAAAGAAGTCAAAGACTTGGACTTTGATGTAACAAGATCAGCCGACGAAGAGCGTAAGCTGGCTTTCAAAGACGAAGTCTGCATTGGCTGTGGTATCTGTGAAAAAGTATGCCCAGTAGAAGCAATCGAACTCGGTGATGTCGGGGCTATTGTCAGAACAGAAGCCGATGAAGCAAAAATATGCGTTGACGAAAACAAATGTGTTCTATGTGGTATGTGCAGCGTGGGATGCCCTGTTGATGCTCTAGAATTCACCATTGACGGTGAATCAATCAAGAACATGGATGTTTATCCACAATATCTGTCTTCTGCTGAAATCGACGATGAAACATGTATTTATTGTAAAGCATGTGAAGTGGCATGTCCTCGAGAAGCAATCACCATTGCCCGTGAACTGCCAGAACGAGCCAAGTTGGTAACCGGTGAAATAGAAATTGACAAGGATACTTGTATTTACTGTGGTGTCTGTGAAGAAGTGTGCCCTGCTGATGCAATTACTATGGACAGTAAAATCCCAACCTCATCTGACCCTTCAGTGGCTTCAGACATAAACGTGGACACAGATAAATGTGTCTATTGTTTGGTATGTAAAAAAGCCTGTCCAGTTGATGCCATAATGGCAGCATGTAGAACATGTTCATATGGGGAATACGACTTAGACCCTGCAGACGCCGAAATCAAAGGAAGCTCATTCATTGATGATGATCTATGCGTTAGGTGCGGATGGTGTGAAGAAGTCTGCCCAGTAGACGCTGCCAAAGTTAAAAAACCTTTCAAAGGCGAAATAACAGTAGATCAGGACAAGTGTTCCACTTGTGGTGCTTGTGTGGACATATGTCCATGTGATGTCTACTCTTTCCCTCAGCCAGATGAATCAGGACAAATCGTAGACAAAGTGTTTAAAGATGAGACCTATTGCATCTACTGTGGAGCATGTGAAAATGTCTGTCCAGTAGACGCCATTAAAGTCAAGAGAACCGATGTGGACTACACACCAACCAAGTCCAAATCATGGAAAAACAAGATGGAATCTCTTAAAACCTAAAATTTTAGGTGATAAATTATGGAATTGAAAGTAGAACAAGATAACTGCCTGGGATGTGGAGTATGTGTTGTCGCATGCCCGATAAACGTCTCCATCAGTCCTGAAGTAGCAGGTGGTCACGGATCCAAAACTGAAGAAGTAATCATGATGGTAGAAAACGGAGTAATCAAACTCTTCAGCCCAGAAAAATGTACAAAATGTGGAACATGTCAATTGTTCTGCCCTACAGATGCAATATGGCTGGAATGAGGTGTAAAAATGACTTATATAGAAAAACCCGTCGTTCCAAAAGTTGTTAAATTAGAAGAACCAACAGCCAAAGAACGAAGAATATTGGACATGATGCTGAACACCGGCTCAGACATCTATCAGGGTGCATGTAAAAAAAGAGGTTCAACTTGTAAGGATGAATACCGAAAAGTCTGCGGAGTTGCTTACATGGATCCTAAAGACATGGCAAAAATTGGCGTTGCTAATTGGGATAGTGTGAAAGTAACCACAGATTGGGGAGAGGTAATAGTATCTTCAGTTCACTCAAGGGACGCACCTCACGAAGGAACCATATTCATTCCAAAAGGCCCCTGGGCCAACGTAATAACTAGCCACGAAACATACTGCTGTTGTGACCCCACTTACAAAGGGATTTACTGTACTGTAGAAAAAACTGATGAACCAGTTTTATTAATGGCTGACCTCATGAGAGCAGTCTACAAAAAATATGTTGAAGACGAAGAAACCATCCCTGAGTTAAAATCACTCGGTGAGATGCCCGTCTACAAGAAAAAATAAGGAGGCCGATTAAAGTGGCATACGAACCACCAGTAACTGATTATGATGAAATCGTCGAAAATGGAACATGCGCCTTTTGCGGATGTAACTGTGACGATTTAGATTTCTTAATAAAAGATGGGCACGTAGTCGGGGTACGACACGCCTGTCGACTCGGCGCCAGCAAAGTCATGGAGGACATGGATCAAAGGCTCCTGGTCCCCATGATACGAGATGAAAACGGTGAACTACAAGAAGTTGATTGGGACACCGCCCTGGATAAAGCAGCCGAACTCATAGCTAACTCAGTCCGACCCATATTTTACGGTTGGAGTGAAACATCCATTGAAACTATGAAACACGGCATCCGACTAGGTGAACTAGTGGGAGCTGTTCTTGACAACCAAGCTACTATCTGTCATGGACCATCATTACAAGCTGTACAAAACGTAGGATATCCTGTCGCAACCTTGGGAGAAGTTAAAAACCGTGCAGACATGATTGTTTACACTGGAAGTAACCCAATGAACTCTCACCCAAGACACATGGCACGATACAGTACCTTCCCCAGAGGATGGTTCAGACAAAGAGGACGATTTGACCGTACAGTGGTCACAATGGATCCTAAATACAGCGACACTGCCAAAATGTCTGACATATGGATTGGTTTTGAACAGAACGGGGATTATGGATTCTATAATGCAATACGGGCAGCTTTAAGAGGAAAAGAAATCGATCAAGACTTTGTTTCTGGCATACCAAAAGAAGACATAATGGAATTAGCTGAAGCCATGAAAAACGTTCAGTTCGGAGCATTATACTTTGGACTGGGGCTGACACACACATTATCCAAGCAAAGAAACATTGACATGGCTATTGAAATGTTAGCCGACCTAAACAAGTACACAAAATGGGTGTTAACTCCTATGAGAGGACACTTCAATGTTAATGGATTTAACATATTCATGGCATATGAAATGGGATTCCCATATGGTGTAGACTTTGCCCGCGGATACCCCCGATACATGAATGGAGAAACCAACACCATTGATTTGTTAACTCGGAAAGAATGTGATGTATTTATGGTGATAGCTGCAGACCCAGGAGCTCACTACCCCGGAGGGGCAGTTAAGCACTTGGCAGAAATCCCTGTAATCCAAGTAGACATCCACTGGGGACCATCCACTGAAATAGCTGATGTAGTGCTTCCAGGATCATTTATAGGTGTAGAATGTGCTGGTACCAGCTACCGAATGGATGGTGTACCTATCTACATGAAAAAAGCCATTGACAAACCTGAAACTTGCAGAGATGACGAATGGATCATTAAAGAGTTGCACGAAAGGGTTAAAAAAATCAAAGCTAAAGAGGCCGCAGTAGCTAGTAAATAAGGTGATATCATGGAATACATACTAAAAAACGGTATAGTTTACGACCCGGCCAACAACATAGCTGGTGAAAAGAAGGATGTCATGTTCAAGGATGGAAAAATCGTTGAACAAGTATCTTCTGATGCAAAAGTCTTAGACGTTACTGACAAAATAGTCATGCCTGCCGGTGTGGACCCTCACGCCCACGTAGCAGGGCCAAAACTTGTTGTTGGAAGGATTTACAGACCAGAAGACTCAAGAAAGGGCGTTACATCTAAAACTGATGTTTGCAGATCAGAATCAGGATTTTCCATACCCAGCTGCCCAGCAACTGGGTACCGGTACTCAAGGATGGGTTACGGAACAGTGACCGAAGCTGCAGTACCCCCTCTGGAAGCTAAACACACTCACGAAGAAATAATGGCTATTCCAAACATTGACATCACGCCATTACCTCTCTTTGGTAACAACTGGTTTGTATTACAGTGGGCCAAAGAAGGAAAAATCGATGAAATAGCTGCATTTGTGGCATCATGGCTCAGAATAGTCAAAGGTTACGGAATAAAAATTGTGAACCCTTGCGGAACAGAAGCATGGGGTTGGGGTGGCAATGTCCACGGTATTGATGATCCTGTGCCCTTCTTTGACGTAACAGCTAGAGAAGTGGTTAGAGCTCTTGCACAAGCCAATGAAAAGTTAGGACTACCTCACTCAATACATGTACATCCTAACGATCTGGGACACCCAGGAAACTATCCAACCACAGTTAACACCTTGGACTGTGTCAAAGACATCGCCAAGAATGGTTCAAAAAGAAACCAGACAATTCACTTAACCCACGCCCAATTCCACTCCTATGCTGGGACAAGCTGGAGGGATGTAGAATCCGGGGCCAAAGAAGTTGCCGATTATATAAATAACAACAAACACGTAACTTGTGATATAGGTCAAGTTACTTTAGATGAAACCACTACCATGACGGCAGACGGGCCAATGGAATTCGACTTGCATGAACTCAATGGTCTTAAATGGGCTAATAAGGACATTGAATTGGAAACAGGATCTGGAATTGTTCCATTTATATACTCTGGAAAAGCACCAGTCCCTTCCTTCCAATGGGGTGTAGGACTTGAACTGTTCTTAAGAATCAAAGACCCCTGGCAAGTATGTTTAACCACTGACCACCCAAATGCTGGTCCATTCATCCGATACCCTAGAATCATATCCTGGCTCATGAGTAATGAGCGCCGACAGGAAATGATGGATAACGGAGAAGTAAGAGTATGGTCATACAAACGAACTGGACTAGGAACTCTGGACAGAGAATATGATTTCAATGAAATAGCCACCATTACCCGGGCATCTGCCGCTAAAATCTACGGATATCAGGACAGGGGAGAATTAACTCCAGGATATAATGCAGACATAGCAGTATATGACCTGAACCCCAACGACATAGACCCATCCAAAGAACCTGCAGCAATAGAACACGCATTTGGAAACGCAATGTACACCATCAAAGATGGCCAGATACTGGTTAAAGATGGAGAGGTTGTAAAAGTGGTTCCAAGTCATACATTATGGACTGATGTGAAAGGTTTCGAAGAACAAGAAAAAGCAGTGATGGAGGAAGTTATGCCTACATTCACACGTTTCTACACAGTTAAATTCGAAAACTATCAAGTACAAGACCATTTCACACCTAATCCAATAGTGACAGAGGTCAATGCAGGTAAATAAGGGGGTATTAAGAGTGAAAACAATAACATTAACCCTAAAGAAAAAATCTCAAATAGCCCTAGAATTCGATGAACTAATCCCAGATAAAGTGTTCAACTGGGAGAAAGCAGACTTCGAAAAATACCAAGTACCAGTTGGAAACAGAAGATTCCCATTAACCGACTACTTCGATATTGAAGTAGAAGGAGAAGCAACTGGTCCTGAAGAAGTTAAAATGATTCTTGATGGTGACTTCGGCCGAGTTAAATACATCGGTTGTAAGATGGGCGCTGGAGAGATCATTGTTAACGGAGATGCTGACTTGCACTGCGGAGCAGAAATGAAAGGCGGTAAAATTACCGTTAATGGTGACGCTGAAAGTTATGCTGGTCGTGAAATGGAAGGTGGAGAACTTGAAATCATGGGCAGCACTAGAGAATTCTGCGGATGCTCCTACATCGGTGACTGGAGAGGCATGAGTGGTGGGAAAATCATCCTCCATGGAAACGCAGGTAAACAACTTGGAGAATGTCTATCAGGAGGAGAAATCTATGTTAAAGGAGACTGTGATATTTTAGCCGGAATCCACATGAACAAAGGTTTCATCCAGATTGACGGGGACGTTACTCGCTGGCCAGGTGGTCAGATGAAAAACGGAAACATCCTCATCAAAGGAAAACTAGGAATCCTTCTGGAAGGATTTGTCTATGATAGCATAGTTGTTGATCCTGAAATTGATGGAAAAAGCTTCTCTGGTAAATACATCAAATATAATGGGGATATAGCTGTAAATGGTAAAGGTTCACTTTACCTCAACGCAGAGAAAAACAGAGAATATTTATAATCTCTGTTTTACATATTTTTTTTTTTTTAATACCCAAATTTTTTTAAACAGTGCAAGTGATATTATTTTATCATGTGATTTTTATGGAAGAAGAAATATTTCTAAAAGCTGACGAAACTATTGAATATATCAAAGATAATGTTGAAATGCATGATATTCTGGAAATTTCATATAATCGTATTTATGCTCCTGGAGAAGTTTTAGGACTTGAAATGGAGCAAGAATTCGGTGAAGAATTCTTGGAACTCACTTTACATTTGAGTGGAGAACTGGTTAATCAAACGGTAAAAATCAACATGCATGCCATTATGGATGACCTGATTGAGATTAGACATATTCAGGGAGATGAGTTGAAGGTTATCGTGGTGGAAGATTAATTAAAAAACTATTAATTAAGTTCTGGTGTTACAATGGCAAAAAAACTAACTATGGATTGTGAAGAAGCTATTGACTACGTTAAAAAGTACGTTAAACCGTTTGACAAGGTTGAAATGTCTTATAATCGGGTTTTCACTCCTGGTGAGGTTATAAATGTTGAAAATTGTGTTCTCAAAGATGGGAGAAAAAGCTGTACTGTTATGGTTCACCTTGATGGAGATACTATCCATAGTACGGTAGATATTGACCTTGAAGAAATTAAATATGATTTAATTGAGGTAAGGCACTGTCCTAAAGACGGTGAAGAAGTATTAATAGTTATAGACACTTGCGAAGAAGAAATCCAATAATTTTTTTTATTTTCTTAATGGGATTTTTTTGTTTTTAAATAGAGTGATAAGCATCATGACACTCTATTAAGTTAACATTTAAGGATTTAAAACTCAAATAAACTTCTTTTTCCCTTTCTATGCCTAATGATTCACAGGAATTTGGGGTTAAAACTCCTTTGAAAGTCACATCTCCCACTTGAACTTCTATCCATACTGTATGTCCTACTTCAAACATGTCCTTGACTACTCCTTTCAGCTGGTTTCTAACAGATGACACAAATTTTTCATTGGAAAATATGATGCTTTCTGGACGTATTGCCACCATTACTTCATTAGAATCGTGTTGGAAGTTGTCTGAACTGTGGATGATAATTCCAGGATCTATCTCTATCTGGAGTAAGGATTTGTCATGCCCTACAATTTCACCTTGGAATACATTGTGAACACCAACAAAGTTTGCAACAAAGTTGTGTGATGGCTTGGTAAACACTTCATCAGTGGTACCCTGTTGAAGAATTTTGCCTTCTTTCATCACTGCTACTTTCTCAGCTAAGTTGTAAACATCATTAAAATTATGTGAAACATGGATGCACGTGGTTTGGTGTTTGTTTATTACATTTTTAATGAGGGAAGTAAGATAGGCGTGAGTGTTTACATCTAGAGCTGCAAACGGTTCATCCATTAAAAGAATTTTAGGCTCTACCACAAGTGATCGGGCAATTGCAACTCTTTGCTTTTCACCACCACTTAATGTTTCAGGGTTTCTCTCTAGAAGATGATCAATTTTCAGGAGTTTAGCTATTTCTTCAACTTTTGATTGTATAATTTTTTTGGCATTGATTTTTTTTTGCAAACCATAAGAAATATTCTCAAAAACATTCATATGTGGGAAAAGAACATAATCCTGATAAACTATGCTTATACCCCTATTTTCAGGGCTTTGATTGGTTATTTTTTTCCCTTCCATAATAATTTCGCCTTTATCTGGGGTGAAAAAACCAGCAATTGTTTCTAAAAGGACAGATTTACCAGATCCTGTAGGTCCAATAATAACCAGATAATCATTTTTCTCTAAACTAAGGTTCACATCGTTCAGATGGAACTGCCCCAGTTTCACACTTAAATTCTGAACATCTAAAAACATGAAGATCAGTTCACTCCTTCCAAGTTTTCATGAGCATATTTTTCCAGAATGAATATGGCGCCGAAGGATATTAAAACCAAAATAATAGCTGCAGTAATTGCTGTATCTATATTTCCCAAGGATAAATTATAGTATATGGCAATAGGCAGTGTTTCAGTTTTTAAGTAGGTTCCACCTCCCACCAACAGAACTGCAGCAAAAGTTCCTATGCAACGGGCCAACGTAACCACAGCAGAAGCGAATATCCCTCCTTTAGCCAGTGGCAAGGTTATTTTTCTAAATGTTTCAAATTCCCCATATCCTAAACTCCTGGAAACAAATTCGTAACGGGGATTGACATAATTGAATGTGGAGTAAAGTATTCTAACGGCATAAGGAAGGGCAACAAAGAATTGGGCAATAATAATCCCGGTTGTTGTGAAAACAATGTCAATACCTAAGTTTTCAAGCGAATTTCCAAGGAATTGATCTCCGAAAATCATCAGCAATGCAATACCTAACACAATTTCAGGGAAGGCCATGGGAAGATCTAAAATACTCTTTACTAAACTTTTTAATGGAAACGAGTATCTGGATAAGGAATAAGCAGTTGGAACAGCCACCAATATTACACAAAACGCGGCAAGTACTGAAGTAGATAAAGTTAATTTAATTGAGGTAATCATTTCATTTGAAAAAATAGCTGATAAAAAACCTTCAGCAGAGGGCATTATGAATAAAGTACCTATAATGATAAATAAAAAGGCTGTAAAAATAAAGGATATTGATATGAAGATTATTTCCAGCTTACTTCTCATGCTCATCCCCATAAATTATTGATCTAATGGTTATTGATAAATAGTTATCAAGCTGACTTAATCTTCACATCACTTATATTTTTCATCACTGCACTGGTTTAAAGCCGTGTTTTTTCCAAATTTCCAGACCTTCAGGGGAAGTTATGTAGTCCTCAAANTGGGTGGCTAAGTTTTTGTTTTGTGTGAAAACAGTCAAACCAACCCCAATGGTAGCGATAGCATTCTGGTCTTCTGGAATTTGAATTACTTCAATTTTATCTTGCCCTTTACCAGTGGTTGCAATGTCTTCCATTAATATAACTGCATCCACTTGTCCCGATGTAAGATAAGTCATAAGTTGGTTTACAGTAGGTGCATAAACTACAACATTTTCTTTAACAGCTTTTAAATTGCCTGTTTTATTAAGAATTTTTATGCTTTGTTTCCCTACAGCTGTGCCGTTCGTGTCTCCCAACCCGATTTTGAGTCCTGGATTACCTAAATCCTTCACTGAAGTGATATTTTTAGGGTTTCCTTTCTGAACAGCAATGACTGGAATATGGTAAACTATGGGTTTTATGGTGCCATTATCAAGATAACCTTTACTTTCAGCTTTCTCCATGAATGTCAAATCACCAGGAACAACCATATCTGCACTTTTTTGTGTATTTAACGTGGTAAATAGTTCTCCACTGTTACCATACTGTATGTTGATGGTAGTTCCGGGATTTTTTTCCTCGTAGTTGGCTTTCAGATCATCCATAGCTAGTTTTGTTCCAGCACCTGCCAGAACTGTTAGATTTCCTTTAGCACTGTTTCCACCAGTGAAAATTCCACTAGCATATAAACCTGCAGCTACAATCAAAATGGCAACTACTGCTACAATCATAATGTTTTTTAATTCCATTTTTTTTATACCTCCAATAATCCCATCACTGAGACATGCAATCTATACATCCTATAATCGATATGCACATATAAAAATATCGATATTTTGGTAACGAATATTTAACTGTGTATCTCCAGAAAATATTATTCAAAATTAATTTTAAAATGATTAATCTCTTTATACTACTCAAAAAATGATTAAATCTTAACTTTCTAATGAAAAATAAATTTAAATTTAGTAAACCTAAATCTATTCCACATGTCATGAAATATGTTTCAATGATTCCTATTTTTCATTTAAATTGGTAAATGGAGCCATGAAAAAACTCCAATCATCCGTAAACCTATATAAATAATTAGTATAGAGTAAATATATTTCAATTTTTCTGCAGGTAGCGTGTGAGATATTTTTACTCCTATTTGGGCAAGGGGCACAGTTGCACATGCTAAAATAATGAGATTTATTAGATTAATATAACCAATCGAGAATGTAGGTAACCCTGCCACATTTATCCCATTAATAATGTATGAAATAACTCCGCCCATGGCCGTGAATATTACTACCACTGATGCAGTTCCAATTGCTTTATGGACACTACAACCAATTAAAATGATCAAAAATGGTATTAATATTGTCCCACCACCAATTCCAAGTATTCCAGATAATAAACCAGTAACTAAGCCTAAAACTATTAAAATAAATGTATTTCCTTTAATTTGTCCTGAAAAGTGAGGATATTGGGAACTTAGCATCCAAACTGCCAAAAATATTATTACGATTCCAAATAGGGTACTCAAGACGTAAGCAGGGGTGTTCGCAGTTATAACGCCGCCTATGTATGCAGTTATAATACTTGATAATCCTATTATCATGGCGGGTTTAATCTCCACCGCACCTTTAATATAATGTCCTGCAGAACCACTAAGGGCTGTCGGAATAATTACTGCTAAACTTGTGCCAAATGCTATTCTAATGGCCATGTTTGGTTCAAAACCCAAAAAAAGAAGAAGCCAGAACTGAACTGGCCCCATGACAAATCCTCCGCCAACACCAAGAAGACCAGATAAAAATCCAACAAAAACACCAGTAATTAGAAGAATTAAAACATAAACAATAAAATCCACTGTTTCAATCTCCTAAAAATTTCACCACACTAGTTACTATCTAATCAAAGATTGGGACTAATATTAATCTTCAACACAACCTTTACAGACATCAGATCCGTCCTTACTTACGAATGATTCTCCACAAACTTTGCATAAACGAACATCTTTCTTGGCCTTTACTGGAACAATCACATCCACAAATTCCCAAGAGTAAACATCATCCCCTGCCCGGATAAGTTCTGAAATAGCCTCTTCATGGGGGACTTTTCTCTCATTCATGTACCATGCATGGAATACTGGATATTTAACAGTTTTTGCAGCGTCTAAGAATATCCTCACACCTTTAACATGGTCTTGCCCTGGTTTAGCTCCTTTATTAATGGTAATGGCCATTTTATCATAATCAAGGATTTTGAGTCCCTTGTTGCCAATGGTAGACCCACAAAGAATCTGAAATGGATCAGGCAAACAATTAAGAGTTTCACAAGTCACGAAAATTCTCTCCCCATCTTTAATGTCCAATAATCTTTTGGCTATTTCTAGCATCTGTAAGCCTATAAAGGCCCCAGTACTGAGATAACCATGAAAAGGGACCACTTTTTCTATCTGGGATAACATTTCTTGGTCGTCTATTTTAGCAATAATTTCGTCCATTTTTAACACCAACAATTTTTAGATTCTTTCTAGACCTATTTTTTGAATACTATTAAATAATGGGATTTTGTCCCATCTTCCAAATCTTCGCCGGTTTCCGTGTCCAATTGAACCATTGTTAAGTCATGTTTAAGGAACATTTTTTCAATTTCTTCTGGACTTCTTTTGAATTTTACTGGAGGCCCATATCCAGTATCCATTTTTTTATAATCCATAACAGCTATCCTACCATCTGGCTTCATGATCCTCTTAAGCTCACTAATGGCCTCATCAGTGCTTTTTGTGGCTACAAAATGATGGAAAACATTGATTAATAGACATACATCCACAGTGTCGTTATCAAGGTAGATTTTTTTGGTTATATCAGACTGAATAGGAATAACATTGGTTATCCCATCTTTTTCTAGATCTTTTTTTAAATCATCAATGGAAGGTTGGTAATCATCCACAGCATATATCGTTGCCTCAGAATCCATCATATCATAAGCTATCATAGCTGCATGACCATCACCACAACCTGCATCCATGAATACTTCATTTCCTTTAAGATTTAGTCTAGAAATAACGTCTCTTGCATCTATAAAAGATTCACTAGTTCTCCCTTTGATACGATGGCCATTGGATGGGTACAATCCAGTATCATTTGACATTTTTTTCACTCCAAGTAATTTCAATTAATAATTTCTATTTATCAATATATGAGCTTTGCAGGATTTTTCTTCAGAATTAATAACCCTCATTTTTTATAGGCATTTTCGAAATTACTTACTTCAATTTAATTTGAGTTATGAAATAAAAACATTCTTTCAATAGATTTATAGAATAAAATTATCCTGTTTTTTCAAATAAAACCCATAATCCTGATTCATCATTAATTAGAAGATAATCGGTAATTCCAGCTTCTAAAACTGCTATTTCAAGAGCATCAACTTGTATTTTTGGAGGTTTTTGGCATGTTTTGCCTTCTGTGTGTTTAAATTCTTCTTTAACCTTTCTCCGCAACACAGCACTACCAAATCCCCCACCTATGTATCCTGCACCGCCAGGCTTTAAAACTCGATATATTTCCTTAAACGAATTAGACAAATCTTTCCAGAAAAACATGGAACCTCTGCTGAAAATGAGGTCAGCAAATTCGTCTTGAAAAGGCATCTGGTTAACGTCGCCTGCTATTAAGGTTATTCGTTTTTTGAGAGAATTTTTTTCAATTGATTTTTGTGCAATTTCTAACATTTCTCTGGAAATATCCATTGCATATATGTCAAGATGCGTTATTCTTGCCATTGCAATTGATAGGGATGCAGGACCCGCACCTACATCAATGGCAGTTCCCTCTGTTATGTTGAATTTACGGGTGATTTGATTGGCTATCAAGGGATATATAGGTACACGGGTCCTATTTATTAACATAGAATCATCAAATTTGGAATAATCATTTAATAAGGTTTCAAAACTGTGAATAATAATTAACTTTCCAGCACCCTATACCTTATTTCCTTCTTGCAAACTCTAGCGTTGATCATCCCACCACTTTGGCTGATCTTCTGGAGAAGGGCTTCAGAATCTAATATTTCAACTCCTGCTAACATATCAGCACCATAATCGAAAAACACATCACACATTGTTGTACTGGGTCCCATAATTATGGTGTAGGCATTTTCTTGCTTGGCCAATCTCAAATAACGTTCTAATCCTTTATTAATAAGGGTGGAACCGGTAATAATGATTATATCGCTTCCTGGAAACACGTATTCAGCAGCTGCATCAGTGACAATTCTTTCTTTGGGGTTGGTGAGATTTGGATTAGATTCTAATACCCAAAACTCCTTGGCAACGGCCCTTATCTCATCTATTTTTGGAAATTTACCCACCATAACCACTTTTTTTCCATGGCTATCTTCAATGATCCAATCCTGGGCATTGAAATCCTTTTTTCCACGAGGTTTCATCATAGAATTCAGGGCAGCCACTCCAATACTTGCCTCAACCAAATTCCAAGATTTAACATACTCTGCCAATTTCAGGGTTGTTGTATTGCTTAATTCACCCATATTTCGAGTATAGTTGCCATGAACTACAGGGATGCCGTATGTTTTGGAGATTCCGCCATATTTTCCATGAACACCAGTCCAGGATACTCCAACTCGCACATCCTTCACATCTGAATCATTTTCACTTGAAACTTCCAGCAATTCGTTAATTAGTTTCATAAATTCACTCAATTTTATTTATTCACACATTTAATGTTGTCCAAATTTGCAAACACATAAATTGTTCAACACATTTCACTTACTTTCTGATATTTTACGGTAGTAAGGACCTTCTGCACAAGCTTTACATAGTGTTCGCCCATCAACTATCACTTCCCTACGATCCATCACTTTATCACCGCACTCTTCACAGTATGCTCGGAATTTCGGGAATCCTGGAATTTCATGCTCACCCACATCAACTTCAACTTCTTCAATCAATAATAAATCTTTTTCTGGGGTTTTGATGAGTTTTTCAACCATTTTCTTCATATCTGGTCTTTCATCATCAGATTTTTCATTCGATTGAGTTGATTGTGGATTTTCAATTGCAGAAACTCGTACTGCCTTTCCATTTGATAGATCCAGAAAAGTAGCAGCAAATTTACCGTAATCCTTGTATTTAAGGGTACGATGTCCCATGGTAATCCCAGTTACTGCTTGAACAGCATCAGCCATACAACGATCTATCTCCACGTACACCATCAAATCTCGATTATGCTCATCAGGATTCATTCCCAGTTCTTTCAAGCCTGTCAATGCAATTTTAGTGCCAATAACTATCCCTGCACAAACATCACCATGAAATTCTTTTCCTTTATCTAAATAGCGGTTTATATTATCCATAATTTATCTCCTTATTTGTCTTGTAATGAAATTAATGAATTAATAACTCAAAAAACATGATTAAACGAGAGGAATACATATTTTTCGTTCTTCTTCAAGGTCCATAATCTTAACTCCAATATTGTATGCTTTTTCTAAGTTTTTTTCCGTAATAACTTCATTTGGAGTCCCATAATCAATAATATGGCAATCTTTCATTATAGCTACTTTATCTGCGGATATAAATGCATGATCAGGGAAATGAGAGGACATAACGACTGTAAATTCCTCTTCAGCCAGTTTATCAATAATATTAAGGGTGCGCATCTGATTTCCAAAGTCCAAGTGTGATGTTGGTTCATCCAGCAGTAAAACATCAGGTTTCTGGGTTAAAATACGTGCAAAGAATACTAGCTGTTTTTCTCCTCCACTTAATTCGGTGTAGGGCTTATCTGTCATGTGGTCAATGTTCAGTTTTTCCAAGGCTTTCTGGGCAATTACCAAATCAGCTTCTGATGGTGAAGATAAAGATGTTAAATGGGGTGCTCGGCCCATTAAAACCACATCCAAAACTTTGAATGGGAAAACAGGCCTATGTCCTTGGGNTATGTATCCAATTTGCCGTGCCAGATCTTTACTGTTTAAGGAGTAAATATTTTCACCTTTTAAGAAAATATCACCAGAATTAAGTTTTAAAAGACGATTTAAACATTTAATTAACGTGGTTTTACCAGTGCCATTGGGTCCAAGTATACACAAAACTTCTCCCTTTCCAATGGAGAAATTGATATTTTCAAAAACATTTCCACTGCCATTATAGGCAAAACTAGCATCAACTACTTTGACATGACTTTTCATGACCAACCCTCATTTCCTTTTCTAAGAAGATATAAGAAGAAAGGTGCCCCTATCAGGGCAGTTAATATTCCCAGAGGAATTTCCATCTGAGACAGATTTCGAGCTACATCATCTACTAAAAGAAGAAAAAAACCCCCTGTACATATAGTAGCAGGTAATAATTTTTTATAGTCCGGTCCAACTATTATTCGAGTTACATGGGGAATAACCAGTCCAACCCAACCAATAATTCCACTGATACTTACTGCTGCTGCGGTTAAAAGCGTGCAACAAATAATAATAATCATTCTGAGTTTTGAAACATCAATTCCCAGGGATTTGGCTTCTTCATCTCCCATGGCCAGGATGTTAATCCTCCAACGTATAATTAAAAGTAATGAAAATCCAATAATCATAGGAATTGATACTAGATAGAGGTCATCTAAAGAAGTATTGGAAAGACTGCCCATTAACCAGTATACAATTGCTGGTAACTTATCGTAAGGGTCAGCTAAATACTTGGTTATGGATATAAAAGCTGAAAATAAGGCAGCTACCGCTATTCCGCAGAGAACCATAACCAAGGTTTTCGATCCTCTGAAACTACTACCTATAGTATAGGTAAGAGTCACGGCAATTAAACCGAAACAAAATGCAGATAATTGAACTATAAACGGGCTGCCTGATAGAAGAAGAGCTAAAGCAGCACCAAAACCAGCTCCAGAGGTTACTCCCAATATATCTGGAGAAACCAGGGGGTTCTGGAATATTCCCTGGAGGGAAGCTCCTGATATGGACAGTGCAGCTCCTACCAAAAGGGCGGCCATTATGCGGGGCAGTCGTATCTCCCAAACAATAGAATATACTGCCGGTGAAGCTGCTTTGACTGGTAAAATTTTTGATAATAATGCGATAAGTACTTCAGCAGGGGATAGGGGGTATCGTCCAATAAGAAAAGAAATAAAAAATAAGAAAATTGGCAGAGCTACTATGACCGTAGTAAGAGGCATATTCTGCCAGATTTTCCTATATATAGCCATTTTCCATCACCTGTTAATTGATTATGGCTGAGGATTTAACAGATTGTTCAATTCTTCATCAGTTAACTGGTAATGGTAAAATTCAGAGTAGAATTCTTTGGTCAAACTGTTCATGTCCAAGTCCTGGAATTTATCTGGATACAATGTCTTAGCAGTCCATGGTATTCCCAGAATTATGTTAACACCCGGAGGTCTGTCAAACCAGTTAAAAGGATCCTGAGGTATTAAGAAAACCTGTTTTTCCTTAACAGCTTTTACATTCTGCCATTTAGTGTCGATGTAGACTTTCTTGTAGAATGAAGGATCTCCTACTAGAATAACATCAGGATTCCACTTCAGTACTTGTTCCATAGAAACATCTGACATGCCCATGCCTTGTTTTAGTGGAACGTCAGCAATGTTTATGCCACCAGCCAGTTCGATTAACTGTGAATGCTGTGAACCGCTAGGATCAGTTTGTAATCCTTCTGGACCCTCGGCATAATACACTTTTTTCTTTTGATTGTCCGGAATCTGGGATGCAGTGCTGTTAACTTTATTGTAAACCTTTTCATAGAAAGAGTTTAATTTATCTGCCCTATCTTCAACCCCTAAGACCTGTCCCATGAATTTAATTGATGGAGTAAATTTGGTAACATTTGAAACATCCAGAACTGCTACAACTGGTATAGCACCAAATTTGGTTTGTCTTTCGTTTACTGTATCATTGGCATTTGCAAGAGGGCTGGAACCTTCCAATACAATGTCTGGTTTTATTGAAATGAAGGTTTCGTAATTCCCAGTCTGTTTCCCAAACCAACCACCCACTTCTGTAAGGTTTTTGTATTTAGGNTCCATGTATTGCCCAGTGGGCTTGAAATTCCATCCTGCTAACTTATCAGGAGCTAATATGTAGATCATATTTGTAGTAGGGGGTGATGTAGCCACCACGGTGTTAATCTGCGTAGGAACAGTGACATTCCTCCCCACCATGTCCGTCAGCTGTTTTGTACCACCACTACTCGGTGCATAATATGTTATATAAGTACCTATAATGCCAAGAATGGCAATAACAACAATTATGGCGATTATGGTCTTATTTTTACTATTCAATTGTTTCACCTCGATTTAATGAAAATTTTTTCAATTATTTTTCCCACCAGATCAAAACCCAGTCTGCTTTCCCTTTAACATAACTCATGGTCCCGTCAGACGTTTTGATCATAGTTTTTTCTAGATATTCTCTCAAAATGGATTCATCATCCTTATTTAAGTCTCCAATTCTCCACCTGAGCCTGTCCACGGCTTCTTCGATATTTGAATAATGGTTGCGAGTGTTACATTTTAGCATCTCAACATTAGCATAAATTCCCATTTGATGGAGCATATTATAGACATAAATATAATCTGGATGGCTGTGTGACTCTTTTCCTAAAAGTTCAGATATTTTTCTTTCAAATTTCCGGTTATCAACGCCCCAAATAGTGATATAAACATATTTTTCGGCTATTTCATTTATTTTTTCAAGTTCTTTCTGGATGTTTGAAACACCGTTNAGAGAGCGNGAAGCAACTACTACATCATGATTACCAATTTCATCTACGGTTGTGTCTTCTAAACGCTTTTTTATGGTGTTTATATTTTTAATACCTGATTTTTCAGCCTTTTGAGTCAGTATTTCTAGCATTTTGCCAGAAATATCCATTGCAGTGACATTGTTTGCTTTTTTAGCAAGAGGAATAGTGATAACTCCATTACCACATCCGATATCTAAAACACTATCATTCGCGTCACATTTTATTCTTTGAAGAACCTTCTTAGGATAATCATCTTTTTCCATCCATTGGTTGAATTTAGGGGCTATATCATCCCAAGTAGCTGAATTTTTTTTTTCAGGCAATTTTTTCAATGATTCATCCCATAAATAATTCCAATTTATTTTTAAAGGATTATTAACGTTTTTTCCTATTTTTTTTATTTTTTCACCTCCTTAAATAACACTATTCACATTATTCGAAATGACTATATAAACATCTCGTTTTGGTATTGGTAATCTAATTATTTATATGTTTATACTGATTAGAATCGCGTAAAATTCGATAAATATACAAAAAAAGCAATAAGTAATATTCCGAGTTATTAAAAAATAGTACTCAATTTATTTTGTTAGGGGCTGTCCAATAATTAATTTTGACTTTTGAGGTAGAAATTATGCAATATTTAAATCCGTATTTGTCCTTACTTTTTCCCATTTTTGAATTGTTGGCAGATTTTATGGATTAAAACCAGGGGATTTTGGTGTTACCAGCACACGTTCTGCGGAGTGTCCATAAAGATGGTATCCTGAACCTCCCTCTGCTAGTGTGTCAAGCATTTTTTGGGGGTGGGTGATGATATCACCACCCAGAATATCAACACCTCTTTTAAAGAAAGCATGCGGGAGAATACTTGCAGTGGGCCCAACCACCACTACTTTGGTATCAGGACGGGCAATTTCTAATATTCCCTCTAATGTTCCATTAATCAGTGTGGTTCCAGTTATCACTAGCACATCTGCTTTGGGTACTATTTCTCCTGTTTTATCTGGTGGGACATAAAAAGGTAATTCATCAGGTTTGAGAGTCTTAGTGTCAAGTTCCACAACTGAAAAAGGTTTTTTTCTACTTTTTAAAACCTTTAAAAAGGGTCCTATTGCACCGATAAGCACGGGGTAAGTATCATCTTTTAAATCAACACAGTCTAATGCGTCAACACCCACTTTCATATCATAATCCTCAGTTAACCCTATTTCTCGGCAGTAACTTGAGAGTGCGGATAGGACAGCTATTCCCATGGCTTTTTTCATGGGTATATTGGAAGTGGCATCTTTGAGGTATCTATCTACAGATCTTTCTGTTAAGTGTCCAGCATTGGGCATTGATCGGGCTGAACTGGGGCAGCAAACTGCTTCAGGAATTTCCTTTATGGGTGTGGCGCTGATACCTGCGTGACCGGTGTTAAGAATTACTCCAGAAAAAAATATGCCAATAACTGCTCTTTCAATAGTTATATCATAGATAATATCGTTTAAACCATTTTTAACATAATTTATTGTTTCTTCAAGAATTTTTGAAGGTTTAATTGTTTTATTTAACAACATCTATCCTCCCCATTTGATGAATAATTAGAAACAAGTTTTTTTTCTGCATCTAATGTTTTTTCCAAGGGTTTACCTTCTTTAGTTCCAATACAGAGAACTGCATATCCCAAAGCTGTTTCGTGTGGGATTAATGATACATTAACGAATCCTATTTTTTCTAAAACATCCTTAAGGCCTTCGGGATGGCATAATGGATGGCCAAAACTGGTTAAAGCCCGATCAATTTCACGAATACCATCACCGGGTTTAATTTCACATTGAGGGCTGCAAAAACGATGGTTAAGCACTAGGGTACCTCCAGGATTCAACATTTCCACAATTTTCTCCAGTGTTTCATCCATTTTTCTACGATACTGGTACAGTTGGTGGGAAAGGAGAATAATATCATATCCATCTTCAGGTACAGCCTTCAAGTTTTCAATATCTCCTTCCTGTACTGTAATCCTATCATCCATCCAGTATTCAGATATAGAAGACGAAGTTAAAGGCACAACTTCTTGATGTTCTATGATTGTGGCTGAAAGGGCATTATTTTCCTGACAAAGGCCTATGGAGTAAAGACCATGGCTTCCACCTATATCCAAAAGTTTTTCATGTTCTGAAAATTCTGGACGTGAAACTATGCCACGTAATACATTCTGAACTTCTCCTCTAATACATTGTTGGGCTAGGGATCGGATTTGTAGTTCATCAACTTCTTTTTGGATTAATTTTGGAGATCCTTTCCTCTCTAGCACGGTTTCTAAATCATTCCATGGTGATTCATCTCTCCCAAGATCCATGATTAAATCTCCCTGATAAAAGAGGCTTTTCTTGGAAAGAAATGTCTCTGCCTGTTCAGTTAGCATATAACCGTCTTCATCGGATTTAACAAAACTAATATCTTCCAATGCACTGAGAATGCTTCTAACAAACATTCCATTTACAGAAGCAGTTTCTGCAATCTCACGTGGGGATGCAGGCCCCATTTCAATCATTTTATCAAAAAAACCAAGTTTTAATGCTGAATATATCATCTGGTAGTATTTATATCCATCCATTATAGAATCTATCATAGAAATTTCTTCAGGAAAATCAATTTGAGATATATCATTTTTTAAATCGATATTTGCGTTTTTATTCATATTATTCTCACCTCTATAATGTTTAAAGAACGATTTTGAAAAAAAAGGGGGGAAAGTTTTATTTTCCAGGTCTTTTGTGTCCTTTAAAGGTTGCAACAATGATGTCTTTTCCCAAGTAAACGAGTATCGCTGCGATAATGAGGAATATAATTCCTAATATTGTAGCAATAGGTAAACTTGCAGTTGATGAATTAGTTGTTGTAGTTGTTGCGGGAATGTTCTGTTCTAATGGTAATCTTGGTGTGATTTCATTGGTTGATGTACTGGAACTTTCTAAACTGTTCCACACATTTGCTAATGCCCCGTTGATTGTGTTGAATCCATTTCCAGAAGTTCCTGGAGTAGATGGTGTTGGTGTAATTGGGGTTGGGGTTACAGGTACTACGTAGTTCAACAGGAAATCAACTGGGTCACCACCAACTGCAGTCAAAGCTTCGTAGGAATCCTGGGTCAATGGTATTTCACGGACCACACAGAACATGGCATTCAAGTAATTGTTACCCGTGTCATGGTAAACCTTATCTAAATGCCAATTTCCACTGTTGCTGTAACCATCTGCAGCCATTAACACATTCATCGCTGACAAATCGTATTGTATTAGTGCTGCGATTCCGGTACTGGTCCTGTAATTCCATTTAATGAGTATGTACTCTGGATATTGAGTTGGTTGGTTTGTAGTAGTCATTGGGCCTCCTGATGATAGGTAGGTGCCTAATGATGGTGAAACACCAAATAATCCCATTCTAACTGCAGCGTTTTTACCCCAATTTCCCTCTGAAGAACTGGCAGCAGTTACAGGTATACTCATTAGAATGTACTGTTCGAACTGTTGTAGGGGATATTTTCCAAGACCAAACTTTGCTGCGTCTAAATCCTCCTGCAAACATCTTGGACAACCGACTTTCATGAACACTCTTAAAAAGTTCCATGGTGCTTTCTGAGCAAACATAAGGGGCATCATGTTAATATATCCGGGTCCGCTTGTACCATTGGTGTATGTGAATCCTCCAAAACCATCTGGTTCGACTTTGATCATCAATTTATTAATCACAGTGTTAGCAGAGTTGATAGGATCAACATTGACGAGTCTGAAGAACAGTATACCTAAATATCCCTGAGCATGGTTCCAGGGGTGGGTATCGGTCATTAGGGTGTGTATGTTGAATACATTGTCCTGATTTATTCCATCCAATAATCCCACTAAGGACACTCCGTTGAAATTTTGGTAGTAAGGAGTTGCAATAACGCCAATTTTGCCATTTACAAGGTCTTTCATAAACGTTGTTTGCATTTCTACAAGTGTACCAGTGTATCCAAGGTTTGCAAGGTAGGCCGGGTCAGTTGATGCTAGTGTGAATGAATTCTTTCCAATCTGATTCATTGTGTTGATGTCAGTTATTGGTATTACAGTTTTGCTTTGATCAAAGGTACCTGCAAAGTTACCAAGCTTGGAAATGTAGGCTTCATCGAGTCCATGACCAGATCCTGTTATTGGATCGTACCAGAGATATTTGTAGTCAGATTCCCCAATCTGTTTCAACATCAAAACATTGTATAACTGATCTAAGCGGTTGGCCTTCAGATAGTTGTTATAGAGCCAGTTGTTGAATAAAAGTTCGCTTAAAGTTCCACTAACTACGGTACCATAAGTGCTTCTTAGATCATTCATTTTCAGCAAGGCAAAAAGACCAGTTTTAGTGTCGCTGTCGTACTGCATTATACCAACTTTATTAGGATCACCGCCATTAAGGAGATATAATTCATAACTGAAATCAAACTCTCCTTGAAGCGCTGCTTCGTCATTATAACCGCCGGCACTGCTGAAAATGTAGTTACATTTTCCCGTGCTGACTGGATAATTTTGTTGGAATTGTTTGACAATTGCGTAGTTGATCATATTTCCCTGGCCAATGGTTTTGGTGCTGTAGGTAGTTGCTAGTAGGTCTGCAGGTGCTCCTTGTGACCATAGGTTGGCTATTGCCATTATGTCGTATGCATTGTTTCCGAGTTGTTGGATGGCGTAATTCCATGCTTCTTGGCTCATGTTAGGGTCTGTAAGGATGTAAACTACGTCTCCAAAGTTTATTGTTCCTGTTGAGTCTACAGTGTATTTTTGTGCTCTGAGGGCTTGGTTGGTAGATTTTGAGACGAAAGTGAATTCTAATGGTCCGTTAGGGTCGTTAAGGACGAGTAAGTTTCCTTGGCCGTAGGTGATTTTTTGGCTATTTTTTGGCAGGGTGTTGGCGGTGTCTACTATTCCTTGTACACTGTCTTCGGTTGTTTGTCCGTTTAGGTGGGCGGTGCTGGCTGTGGTGATTAGTAAGTTGCTTTCTGATGTGTTTAATCCTAGGTTCGTGTTTGCCATTGCTTGTTGTGTGACGTTAACACCAATATCATAGGGATCTGCTGCTGAAACGACTCCAGATATAGTTATGGTACAAGTTAACATCACCAAAATCATCATAATTTGTTTTTTCATATTTTCACCTCTTTTTTATTTTTTTTATTATGTTCATAACTCTATATCGATAGGATAATATAAACGTATCGAAAATATCCGAATTATAATGATTATAATGTAATTTTATGATCAATATGATCTTTTTTACAAATATTTATTTATCGTTAAGAAATTTTATACATTTCAATAAAAAATCAGGAATTCAATCTACGATTAATACTCAACTTCGAATGTGATTAATAAAGAGAATTTGTCATAATTTAAGACTTAATTTTAATTAAAAAAATATTCAAGAATTTTTTAAAATTTTTGGCTTTGTAGAAACCCTTTTTTTAGTTGATTTGTGTTGATCTGTAGATGTTGTATATCGTGTTTTTGAGTTTGGTTTCTTTGTTTGATAGTTGTGTGCTTCTACTATAGTTTGTACCGTTAAATTTTCTCTTTATTGCTGAAAATATGCTTTCTATATT
>JGI24710J26742_10000412_pt1 | contig 39441 bp, 39 predicted proteins | sample BioPla2DNA2_FD_26742 | JGI IMG/M metagenome (IMG submission 26742)
TATAAATCTTTTTCATTTCTTTTACTTGTTCTTTTGTTAATTCATTTCTAAATTCTGATCTACTTTCGTTATAATTTCTAACAACTCGTCCTTTATTAATAAAATACACATCAGGAACTGCTAATCTTTTTAATGTTGGATCAAAATCATTATCTTCTTCTTTTTGACTAGATATATCTACTTTTAAAAACTCATCAAGTTTTTCTAAAATGATTTTATATTCTTCAGTTTCTTCATTTCTTATTTCTTCCGGATTATAATAATAAATTGTTTCCACTTCATTTTNTTTAGCAAATTCAAATAAAGAATTAATAGTAGAGCGGCAATAAGGACAACCAGGTCTTCCAAAATATAAGATTCCNGTTCCATTTTCTAAAAATCCAAGAGTTTCTTCAATNGTTAAATATTTAATTGGATTAGCACTAGGTACTTCAATTTTTAAATATTCNTTTCCACTANCATTTTTTTCACCATTTAAACTTTCATACTCCTTTTTAAATTTTAATGAATCACTTGTTTCTNTCCAGTTAAATTTATTAGTACAACCAACTACTAATAATAACATTACTAACATTAATATTTTAATTTTTTTCATTTCTAATTCCTCCATGCTTCAAAATATATTACTATTATACAATATATTTTATATTATTCAGCAATAAATCTTCCACAACTTGCACATATTTCGCTATTACAGTCATACACGCAGTCATCAGTCTCAAATTCATCGTCATGTATATTCAAAACATTATTTATATATTCTTCTAATTTAGTTATTGTATAACATGATATAGCATGTTTCATATTTTCAGAATCAATGGCAGCTTGTTCTTTATCAACCCCTAAAATATCAATCATAAATTTTTTCAAAACATTATCTCTTCTAATAATATCCTTGGCATGGCGTTTACCTTTACTTGTCATCTTGATTAAACCTTGATTTTCATAAATAATTAATTTTAAGTCTCTTAAGTTTTTAAGTGCTCGAACAACACTCGGTTTACTATAGTTTAAATAATCAGCAATTTTAGTTACTTTTACTTCACCTTTTAAAGATATTAAATAAATGGCTTTTAAATAATCAGTTTGGGAAGCTGTTAAATTATTCATCATCCAACCGACCCTTCCATTTCCATTTTTAATAGTTGATTTAATTCAACAGCATACTCCATTGGTAATTCTCTTGTAAATGGTTCAATAAATCCCATAACAATCATCTCATTAGCTTCACTTTCTGTAAGCCCTCGACTCATTATATAATATAAGAGTTCTTCTGATATTTTTGATACCTTTGCTTCATGTTCTAAAGTTGAAGTTCCATTTTTTATAACATTAAGTGGTATTGTATCTGATTTAGATTGTGCATCTAATATTAATGTATCACATTGAACATGTGTTTTAGCATTTGTTGCTTCTGGGCTGTGATACACAACACCTCGATAAATAGAATTACCACCATTTTTAGAAATTGATTTAGATATTATATTTGAAGAAGTATTAGGTGCTAGATGGATCATTTTTGCTCCAGCATCTTGTATTTGATTAGCACCTGATACGGCAATTGAAATAGTTGTTCCAACTGANCCCTCACCTTTTAAGATAACAGCTGGATATTTCATGTTAACTTTTGATCCTAAATTACCATCAATCCATTCCATAATAGCATTTTCTTCACAAGTAGCACGTTTAGTTACTAAATTATAAACATTGTTTGACCAATTTTGAATAGCTGTATATCTACATCTTCCACCTTTTTTAACATATATTTCGACAACTGCTGCATGCAAGGCGTTATTAGAATAGATGGGCGCGGTACAACCTTCGACATAAGTTAAATCAGCGCCTTCATCTACAACAATTAAGGTTCTTTCAAATTGACCCATTTTATCTGAATTAATTCGAAAATATGATTGTAAGGGTTTATCTAATTTAACTCCTTTTGGAACGTATATAAACGATCCTCCAGAGAAAACAGCACTGTTAAGGGCAGCGTACTTATTATCGTTACTTGATACAAGTTGTCCAAAATACTCTTTAAATAAATCAGGATATTGTTTAATCGCACTGTCTGTATCTAAAAAGATTACTCCCTTTTCTTTTAACTCTTTTTCTATATTGTGATAAACTACTTCTGATTCATATTGAGTAGCAACACCTGATAAATGCTTGTTCTCTGCCTCAATTATACCAATTTTATCAAAGGTATTTTTAATTGTTTCAGGAACTTTATCCCAATTTTGTTCAACATTAGAACTAGGCTTTAAATAATAATAAATATCATCTAAATCTATATCATTTAAATCCACACCCCACTTAGGGTTAGGTATTTCCAAAAAATGTTTATAAGCAGTAAGACGGTAATCCAGTAACCATTCTGGTTCGTTTTTTAACTTAGAGATTTGACGAACAACATCTTCGGTTAATCCCTTTTCTAGCTTTAAAACACCAATATTGCCGTCGTTAAAACCATATTTATAATCTTTATTCACACTTATCACTCATCACTTCTACAAAAGCCTTATAACCAAGTGTAGCACACTTAATTCTTGGTGGAACAATAACAATTCCTTTTAAACTAATAGCATCACCTAATAATTCTTGGTTATAATCTGAACCTGTAACCATATTATTAAAATTATCAATAATTGCTTTTATTTGATTTTTATTTTTTCCAATTAATAATTCACTCATCATTGATACACTTGAACAACAAATTGAGCAACCACTTACTTTATAGGTTATATCTTTAACTATATCGTTTTCTTCATCATAAAGAACATATAGTGTTAATTCATCCCCACATGAAGGATTTTTTAAATAAGTGCTTTTATAATCATCATTGGATTTTTTAATATTGCGAGGATTTTTTACATGATCCATTATTATTTCACGGTGAATTTGTTCTTCATCAAAATAAGACATCGATGTAATCACCTGCTTTCTTTAAAACTTCTACTAATTTGTCACATTCTTCAAAAGTATTATAAAATGCTAAGCTAACTCTCACAGTAGCCACAACATTTAAGGCAGTCATATAAGGTTCGGCACAATGATGTCCGGCTCTTACAATTATTTTTTCTTTATCAAGCAGACTCGCCACATCATGAGCATGAATATTTTTTATATTAAAGGTTACTAAATTAGAATCAACAATATTTTTATTATATATTTCGATATCATTAATTTCTTCTAATAATTTTGATACTAAATAACTTCTTAATTCTGTAACATAGTTATTTATCTTTTCTATTCCTATATTATTAATATAATCTATAGCAACACCAAGTCCAAGGACCTCTGGTATCATCATAGTTCCAGCTTCAAATTTATATGGGGCCTCTTTATAAGTTGTTTTTTCAATACTTACAGTGTCAATCATTTCACCACCAAAAACTATTGGTGGCATTTTTTTTAATAATTCTTGTTTACCAAAAAGAACACCAACACCCATTGGGCCATACATTTTATGACCAGAAAAAGCATAAAAATCAACATCTAAATCATGAACATTAATTTTTTCTTGAACAATTCCTTGAGCTCCATCAACAACAAAATAAGCATTAAATTGATGAACAATCTTTGCTAACTCTCGAATGTTATTGATACCACCCATTACATTTGAAACATGATTTAGGGCAACAATTCTAGTTTTATTATTCATAACTTTTAGTAGATCATCAGGTTTAACAATTCCGTCATCACTAACAGGAACGACGACTAATGATGCTCCCACTTTATTACAAAGTTCTTGCCAAGGAATAAAATTAGCATGGTGTTCCACTACTGAAACAACTATTTCATCACAGTCATTAATAACTAGATTACCAAAAGATTGAGCGACTAAGTTTAAACTATCTGTTGTTCCTCTTGTAAAAATCACTTCACCTTTAGCACAACCAATAAAGGCTGCAACCTTAGACCTAACTAATTCATATTTTTCAGTTACTTTATATCCCAAACTATCAACACCACGATTAATATTAACACCAAAATTAGTGTAATAATCAACCATTGAGTCAATAACAACTGTTGGTGTTAAGGAAGTTGAGGCATTATTAAAATAAATATAATCCTTATCTAACATTGGAAAATCTTTACGATATTTATTCATGACTAATCCTCTTTTCTATTTCTCGTGTTAATATTTCTAATAAATCTTCAGGTGCATTTTTTAACAAATTACCAACAGCAATTAATTGATTAGCAAAAATTTTATTAATTCCCCTACTTTGCATATAATACATTACCTCATCACTAATACGACCGTATGTTGCAGCGTGACTTCCCATTACATCATGCTCCTCAATTAATAATTGAGGATTAATTTTAGCATTGCAGTTATCACTTAAAGTTAATACTTTACTTGATTGATAAGCTTCAGATTTAATTGAAGCTTTTTTTATAAAACTTTTAACATCAAATATACAATTTGATTGATTATTTATAACCCCATGATTGTTCATAACAGAATGGGTGTAAGGCTTTAAATGATTAATACTTACTAAATATTTTTTTAAAATATCTCTGTCGGCATAAACCATCAAATTAAAATTAACAGAACTTCCTTCCTCATTTAAATTTATATTATATTCATTAGTTGAATTACTTCCGATTTCTAAACTATACGTTTTAAGATTGCTTTTGCTTGATATATCAAAATTAATCTTTTTGTGCATTTCTAATAAATTATTATTAACACTAATGTAGTTAACATTAGTATTTTCTAAAATATCATAATTTATCTTGAAAAATGTTTTTCCTTCTATTTTATGAATATCGTGATATTCATAAATAGTTACCTCAATATTTTTTGAAATATTAATACTTACTTTTTTAGTTTCTTCTTTATTATAATTATAAATAAAATGGTACTTACCACTTTTGGTAATATCGATTGAATTAATATTTTCATCAATAATTATGTAATTAGGATCATGTTTATTATCTTGTATTATTTTATCTACTTGCATAATCTCACCTTAATTTTCTATAATCCAATCATATCCATCTTGTTCTAGTTTAGAAGCTAATTCATAATCACCAGTTTTAATAATTTTACCATTGTGAAGAACATGCACATAATCTGGTTTAATATATTCAAGAATTCTTGGATAATGAGTGATAATTAAAATGGCTCTATCAGATTTACCTTCATTAAAATATGCGGTAACATTTGAACCTACTGTTTTAATAGCATCAATATCTAATCCTGAATCAATTTCATCTAAAATGACTAGTTTAGGCTCTAACATTAACATTTGAAAAATTTCATTTTTCTTTTTTTCACCACCACTATATCCTTCATTAACATAACGATTGGAATAATCATTAGATATTTTCATAAGCTCTGCTTTCTCTTTAAAGATGCGATAAAAATCTAACAATTTAATTTGATTATTTTTATCTCTCTTGGCATTTATAGCACTTTTTAAAAACTGAACATTTGATACTCCTGATATTTCACTAGGATACTGCATAGCAAGAAAAACACCTGCACGAGCCCTTTCATCCACTTTCATCTCTAATAAGTTTTGATTGTTAAAAACGGCACTTCCATCAGTTACTTCATATTTTGGGTTACCCATAATAACTGATGCTAAAGTTGATTTTCCAGCACCATTAGTTCCCATAATAACGTGAATTTCACCTTTATTGATGGTTAAATTTACGCCTTTTAAAATATCAACATTATTTACTTTAGCATGTAAATTATCTATATTTAAAATCGTTTCCATTATACCTCTCCTTTTTTGTTAGCCTAGACTAACTTTTTTGTAAAAATATATAGACTTAAAAGTCTATATAAATTATATATTATTATTTATTATTTAGCAAGAAAAAAATGCATCTAATTACACAATATACTAATTAAATTGTTTAAAATAAAAAACCCTTTAATAGGGTTGACATTTCATAAATGGCGTCCTCGGAGCGATTCGAACGCCCGACCGATGCCTTAGAAGGGCATTGCTCTATCCAGCTGAGCTACGAGGACAATATGTTCAAATAGAACATATTAAGTATACAACAAACTGTTTAATTATTCAATAGTTTTCAACACTTTTTTAGTTATTTCTTTATTTTCCACTTCGATTACTACCTCTTTTACAGCATAATTATCTTTAATTGATAAACAAATTGTATATATTACTTCTTCTAATATTTTTTCATTAACACTATCGCTAAAAATAAACTAAATAATGTAAGAAAACCACATACCTCTTTTATTAATCGTATTTACCCTCCTAGTGATATCTAATATATTATATTAGGACAACTAAAAAATATTACAAAAAAATCTACAACTTATGTAGATTTTTAATAATTTAATTATTTTTCTAAGCATGTTTACTTTTAATTTCATCCGTAATCATTTTGATAAATTCATCTGGTTTTACCGTGACAGTATTGTTACTTCCATATTTACGATAACTAATTAAATTTTCATTTATTTCTTTATCACCAACAATAATTGAATATGGATATTTTTTAACTTGGCTTTCACGCATACGATAACTTAATTTTTCATCACGTTTATCTAAATCAACTCGAATATTATTATTTAAAAGTAGTTCGTATATTTTGTTGGCTCCTTCTAAATGATATTCACTATTAACTGGAATAATGTTTACTTGAACCGGGCTTAACCAGGTTGGAAATGCACCAGCGTAGTGTTCGATTAAAACTCCGATAAATCTTTCCATTGAACCATAAATAACACGATGAAGCATTACTGGTCTTTTTTTCGAACCATCTTTATCAATATAAGTTAAATCAAAACGTTCAGGCATTTGCATATCTAATTGTATTGTTCCACATTGCCATGGACGACCTAGTGAGTCGGTCACTTTAAAATCAAGTTTTGGACCATAAAAAGCACCGTCTCCTGGATTTAATTTATACTCTTTACCAGCATTAATTACGGCTTTTTTTAAAGTCTCTTCTGCTTTATCCCAAGTAGCAACTTCACCAATATATTTATCTAGTGGTCGGGTTGATAATTCAATACTGTAAGTTAGATTAAAGACATTGTATACTCTATCAATAAAATTAATTAATTTAATTACTTCTTCTTCAATATGATCTTCTGTCATAAATAAATGAGCATCATCTTGCGTAAAATTACGCACTCTAAATAATCCGCTTAATGCCCCACTGGCTTCATGACGATGAACTAGCCCTAACTCACCAATTCGCAGTGGCAACTCTTTATAAGAATGTAAACTGTTTTTATAAACTAACATTCCCCCTGGACAGTTCATTGGCTTTACAGCAAATTCTTTTTCATCAATCACTGATGTATACATATTCTCTTTATAATTATGCCAATGACCTGAAGTTTCCCATAAATCACGATTTAACATAATAGGAGTATTAATAAATTTATATCCCTCTTTGGTATGTTCTTGATACCAATAATCTTCTAAATTTTTTCTTAAAATCATTCCCTTAGGTAACCAAAATGGGAAGCCGGGACCATATTCACTAATCATGAATAAATCTAACTCACGTCCTAGTTTACGATGATCTCTTTTTTTGGCTTCTTCTAACCATTCTAAATGCTTATTTAAGTCTTCTTCTGTTTCAAAACAAATGCCATAAATCCTTTGAAGCATTTTATTTTTAGAGTCCCCCTTATAATAAGCACCACTAACTTTTAACAATTTAAAATGTCTTAATTGTTTGGTACTTTCGACATGCGGTCCCTTGCACAAATCAATAAAATCTTCTTGTTGATAAGCCGATATAACTTCATCTTCTTCCATGTTTTCTATTAAGTCAATTTTATAGGGATCATTTTCAAACATTTTAAGAGCTTCTTCTTTACTTAATTCTAAACGTTTGATAAGTTTATTACTTTTAACAATTTTTTTCATTGCTCGTTCAATATCAACAAGTTTATCTTCAGTAATTACTTCATCTCCTAAATCAATATCATAGTAAAATCCTTCTGCTATTACTGGTCCCACCCAAAACAAAGCATTGGGATATAATTTTTTAACAGCGTGCGCTAGTAAATGAGCACAACTATGGTTAATTACATTTAGTTTTAAATCTTCTTTTACATTAATCATTTTTTTCTTCCTCCTTTATTTTTTTCATTTATGTTAAATTCCCTCATTAAGGATGCCATTTCCTTTTTTATATCTAATATTTCTTTTTCTGTTTGTAATAACTCCTCTTGATGTTCTGATTTTGATAAAGATTGCTTTATTCTTAAATCAAACAATCTTTTACGAAGTTTATTATATTTTTCCACTTTATCACTCCTTTCACAAAAAAAAGACACTCCTATTCTAAGGAGCGTCTTAACGCGGTGCCATCCTAATTTATAACTTATTTTGATAACGGCTTTGCCGGGGTCATCTTTCGAGCCCAACTCATAGGTAGTAATTATTAAATTTATTTATTAGTCTTCCATCAACACTAACTTGCTCTAAAATAAAGTTTTAATAACCATGTCCCAATCACAGTTTTTAGATATATTAATTTTATCATGTTTTTTTCTTTTGTCAACTTCTTCTTTTATAGCGCTTAATTCCGTAGCGGTATTCTTCGGAATATTCATTAAGTAATTTATTCTTTTCATTTAAATGGTTGCTAACAATTGCTAATTGTTCTTCTAAGTTATAAATTTCACTGTCTTTAATCTTTTCTTTATCAATGTAATACTTTTGTATTAATTTCTGATTTTGAAGGGCTGCATAATTTCTAACCGGAACTGTAGTTGACATACTAACACATAAGTTGGAACCACTATGTCCACTTTTTTTTGTTGAATAAAATGATTTGTATGGTGGTTCTTGTAAATTATCTATTACTACATCAACTAAAGGTTTATTATTTAGTTTCATATTATTAATATTTTTTATACATTTATTCATAAAATAAATTTTATAAATACAAGGTAATTCTAATTTACCGTAAGCATCTCCACTATTATAATTTAAGTAAATCATGAAATTTTCAATAATATCAGAACATGATATATTGGAATTTCCACTACTTTTATTATAATATTTACTTAAAACAGGATTAGTCTTTTTAATAGAATCATTCAAATCTACCAGTTTGGAACAAAAGTCATTTATTTTAGGATCTTTTCCTTTTTTTAGTTGTTTTTCCAGCTCTTTAAAAGTCATGTTTTTATCTACGGTAATAATAGCTCTTTTAATTGAATAATCAACTATGTCACAAGTAGGTGATAATTCAAACAAATTAGCCATTACATATTTTTTTTGTTTGGATTTTAATGAGAATTGATTGTAGACTAAATTCTCAGGAAATATTGGTAATGGTTTTTCTGGTAAATAAATCGTTTTAGCTCGCTTATAAGCTTCAAATTCTAAAATACTCTTATCATTAATATAACTATATACATCAGTAATATATATCCCTAACAAATAATTACCGTTGGGCAAAACTTCTATTGAAAAAGCATCCTCATGACACACATTCTTACTACAATCAAAAGTCATAACCTGTTTATTTGTTAAATCAGTATATAATTTATTATTTATTTTTTTAAGATTATCCGCTTCTTGTAAAACTTGGGTACTAAAGTGGGGAGTTACTTTATATTTGTTATTAATTTTTTCAATGAATTCTTGTTTAGTAGTTGCTCTGGTGTCTTTAGCATAATCAATTAAAATATTCAATGATGAAATAATTCTTTTTCGCTCTTGCTTGCTATATTTAGAATTACTAAGTTTAGAAACAGTTCTATTCAAAATATTAAGGTTCGCTTTTCTTTTATTGGCACTAAAACCAATCGCTCGGTTGTTGATTATGTACGAAATTATTTTTGAAATTGAAATAAAGTCATATTTTTCAACTGTTTCGTCTTTAGTTAGATCAATATATTTTTCAAACAGACCAGAAACATTTGCTTCATTTTTAAAATATTGATTAAACTCCGTAAAAAACTCTTCAAAAACAAGTTTAAAAAACTTGATATCCTTTATTTCAAAAACTAACGTGTTAACAATATTATCTGTTGATTGATTTTTTTTAAGACTAGCTACTAATTTTTCACGTGATTTTTCGAATGTTTCTTTTGGTTGGTCATAACCACGTGATTCAATATTTAAGGCAATTAATTCTTCTAAATGACTGCATATGGTATCGATTAATTCATAGTTTCTAAAAAACAAATGTTTTGATTCAATTATATCATTTACCTTGTTCAGCCAATTAAGTAATTCATTATAATATTGATCATCTTCTAAATTAATGTTTGGGTCTTGACAATCAAATTGTTCAACAGCATCGCTTATTTCATTTTTATACAATGTTATTAATGCTGCTGAAAATTGTTTATGATCATCAATTTTACATATCTCAAATATTTCTCTCCACGAACATTGTGGACAAGTTAAAAGCAAGTCTTTAAGCACACCCAAATTACTACCCATGTACTCCACCTATTTCCTTAAATTTTTACTTACAATTCCTTGTTCNTCCGTTAATTGATTAATTCTTTCAATTATTCTTCTTGCTTTGACATTAGAGACGCCATCTTTAGTTATGCTAAGATGCTTTTCTAATGCTTTTAAATCAAGATTTGATGTAAAAAATGTTGGTAAATGTTGTTGCATACGATATTGGAGAATCGGACCAAGAATCTCATCTCGTCCCCATTCCGTGACTACTTCAGCTCCAATATCATCTATTAATAGTAATGGTATTTTTTTGATATATTCAAATTTTTCAGAAAAGTCTGTGTGAAAAGAACTTTTCAAATCTCTTAAATATTCTGACCAATAAATAATTGCACTTTTAATATTTTTTTTAGCTAACTCATTAAACAATGCAGAAATTAAATATGTTTTTCCACATCCAAAGCTACCATGTAAGTACAATCCTTTTTGATCCTTATTTTGATTATATTCTTTTTTAAATTTATTTAGCCATAAGATGATTGGATAACGATTTTCATCATCCTTATAAATATCACTCATCTTGGCATTTCTTAATTCTTCTGGAATATCAAATAAGTAAACATTATTTAAGTGCGCCGTGTCTTTTTGCTGTTTTCGCTGGTAGCGGCAAGGTTGATAACCAAACTCTAAACTTTCATCAACGACAATTGGCAAATAGGCATATCCTGTTATTTTATTTTGACACTCTAAAAGGTTTTTACATTTTTGGCAATGACCATATTCAATACTACTTTCTTCTAGTATCGAAGTATATTTCATTAATTTATCTGATTTCATATTAAGTTTTTCAACTAATTCTTTGAAGTTATTATTTTTCAATGCCTCATTATAAGAATTTAATAAATTCTTATTTAAAGTTTTCCTTAACCCCATATTTTCAAGTTGATCAGATATTTTTTTCATACATCACCTACTTATATTCTTTTAATATTTCTTCTATTTCTTTACGACTAGCTTGGCTAGGTACTTTAGCTTCAATATCTTTATCAAACCACTCAGGTACACTTTCCTCTTTTTTAGAAGTTACCTTAGTTGTTTTTTTGTTTTTATTACGATTTTTATATTCTTTTTCAGCTAGTAACATTGCTTCTTCGACTGTTTCAACATTACTTCTTTTCCACTGGATAGCAATCGCTTCAACAAAAGCTTTAATTAATTTATTGTTATTAATTTTTAAAACATAATCAACTAAAACATTAACAACTCCTGGTTTTAAATTTAATTCGATTAATAGATATGTTAAAATATCTTTATCACTTTTAGTAATAATTGAAGTATTGTTTCGCCCTCTTAAAAAATCAGACGGAGAAGTTGTTTCAAATGTATAAATTATTTTATCACGATTACTAGTGCCATGAATTTTCTTTCTTAAGTATTCGGGCTGTTTTTTATATGCTAATGATGGTAATTTACCATTATTTTCAAACCTAAAATAATTTTGACAATTTATTTGTAATGCTTCTTTATCAATTTTTCTTTGTTCCGTGACTGAATTTTTTATTAATTCTTCAGTATTAAAATCATCTAAACTATATATAAAACTTAATTTATAAATAAATTCTTTAAGATCATTTGTAACACTTCTTGGATTTAATATCTCTTCCGGTATTTTTGATAAAATATTATCTAGATCTATTTTAGAAACTAATTCTAAACTGCGATAATTATGACGTTTAATATCCGAAGCTAAAGTTTCGACCGGTAACTCTGTAACTGGTGTAAAAACATCCGTAAAAGCACAGGTTATATTAGTATAATTTTCTAAATTAATCTTTGGTAATTTATAATAGGTAGTTATTCTTTCATACTCAACTTTTCCAACATTATTGTATAATACAGTATTTAATATGGGATTGGAAAAAAATTCATAAGAATTAAGTGGTGAGTACATTTCATAGACATAACTGTTAACACTCCCTTTTTTAATATATGTTTTTAAAAGACCAATTGCTTCTAATTTTTCACGAGCTTGCAATAGAGTTTCTAAATCTACGCGCATACTAGACATTAAATGATGATGAGTCCATTCTGATGAAATAAGTTCTCTTTTATCTAAGGTTGACCACATCGTAAAGTATAAGTTAATTGCTATTCCACCAATTATTGGTTGATAAAGCATCGTTAATAATAGGCGATCATCATTTTTTAAAATTGTATTATTAACAACGATATATGTATCTGCTGGTAATAAATTAACTTGCTTCATCAAATCACCTCTAATATTAGTTTATCATAATATAGAGTGAAAAAAAAGGAAAAACAAAACTTTTAATTTGTTTTTTCCTTTTTATTATTGATGTGATCATCATAAAAAATTTCATCAGGTCGCATGTTAAAAATTGTTGCTATTTTAACAGCCATATCATAAAATAATCTTCGGTTACGAGTTTCTAGTTGCGAATAAAATGATTTGCTAATGCCTAGCATATCCGCCATTTGTTGAACAGTATATTGATTATTATTGCGAATTTTCCTTAATTTACTATACATCCTTACCCCCTCAATCTATAGTTAATTCAACATTATGGTATATATTTTGAACATCTTCTACTTCTTCTAACATGGTCATCATTTTATTAAACGATTCTAAATTATCACCAGTTAAAGTAATTGTATTTTTGGGTATCATTGTAATTTCTTCAACAATAAATTCAACATTAGGAAGTAATTTATTAATACTTTCTTTAACTTTAAATAAATCTTGTGGACCGGCGTATATTGTTATAACACCCTCATCATTTTCAATATCATCAACTTCAATATCATTTAAAATCATTGCGTCGATAACTTCTTCTTCATTTAAACCTTTAAATCTAACAACAGATAAATGATCATACATATATGAAACACTACCACTAACACCTAACTTACCATTATTTTTATTTAGTGCTGGTCTTACATAACTTAAAGTTCGATTAACATTATCAGTTAAACAATCAACAATTAAAGTTGAGCCACCAGGTCCGAAAATTTCATATCTTACATTGTCATAACTTTCATCAATTCCCGAATTAACTTTATCAATTGCTCGTTTAATTATATCAGATGGCACTTGCTCGCGTTTGGCACGTTCCACTAATCTCTTTAAAGCAGCATTTGATTCAACAGTAGTTCCACCTGATTTAGCGGTTTGATATATCTCCCTTGAATATAATGAGTATAATTTAGCTTTTGCAGCTCCTGTTTTTTCAATACTAGCTTTTCTTACCGAATAAGCTCTCCCCATGATATCTCCCCTTAATTTCCATTATTCTACACCATTTTTTAAATAAAATCAACTAAAATTTTATTTTGCTATTTTATTTAAAGCATCTTTAGCTGCCAATTGTTCCGCTTCCTTTTTAGAAGTCGCTCTTCCTTGACCGTAAACAATTTCATCAATTTTAACTTCTACAGTAAAGATTTTTTTATGAGCTGGCCCCTCTTCATGAACAATTACATACTCTAAGCTACGCTTATCTGTTTGCACTAATTCCTGTAAAGATGATTTGTAATCACCAATTAAGTCAAGTGGTTCTGCCTCAATCATTGGTATAACATATTTATAAACAAATTTTTTTACTTCATCCAAACCCTTGTCTATATACATTGCCCCTAGAAAGGATTCAAAAATGTCAGCAACTGTAGCCTTGCGATATTTCCCACCGTGTTCTTCTTCTCCTCGACCTAATTTAATATACTGATTTAATTTAAGTTTTAAAGAATAACCATATAATGCATTTTCACAAACATAGTGAGCTCGTAATTTAGTCATTATCCCTTCGTCCTGATTACAGTTTAAATATAAGTATTCGCTAATAATTAGTTCAAACACTGCATCACCCAAAAACTCTAAACGTTCATAACTCTCTATGTTTTCCTCATTAGCATAAGATGAGTGCGTTAAAGCGCGCTCGTATAATTCATAATTCTCGGTAGTAATACCTAACTCTTTTAATATTTTCATTTTATCTCCCACTTATTTCAATACTGCTTTTCTATCTTTATTATAACACGTGTCACCCTATTTAGTAAATATGTGTGAAATATATTCTTTATGCTATATTATAATTTACTTATTAAATTTACTTTTTATACAATTTTTAGTATAATATTATTGGTGATAAATTTGAAACATCTTTTAATATACTTAATTAAAGGTTATCAAAAAATTCCAGGTAGTTTCCACCAAAGTTGCCGGCATATACCTACGTGCTCTAATTATGGAATGGAAGCCATTAATGAATATGGAAGTTTAAAAGGAAGTTTTTTAACAATAAAAAGAATTATGAAATGTAATCCATGGGGAACCTCTGGTTATGACCCTGTTATTAAAAAAGGAGAAAAAGCATGAAAAAATTATCTAAAATTATATTTATATTTATTCTTTTATTATCAATATCAGGTTGTTTTAAAAGAGATAGTTTAGAAGGTATAACAATATATACAACCGTCTATCCCATTGAATATATTACTAACCGCCTTTATAAGGAACGCAGTGATATATATAGTATTTATCCTGATGGTATCATTGTTGATAATTATAATTTGACTGACAAACAAATTAAAGACTATAGTAAAAGTAGTTTATTTATCTTTAATGCCTTAAGTCGAGAGAAGGATTATATTATTCCGATGTTTAATCATAATAAAAACATAAAAATTATTGACTCATCATTAACTATGACTTATGATTATGGCATTGAAGAATTATGGTTAAACCCTTCTAATTTCTTAATGATGACTCAAAATATAAGAATGGGTTTTAAAGATTATATTAATAATCACTATTTAAAAAACGAAATTGATGAAAATTATCAAAAGATTTACGTAGAGGTATCGAACTTAGATGCTAATTTAAAGCAATTACCGGAAAATGCCACTAATAATGTTATTGTTGTCGGTAATAATATTTTTAAATTTTTAGAAAAATATAACTTTAATGTCATATCGTTAGAAGAAACAGACCAATTAACTGATAAAACAATTGCTGATGTTAGGAAATTAATTAATGATGACATAATAAATTATATTTTTATAAAACAACATGACGAAATTAACGATACGATTAAAAAATTAGTTGATGAAACAGATGTTAAAGTTGAGGTGCTTCATTCGATAACCAATTTAACCGAAAATGAGCGCAACAACAATTTAGATTATATATCTTTAATGAATGAAAATATTGAAAAATTAAAAGATGAATTATATGATTAAAAAAACAGTTCCAATTCGAACTGTTTTTTAAAATCCCATTATTAAACAAATTACAAAGAACGCGATTCCCAAACCTAAAGTTAATCTACTTATAAATAACTCTGAACCTCGTTCTTTTCTATTGGCAAATAAACTTTCATTACCACCTGAAATTACATTAGAAGCACCCTCTGCTTTTCCACTTTGCAAAAGGACAATCGCAATTAATAGAATGCTAATGATGATTAATAAAACTTTCATGATTTCCTCCTTAATACTAACTACATAATAATTTAACATAATTAAGAAATAAATGCAAGTTTATTTCTTTGGGTTGATAACAACATAATTGTGATTATCGAAATTTATATTATCGATAATTTTTTTTAAATCATCAAAACTTAAATTTCTAATTTCCTGGTATTCATCAGCTATTATTTCACCTTCACGAACAATCATACTAGTTACCCAATTGTTAATTCGAAAAATACTATCACTCATATAAATATAGGAACTAATAATATTTTTTTTCTTTCTTTCAAAAGTTTCTAAATCAACGTTAAATTCGTTAATTTCACTTTCAAGCATTGATAATAATTTTTGTGGTTTTTCTGTTTCAGCTAAGATAATAATTAAAATATGAGTATCCACATCCACTAACATATAATCTAAATTTGTGTTAATAATGTGCATTTCTTTTAACTTATCATTAAATTCTGAGGTTGAACTAAATTTCATTTCAAAATACAGTAAGATATATTCAATAATATCTCTTCTAGGAATATCAGAAATATTACTAATGTTAATTTTATAGGTGCTAGAAACTTTAGGAATAGCAATATTCATGGAAATTTTTTCTTTTGTTTTAGCAACCTTGTCTGGTTCGTTATAATCTTTTATTTTAATCTTAGATTTTAGGGTCATAAACTCTTTTTTATTTTGATTGTTTTTAATTACACTTAAAATTATCTCGGGATTTACATTTCCCGTTATTACTAAAAACATATTACTAGGGTGATAAAATGTATTATAACAAGCATATAGATCTTCTTTAGTGATACTATTAATACTTTCTACAGTACCAATAATGGGGATTTTAATAGGATGTTTACAAATACTATTATAAATACTTTTTTCGTATAATGTGAAAAATGGATCATCTTGATACATTTTAATTTCTTGTTCAATGATTCCTTTTTCTTTTTCAACATTTTCATCAGTAAAATAAGGTTTTTGAACAAAATCTAATAAGAACTCTAAATTTTTTTCTAAGTCAGTTGAACTAGAAAAAAGATAAGTAGTTTTATGTTGAGAAGTATTAGCATTAGCATCCGCCCCATGTTCAGCATAAAAGGCAAAAGGATTAGTGCCATCTTCTTGCTCAAACAATTTGTGTTCTAAAAAATGAGCGACTCCGTCTGGAACCTTAATCATTTTTTTACCATCTATTGGAACAAATTCTTGATGNTTAGAACCGAATTTAGTATTAAAAGTAACATAAGCATTATTNATATTTGCTTTAGGAATAATATACACATCAAGTCCATTGTCAAGTTTCTCATGATATAGTTCTAAATCCAATTTATTTAATGTGATTACTTGCATATTATCCCCCTCCTTCTAACAAGAAAATTGTATCAACATGAATTTTTTTAGCAAAATCAACAATCATTTGTTTAGTGATTTTTTGAACATTAGCAATCTTCATGTCAATATCATCATCATTATAGTATACTCGAGCTATGTAATATTCCATTATAGAAATCGGAGAATTGGTAATTTCTTTAAAACTATTAACAAAAGTTGTTATGGTATTACTAATTTCGGTTTCTTCAATCAAACCTTTAGCAATATTATTAATTTCTTTTCTTATTAATTTGATTGTTTTCTCGCCATTTTCTTGATTAATACCCGCTCTGATAATTAAAATGTTACTTAAAATTTTTATCTGAGATGAAATACTATAGCAAAGGGAATGTTTTTCACGAACGGTATTAAACAATTTTGAATCTGGTCCCCTACCTAAAATATAATTATAAACATACCAAACATAATTTTTTTCAAAATCAGTCAACTTTGATATTTTGGCCCCCATTACTAATTGGCTTTGTTTAGAATCAAAATTCTCTTTAACCTTTTTAGCACGTTTCCTAACCTTTTCGTGTTCAATATAAAGACTATCACTTTGCTTTTTTATTGTATTAACTGGAATTCTTTCAGTTAACATTTTTTTAATTACTTGATTATCCACATCACCAACAATAAAAACATCAATAAGATCACTGTGAATCACTTTTTTGTAATATTCGGTTAAACTTTTTGGGGTAATCTTCTCTAAATCATCCATATATCCAGATCCAACAAAAGAATAGTAAGCATTAGGATCCATGGCTTCTAACATTTTTACATAAGCATAGTAACTAGGGTTTTTATCACGTTCTTTAAAGGAATCAACAGCTTTATTTTTTACAATTTCTAATTTATCACTGCGAAAATTACCATCTTTAAAATCTGGCTCAAATATAGTTTCTAAAAAAAATGTTATTGATTTTTCAAGCATTCCTTTTTCAGTATATTTTTCATTTAAAAATTGAGTAGAAAAAGACATAAAAGCTGTTTTGCCACTTATTCGTGAACCGCCAGAAATTTTTTGATTATATAAATCTTCTTTAGCAATTATTAACGATCTTTGACTAGGATATTTAGCAGTAGATTCAAATAAAATATCACTTAATAACCGGCGATAAGTTAATTCTCCTTTTATAGCTTTTCTCCTAAAATCAATATGCATATTAATTGTTTTAAACTTATCCGTTTTGATAATGTGCAGATTGTAAGGACCAATTTCGTATTTTGAATATTTCATAACTCACCTCTTCCATAGTATATGTTAATTTCTCTATTTTATAATACAGACTCAAGGGCTAGTTTAATCATCTCCGTAAAGGCTGTTTGACGTTCTTCACTTGTTGTTTCTTCTTTAGTTACTAAATTATCAGATACTGTCAAAAGGCAAGCCGCTTTCTTTTTGAATAAATTAGCATTATGAAACAGCGCGAAAGTTTCCATTTCAACAGCCAAACAATGTTCATTTTTATATAACTCCTGAAATGGATTATTATTTCTATAAAACACTTCACTACAATGAATCTTTCCCACATTAAGTTTTAAGTTATTGTTAATAGCTGCTTTAATAATTTGATCATTTAATTTTGGCGAAGATAAAACTGATTTTTTATCATAACCATTTTGCGTTAAAGCATAATTAGAATCAGAATAACTTTCCGACACTAAAATTAAATCATATAAATTTAATTTTTCAGTATATGCTCCACATGAACCAACTCTAATAATTACATCAACATCATAATAATGAAATAATTCATAAGAATAAATCCCCATACTAGGTATTCCCATCCCTGATGCCATAACGGTTACTTGTTTTCCTTTGTAGTAACCGGTATAACCTAACATTCCTCTTACTTGATTAATTAACTTATAATCAGTTAAATGCGTTTCTGCAATAAACTTTGCGCGAAGTGGATCTCCGGGCATTATTACTATTTTGGCAATATCTTCTTTTTTTGCCTCAATATGCGGTGTCATAATTTCTACCTCCTATTATATATAGTATATCATGGATATTTGTTATTTTTCATAAGCTTCTTTTTTTAGAAGCTTCTTTAAAAACTGACCAGTATAACTTTCTTTGTTTTGGGCAACTTCTTCAGGTGTACCAGTTGCTATAACCGTTCCCCCTTTGTCACCGCCTTCAGGTCCTAAATCGATAATATAATCAGCTGTTTTGATGACATCTAAGTTATGTTCAATTACGACAACAGTATCACCGTTTTCAACAATTCGATTTAAAATAACTAATAATTTTTTTATATCGTCACTATGTAGTCCAGTTGTTGGTTCATCTAAAATAAATAATGATTTACCAGTTGGTTTCTTTTGTAATTCTTTAGCTAGTTTTACACGAGCTGCTTCACCACCACTCAAAGTTGGTGCACTTTGTCCTAGTTTAATGTATGATAATCCAACATCCATTAGCATATTTAATTTCACATGAGCTTTTGGAACATTTTCAAAAAAGTTAGTTGCTTCTTCAACACGCATTTCAAGTATGTCGTGAATGTTTTTATTTTTATATTTAATTTCTAATGTTTCTCTATTATAACGAGTTCCGCCACATACTTCACAAGGAACATAAACATCTGGTAAAAAGTGCATTTCAATTTTTTTAACACCATCACCTTGACATGCCTCGCATCTTCCACCTTTAACATTAAAAGAAAATCTTCCTTTAGAATAACCCCTAATCTTAGCTTCTTTAGTCAAAGTATAAACATCCCTAATATCATCAAAGACTCCAGTATAAGTTGCTGGGTTACTACGGGGTGTCCTACCAATTGGTGCTTGTGATATTTCAACAACTTTATCAATATGTTCAATTCCTTTTATACTTCTAAATTTACCAGGTTTAACTTTAGTTCGATATAAATTACTGGCAACAGCTTTATATAAAATTTCATTTACTAAACTGCTTTTTCCACTGCCACTAACACCAGTAACACAAATAAAAGTCCCTAGTGGAAATTTAACAGTTATATTTTTTAAATTATTTTCCTTGGCCCCTTTAATTTCAAGATACTTTCCATTACCGGAACGCCTGTTTTTAGGAATTAATATTTTTTCTTTTCCACTTAAATAACGCCCTGTTATACTTGCATCATTGTTCATAACATCTTGAGGGGTACCAGCCGCAACAATTGATCCNCCATGTTGTCCTGCTCCTGGTCCAATATCAACTAAATAATCACTAGCTAACATGGTATCAGTATCATGTTCGACAACAATTAATGTATTCCCTAAGTTGCGCATATTAATTAATGAATCAATTAGTTTTTGATTATCCCTTTGGTGTAATCCAATACTAGGTTCATCTAAAACATATAAAACACCAGTTAACTGTGAACCAATTTGAGTAGCTAATCTAATTCGTTGGGCTTCTCCCCCACTAAGTGTTCCAGCATTTCTAGCTAACGTTAAATAATCTAATCCAACATTAATCAAAAAATCTAATCTTGAAATTATTTCTTTAAGAATTATTTTTGATATTTCAGTTTGTTCTTTATTTAGTTTTAACTTAGAGAAAAAGTTACTTATTTCACCAATACTTAATTTAGTTAATTCATAAATATTTTTTTTGCCCACCAACACTGATAAAACAGAATCACTTAGTCTAGAACCAAGACATGTCGGACAAGTAAGCTCTGTCATGTATTGTTCAATCCATTCACGAATCCAAGTACTCTTAGTTTCCATATATCTTCTTTGTAAGTTATGAATAACACCTTCATAATAATCAGAAGTATATCTAACATTACCGTTTTTAGCCACATATTTGAAATCGATCTTATCCTTAGAACCATAGAAAACGATATTTTGTTCAGCTTTCTTTAAATTTTTAAATGGTTTATGGATATCGATACCATAGTGCTCACAAGTTGTTACTAAACTACTAAAATAAATATTATCATCAACATGATTCAAAGGGACAAGAGCGCCTTCACTAATGCTGATGTCTTTATTAGGTACAATTAGATCACTATCAATTTCTAATTTGATGCCTAATCCCTTACAATCAGGACAAGCACCAAAAGGTGCATTAAAGGAAAACATTCTAGGTTCCAATTCTGGTAATGAAAAATCACAATGCGGACAAGCATATTTTTCACTCATAACAATTTCTTCGCCACCAATAATATCAATAACGGCTTTACCTTTAGCCATATTAACAGCCGTTTCAATACTCTCGTATAAGCGGCTACGAATATCTTCTTTCATAATTAAACGGTCAACAATGATATCAATGTTATGTTTTTGATTTTTATCTAGTTCTGGAGCATCATCAATTTCATATTCATCACCATTTACTCTAATTCTTGTAAAACCTTCTTTTTTTATTTTTTCAAAAGTATCTTTATGCATTCCCTTCTCACCATGTACAATTGGGCTTAATACTCTTAGTTTAGTATTTGCCTCTAAGTTCATAATTTGAATAACCATTTCTTCAATACTTTGACTACTAATTGGAATATTGTGTTCTAAACAATACGGTACTCCAATACGGGCATACAAAAGACGAAAATAATCATATATCTCAGTTACTGTCCCTACGGTACTTCTTGGGTTTTTACTAGTTGTTTTTTGATCGATACTTATTGACGGACTTAAGCCATCAATACTATCAACATCAGGCTTTTCACTTCCGCCTAAAAATTGTCTAGCATAAGCACTTAAACTTTCAACATATCGTCTTTGACCTTCAGCATAAATAGTATCAAAAGCTAAACTACTTTTTCCACTACCACTAACACCAGTCATAACAATTAATTTATTTTTAGGGAGTTCGATATCAACATTTTTTAAATTGTTTTCGCGAGCTCCTCTAATAATTATTTTATCCATTACATCACCTCATCTTAGACGCCTTTTTATTATTTCTGTTTTTAATAAAGTTGTTGCGTATCATTATAAACACCATTAGTAATTAAACTAAAATATTCTTTTAAGTTATCTGAAACATCTAAATTATTAATAACATTTAATACTTCATCTTTAGACATTCTCGAGACATTTTGTTTACTTAAAATATTTACAAATAAAATATTTAAAAGAAAAATATCTAACTCTTTGCGTGGTGTCATATCATCAATAAATTTATTATCAATACAAATCTTTGATTAAACCGGAACTGTACCAGCTATTTTCTTTTGTACTAATCTATCAACTTTTAGTTTTTTTTCTTTTAAAAATTCTTCATCATCATCAAGAAACTTTTTAATTAAATAAATATCTTCATAAACATATAAATCACTCTCAATATTAATAGATTTAACATTCAATTTTTTTAACTTTGATAACTCTTGACTANTCATTTCTACTTCATTCATGATTACANGCTCACTTTTATATAACATAGTTATTATACCACACTTGTTATTATTTAATAAAAATGTTTTATGTTTTTTCTTGGAATATTTTTACTAGCATGTTATAATTATAGAGAGCCTAGAGGAACTCTCTAGGGCTTTTTTTATGATTTAGGAGGTATTTATGGCTAAGTATGTTTTTGTTACCGGTGGGGTTGTTTCAGGGATTGGCAAAGGTATTGCGGCGTCTTCAATCGCCCTTTTATTAAAATCTCGAGGATATAAAGTTTTTATGCAGAAATTTGACCCTTATATTAATGTCGACCCAGGACTTATGTCACCATTACAGCACGGAGAAGTCTTTGTAACGGCTGACGGAAGTGAAACTGACCTCGACTTAGGGCATTATGAAAGATTTATTGACGAAGAATTAAATTATTCTTCGAGTATCAGTACTGGAATGATTTTTTCGACTGTTATAGAAAATGAACGTCGTGGAGAATATGGTGGTGGGACTGTTCAAATTGTTCCTCATATTACTAACGAAATTAAAAGAAGAATTTATGAGGCAGGCTCTTCATCAGGTGCAGATATTATTATAACGGAAATTGGTGGGACGATTGGTGATATTGAATCACAAGCTGTTTTAGAATCATTAAGGCAAATTAGATATGAATTAGGAGCTGAATCAACACTATTTGTTCATATGACCCTTATTCCTTATTTATTTGGTTCTGGTGAATTGAAAACTAAACCTACTCAACATAGTGTGATAGAACTTAGAGGCTTAGGTATTCAACCAGATATTGTTTTATGTCGAACTCCGATTTCTCTTAATGATGATATAAGACAAAAAATCTCGCTTTTTTGTAGTATTCCCAAAACTCATGTTTTAGATGCANTAGATGTTAAAAGTGTCTATAAAATTCCAATTAATTATTACGATCAAAAAATGGATGAAATTATATTAAACCAATTCAACTTACCTTTAAATAAAATAAATTTAGAAACGTGGAATGATTTAATTGATAAAGTTCAAAGTTTAAAAAAAGAAGTTGATATCGCCATAATTGGAAAGTATGTTGAGCTTATTGACGCTTATATATCGGTAAAAGAAGCTTTAACCCATGCTGGTTATCATTTGGGTACTAAGATCAATATTACTTGGATTGATACTAAAGATTTAAAAGAAACAACTAAATTAAAATCACTATTAAAAAATGTTCACGGAATTATTATACCTTATGGACCTGCTGAAGTTGAAATTATTGATGTTGTAAAATATGCAAGAGTAAACAAAATTCCCTTTTTAGGAATTGATTTAGGATTTCAAATGGCGATTATTGAATTTGCTAAAAATGTTTGTAATTTAGAAAATGCCACATCCAGAGAATTTAATGAATTAGCGAAGAAACCAATTATTGATCTTATGAGTGAGCTAAAAAACAATTATGGTCTGCGGGATAATAATCGAATTGGTAATTATAATTGTATAATAAAGAAAGATAGCCTAGCTAGTGAACTATATAAAGTAAATAATAGTCTAGAAAGGCATCGCCACAAATATGAATTAAATTTAAATTATAGACAAGTATTAGAAGAAAACGGATTAGTTATCTCCGGTTATGATGAAAAAACTAAATTAATTGAAATCATTGAACTTAAAGACCACCCCTACTTCGTTGCTTGTCAATTTAGAGCCGAATTCAAAAGTAGACCAATTAAAGCTCATCCATTGTTCTTAGGATTTGTTGATAGTTGTCTTGAACAAAAAAATAAAAAGAGGTAAGCCTCTTTTTTTATTTAAATAACCTTAATATATCATTATAAGTTACTAAAAGCATTAGTAATATCAAAAGTGAAAAACCAATATTGTGAACTATATTTTCAACTTTGGCATTAATTGGACTTCCTTTGATTTTTTCGATAATTAAAAATAATAATCGACCACCATCAAATGCTGGAAATGGCATAATATTAATAAAGCCTACATTAATACTTAAAAAAGCAATTAAATAAACTAAATTAATTAAACCTGCTTTAGCTGTTTTTCCAACAATACCATATATTCCAATTGGTCCTGCTAATGAATTCAATTTCAATTGTCCAGTTATTAATGATTTAACAATAATCATCATTTGTTCAATTAAACTACCTGTTTTAGCAAATGCGAATTTAATTGAAGGTAGAATTCCTTTGGTAACACTATTATCAAGTGAAAATCCATATCTATACATCTCAGTACCATTTTCTTCTATTTTTTTAGGTTCTAATTCAACCTTTTTAATTGCATTGTTATTATCAACTACCTCAAAGGTTAAGTTTTTACCATTATTTAATTGTAATTCTAATAAAAAACGATCAACAGAATTAACCTTTTTATTATTTACTTTTATAATTTTATCACCAGGTTTTAATTCTGTATTGTAAACTGGATACTCCTCATCTAGTGATGTAATAATTGGTTTGTTATTGGGTGCTCCTACTACTAAACCTACAATAAATAATAATATAATTGCTAAAATAAAATTAAAGATTACTCCAGCAGTAATTGTTAAAAGTCGTTGAATCCATGTTTTGGATTGAAATCTTTGTTCAAGGGGAACACTTTCATCAACTTCTACTTCTTCACCAGACATACTTACATAACCACCAATTGGTAACAGTCTAATAGAATAAACAGTTTCATCATTTTTACGATTAAATTTAAATAATCTCGGTCCCATCCCAATTGAAAATTCATAAATATATATTCCAGCTTTTTTAGCAAAAATAAAATGTCCAAGTTCATGAATAAAAACAGTAACTCCAAGAACTAATATAAAATAAATTAACGTCATATATACCTCTTTCTATAATATTGATATAAAGAACATATAACCTAAAACAACAAAAATAATACTATCTAATCTATCTAAGATTCCACCGTGGCCTGGCATAATGTTAGCAAAATCTTTTTTCTTATAATACCTTTTAATACCTGAAAAAACTAAATCACCATATTGTCCAACTAGCGATAAAAAGGTGGTTGCTATTAACAATGTTGTTATATCAATATTTGGGTTAATTACTGTTAGATAAAAAACAGAACTAGTAAAAACCCCCATAATCGTTCCTCCGATTAATCCTTCCCAAGTTTTTTTAGGAGAAATGTCTTCTAATAATTTATTGCGGCCAATAAAATAGCCAGTAAAATAAGCAAAAGTATCAGTCATAATGGTAATTAAAAATAAATAAATAATTAAATCAAAANGATTGTGACGTAGTACTATAAGTAAATGAAATGACATTCCCAAAAAGAACATTCCCCCAATTAAATATAGTGCATCATTAATATTATACTTTGTACTATCATGATATAAGACTGTCGGTAATAAATAAACCATAAAAAGTCCTGCAATAATACGATAATCCATAGAAAAAACTAACTCATTTGATTGGGGACTACCGATAACAATTAAAGTCATTATAATATATGAAATAAATTTGATAAAATCCGGTGTTTTTCTTTTAGATTCCTTAATATCTATAAATTCCTTTAATCCAAACAATGATATTATATAAATGGTTAAGTTATAAATACTTCCACCATATAACAAGATTGGTACAATGATTAAAAGAGCAACTATTGCACTAGTGATTCTTGTTTTCATATTTAATACCTCCAAATCTACGTTCTCGAACATTATATTCAATTAATGATTCTTCAAATGCCTCGTTATTAAAATCTGGAAAATAAATTTTGGGGAAATATAATTCAGCATATGATGATTGCCATAACATAAAATTACTCAAACGTAATTCCCCGCTAGTTCTTATTAAAAAATCTAGTGGTGGTAAATCATTATATAAATATTTATTAAAGATTTTTTCATCTATTAAATCAATTGATAGTAAATTATCTTTTACATCACTGCTTATCTTTTTTACAGCATCGATAATTTCTGCATGTCCACCATAATTTAAACAAATATTTAATGTATATCCAGTATTATTTTGAGTATCTAAAATTAACTTATCCATTGTTTTTAATACTTTGTTAGGTAAGGGCTTTTTTCTCCCTGAAAAAACAATTTTTACATTTTCTTCTTTTAATTTAGCAAATTCATTTTTAAAACTTTGAACAAATAAATCCATTAAATAATTTACTTCTTCATCGCTTCGTTTAAAATTCTCGGTTGAAAACACATATATACTTAAAACCTTTACCCCTCTTGAAAAGGCATATCTAATTATTTTCTTTAAGTTCTTAGCTCCTGCTTTGTGTCCTTCACNACGAGATAGCCCTTTATTTTGAGCCCATCTGCCATTTCCATCAACAATAATACCAATATGATTAGGAATTTTTAAGTTTCCATCCATAACTCTGCCTCACTATCTTATATCATTATAATATATTTTAAACTTTTCTTCAACTGTTACATCATCGTATTTATTTATAATAATTAGTTTTAGTTTTTTCAAATTGTTTTTTTAAAACTTTATTTTCTTCTTTGTGAAAATACGATAATAATTGAATAGCATATCCTCTATAATATTTATTATTGCCTTCTACCCAATCATCTGTTTCATAATAAGATATAAACATCACCTCTTAACACTATTCCATATTTAAATTTTGGCGAGCTAAAGTCCATATATCGTAAGGAATCTCTTCTAGTACCGTTGATAATCCTTGGCTTGCAGCAATTCTTTGAACTTCTTTAACATATAAACCTGTACAATCATTACCCGTTTTTAAAGTTCTAATGATCATGTCACCCCATCTAATTGTTTCATTATTAATATTACTATTTTTTATGATATTAATGGGAATGGATAAATCATATTCTAAATGATAAAATTCAGGACACCAAACATTATTTTTATATTCAAGTATTAATAAACTCGTACCTGGAAATCCGTCAGTTGGCAATCCAGCAGAACCAGGATTAAAAAAACGAATTCCCTTTCTAGAAAAAAACAATTGATTATGCTCATGACCAAAAATAACATATTTATAATCGAACTTATCATTGTATTTGATATCCCGATACTTATGGGTAACATATATTTTATCAGTATTAGGAATATCAATAACCTCGTATCTTTTAATTTGTTTTAAATCATTAATATCATCTTCAGTTAAGGATTGATAAGCTACTAGTATAGCTGCATTATTAGATTCCATGGTCCATTTTTTTTCTGGTGATTCGTGATAATCAATAAGATAATCCTCACGATTTCCTCGAACAATCCACGTCTTATATTGTTTACTTTTGATTTTTATATATTCTAAAACTTCTTTACTCTGTGGTATGTCACNGATATAATCACCACAAAAAACAAGACCATCTATATTTGAATGATCAATTAATTCAAAACACCTTTTTAAGGCAGTTAAATTGCCGTGTATATCACTTAAAACTGCTAATCTCATAAATTACCTCCATACTGCTAAACCTTCTATTATTACAATAGAAGGTTTAATATTTACTCTAGTTCTGCGATTTCTAATTTACTATCATTATGAATAATTATCAATGATGCTTCTTTAGGATAGCCCAGATCTTTAGTATATTCGATATTAGTTTTAACAAAATAAGCATTATTATCTTCTTTACCTAAATATTCATATTTTTTTGTTTCGATAGACNTAATGGTAACCTCTCTAACAATAGGGAGTTCTTGTTTACGATTACCGTAAATGTTGTTTTCAACGTGACTATAAAGTGTTTCTTTAGCAATCAAAACAAAATCATCTTGAAAAGGTTCATGGACAAATTGTATACCACCAACATCAGTATTGCTAACTTTATTAGCTAAAGTAAAACAATCACTAATAAACAATTGGCTAATAATTATAGCATAATTCTCTTCATCCACTTCATCTTTGCTTAATTCCGTTTTAAGATCATTAAAGAGATTTTTATAATAAGAACTAGCTCCTTCTTTTAATTCATAACCATTTATTTCACTAATTACTTTGGGTTTTTTAAAACTAGCTTTGGGTTTAGTAAAACTTTTTGCCAAAAATATTACTCCCCCGACCCCAATAATAATTACAATAAATAGCAAAATTTTTTTTCTACTTAGTTTGCGCTTTTTCATCTATTGCCCAACTCCTTCCATTAATTGTGTTGTTTCTTTAGTTTTTCTTATTAAATCATAAACAATAATAGAATCTGAAACTTTTAAAATTTCCTCAGCCCTTTCAGTGTATGAGGCAATTTCTTCAAAACTAACGGGTTCGTTAGGATCTAATAATTTCCCTTCATTTTTCTGGCTATTATAATACATTTTGTTTGTGATCCAATTCCCATCAGGAAAGACAACCATATTATTAGAAATACTAAAAATATCATTTCCTAAAGCATATGGATTTTTAAATCCAAACATATTTCCTAAAGTTGGGGCGATGTCATACATTCCCATAACTTCTGTTACTTCAGTAGCTAATTTTTTGTTTTTCGACCAAATTATTAATGGTACTTTTTTATTTATNTCTAATTCATAAGCATCAANTACGCGATAATCAGGATCATCTTCACTAAGTAAACTATCGGTATAAGGGTCATAATTATAAAATCGATCATATTCGTTTTTCTTTAGTTTCGCATCATGATCACCATATATAACAATAACAGTATTTTCTAATACTCCTGCCTCGTCTAAATCATTTATAAACTGGCCAATTGCATCATCAGCATAATGAACTGATTTAAAGTAATTACCTATCTTAGTGTTTTCAAGGTATGGAGCTGATACTGTTTCCTTTTTATTTGTTTCCTCATTTAACTTTTTATATTTAAAATCTACTTCAAAATCAACTAAACCTTTTCTAATAATATCGGAAAAAGGGGTGTGATTAGTTAACATAATCATTGTTCCGTAAAAATTGCTATTATTTTCACTTATTCCTTTTATTTTGGGTACTGCTTGCCTAAAAAATGATTTGTCACTAAGTCCAAGACCAATTACTTCATCTATTTCAAAATCTTTTTCATGGTAGTAAAAACGATCATACCCAAACTCTTTATGAACTACATTACGATTCCAATATGTTCCATTATTACCATGCATACTAAATGAGTAATAGCCCAATTCTTTTAACAGTTTAGGAATTGTAACATATTCCCGATTCCAATAATTTACAAAAACTGTTCCACTACTTGTTGGCATTAACGAAGTATTAAGAGTGAATTCACTATCACTACTGGTTCCAACTCCTTCTTGAGCATAGAAATTGGAAAAATATAATCCTTCTTTAGATAATTTATTTAAATTAGGGGTTAATTCAACTCCATTAAATTTTAAATCAATAACTATTTGTTGAATACTTTCAGCATGAATAGCAAGAATGTTTTGACCTTTAAAAATATCCGTATATTTATTTTGGGTAGTTAGATCAACTCTCTCCTCATAATATTCTCTGAATATTTTGGCATTTTCATCATAGCCGAACAAAGGATTCAACTGTGGTTTTATAGTGCTAATTATATCATTAACTTGATAGGTGTAAAGTCCAAACTTCATAACAATAAACTCACGATTCCATTGTTTTCCTAATCGACCAATATCTAATCCAGTTAACATTGAAACAAAGAATCCAATAACAATTAAAGCTGCAACTAAAGTATTTAAAGCTCTTATTTTACCAACTTCAATTTTTTCTACTTTTTCAAAATAATTATTCTTTTTTAAATTTAAATTAATATAAAACAAAGCAAGTGGTTGCCACAGGTAGAAAAAGTCTTTTATTTCTAAGATATTTTCAACAACAGCATCCGCTACATCAAATAATTGTAAAGTTGTTGATAAAAGCGAGATTGATGCAAAAGAAATATAATTAGTATAATATATTGAGTTAATAATACATAGGATGGTAAAAAAGATTGACCAACCAAAAAAATACTTGAATTGACTTTTAGGTTTTAGAAAGTAACCAAAAGAACCAATTATTAAACACACAGCAAAATCGGCTAATAACGGTTTTAATTCAAAATAATTTTTAACAGTAAATAATCTTAGTAACCAACTATTGAATACTGAACTAAGGACAAACGACATAAATAAAATATTAGTATTAAGATATGTCTTCGCTCCTCTTTTAAATTTTTTCAAAAAATCTTGCATTTTTCCACCTCGTTNTATACTNAATAAGTATAGCACTTTTTTGTTTTTTTTTCAAATCAAAAAGCGATAAAATCGCTCTTTAAAATGGCCAATCCATTAATCATTTTATTACCTTGATTTTATGCTTATAAAATAAGCATTTGTAGCTTGTATTTAATATCAATCGGTAATTAATTGATACCATTATTAGTATCTACTATTTTTAAATATTATTGCTGGTATTTTTTTCCGCTTCATATCGCCTTGCATTTAGAGCGATTCCAAGAACGAAAATGTATGACAAAATATAAATCCAAATCATCATAATCATAATACTTGATAAACTGCCATAAAAAACATCATACCTAGCCACATTACTAACATAATAAGAATATATTGCGGTTACAATCATCCAAGCAAAGGTTGTAAAAAGAGCACCCTTTCTGGTATATTTACTTGATACAGGAGAATCTGGAGCAAGGGCATAGATTAGATTGATTGTAAAAAAGATTGCAATAAAGCCAATCGGCCATTTGAGTAATACAAAAAATTGATAGATTATTTTTATAACATTTTGATCAACAAAAAATGTTAAGACTAGTTTTACAATGTTATTGCCGAATGCTAATACAAGTAAAATAAAAACAAACAGGAAAACTAATAACAATGTTAAAACTAAAGATTTTATTCTTCTTCTTAAACTTGTCGAATTCCCCTTTTTATAAAGAGTGTTCGATGTGGTAACTACGGAGTACAAACCGTTAGAAGCAATTAACAAACCAACGATTAATGATATTCCTACGTTTATATCAAATCCTGTACCACTAACAAAAGGGATTAATAAGTCACTAACATCTTTGGGAAAAGTTTTAAGCATAAAATTAATAAGTGATTCAACCGAAATAGATAAGGTTGATGCTGCCAAGACAAATATTGTTAAAATTGGCGCAACTGAAATTACCAATGAAAATGCTACATGTCCAGGTAATATTTCCATTTCTGGTTTTTTTATCATATTTATTATAGTTGAAACATTTTTTTTAATGGTTGACATATTTATCATCCTAATCAATTTACTTGCCTTCACTTTCCTGTATTTCTTTATTATCGCGCATATCAAGTGTAGCTTCATTAATGGCGTCGTCAATAGTTTTAATTCCATCTACAATCATACTATAACCAATTGCAGCACCAAAATTATGAGCTAATGTTTTAAATTCTTTATTTAATTTGCGAATATGTGAAATAACACTTTTTTCATCATGACCTACTAAATAAATTAAAAACTCATTACCACTCGTACGAATAATTTCGCTGTTTTCAATTTGATTTAAAATCAAAACGTTAGCCGCTTCCTTGATAACTTTGTCACCTTCTACGTGTCCGTAGTTATCATTAATGTATGCGAGATTATTCAAATCAATAACAACAATAGCTTGGGGATAAACTTCACTATTATCCCATGCTTCAAGATTATCATTTAGATAAGTTCTATTTTTAAGTGATGTTAACTGATCAATATATTTGATTTTATTTTCTTTGGTAACAACTTTAACGATTTTGTTATCTTTATTTTTTTTAAGTGTTTTGCTTATTAATATTGTGGATACAATAATAATTAAAGCTGAAAATCCAATAATTATAGTTTTTAAAATAATTGGTTTTTTATCAATATTAAATAAAGCATAATAACTATTATTGATAATACTCTTATTACAAGCAAATGATAAATAGAAGTCTAAATAGTTTGCAAAAATTTTGTTTTCTTTGATATCTCTAATAACTAATCCGTAGTCATTAGGTAGATGTTCTTCATAATAAATTTTATGATTTTTGAAACTACTATTGCTGTAAAAAGTATACATTTCTTTATCAATTACAATAATTGAATTCTTTTTAATATTCTTAACCAATTTTGAAATATTATCGTAACTTTTAAGTTTTAAATTGTTTTTAAGTAAATAATTTGAAACTTCACTGTTACCAATCGTCATTAGCTCAACATCTGATAACGAATTTAATGAGTTAATAACTAGATTGTTACTTATATTTGAAATAACTACTAATTTATTATTATAAAATGGAATTGTCTCATAGACATCCATTTTATATTCATTATTAGTATTATTTTCTAACATTAAATCAATTTTATTACTATTAAAAGCTTCAACTAAAGACTTATTGTTTGAATAATCTTCATAAAGAATTTCTATATTAGAAACTTTAGCAAATTCTTTTAAAAATGCACTGTTGTAACCTAATAGTTTTTTATTAATTATAGTATCGTATGGTGCGTTTTCAACAAATCCATATTTATATTGTTTACTTCTAAAATTAACAATATCCTTTTCATTAATCATTTTAAAACTAAAATATGTATCATTTAAGTGACTACTATAACTCTTTTGATAGTTTTCAGCTGACCACTTATCATAATATTTAACTAAAATATTATTTAATTTATCTTTTTCACCTAATGTAATTACATAATCTTTACTTAATTCTGTAATATTATAGGCCATATGTAAATTTTCATTTTCAAGAATTTTGTTTAAATATAAAGTTTTAGGAACAACTAAAGCATTAATCGGATTAAGTTCATCTGCTTCATCAGTCTTAACTTCTGGTTTAATAATATCCGTAAACATTTTTTCGACAGAATCATAGCCTTTAAAAACATTACCGCTACCATTTTTCAAATAGGTACTAACTTGCTCTAAATCAGAAGTTAAAACACCTATAGTTAATCCTTTAATTTCATTTACGTCAATATATTTTTGTTTAGAATTTGTAACAATTACATAGTTATCACAATAGATTAAAATATCATTTTCTGATGCTTTATCAACAATATTAAAAGCATAATCCAATTCGATTTTATCGTTATATTGAAAAGATACTTTATTGAGTTCTAACCCTGTTGTTCTTTCTAAATTTTCTAAAAAATCAAAAAAAACACCAGCCCCATTATAATTAAAAATGGGAACATTGTTAATAACCCCAATATCCATAACTGTATTTTTATTATTTTCGATCCATTGTTTTTCTANTAAATTAAGGGTTGTTGCTTTATCTTCTTTTGTAATAAAATAATATCCGCCTAATAATAGCACTAACAATGAAACTATTATAATTATAACTAACCTTTTATTTTTCATATCAATACCACCTAACTCAATTAGTCCACTTAAAGGTCAATGATGATTTATGCTTATAACCAACTTTAGGATATATTTCACTATCCTCAACATTACTGGTTAAATAAACTTGGAAGTCAAAATAACTTTTTTCATCTTCACTAAAATTTTCTAATACCTTATCTCCAAAAGATTGTGAGCTAATTAAATCAACATCACCATCAAATTGGATGTTGAAATTAATAATACGACCCGATAAAGTATAACTTACCTTTTCAACTTTATCTTCCNTTTCCAATTTTTCACTTACTTTTTTCAATCGATTTTTATCAACATTAAACTCTTCAATTCCTTCTAAACGACTGCCATAAAGATTTTTACGAAAATCTGGATACAGTAATTGTTTAATACCAATAAATGCTGAAATCATTAATATTAGAAAAACAGCAAAAAAGATAACTTTTAATTTGTGTTTTTTGACAAATTTCATTGTTTTTCCTCCAATCGCCAAACATTATACTACAATTTATTAAATTGTGCAAATTAGAGCTTAGCTAATTCTTCAGTCAATAACGAAGATGCTTTCGCTGGATTAACTTGTCCTCTGGTTTCTTTCATTACTTGACCCATCAAAAATTTTAAAGCTCGATCTTGACCATTTTTATAGTCAGTTACAGATTCAGAATTATTTTTAATAACTTTATTAATTACCTCTAAAATTAGTTTATCATCATTAATTTGTTGAATCCCTAATTCATTAATAATGTCCTTAACCGCTCCCCCTTTATCTAATAATATAGGGATAATATCTTTTATATGTTTTGAAGATATAGTTCCTTTTTCGTAAGCATCTATTAATTCTTTAAAATTATGTTCAGTTAATTTTATGTCTTTCATTTCTAATTTATTTTTATTTAAATAATTTAAAACTTCCCCCGTCAAAACATTTGCAGCTATTATTGGATTAATATCATCAATAACAGTCTCAAAAAATTGACATAACTGATAGTTCCCTATAATTGTTTTTACATTATTTTGATTAATCGCTAATTTATTATATTTATTACGCAGAACATTGGGTAGTACTGGTAATGAATTTTTTACCTCTAAAATATATTCTTCGCTTAACTCCAACGGTGGAATATTAGGTTCTGGGAAGTAGCGGTAATCACTGGCTGTTTCTTTGACCCTCATTGTAATTGTAGAATTTGTTTTGTCGTCGAATCGCCTTGTTTCATTAATTACTTTATTACCACTTTCAATTAATTTTTTTTGTCGATTAATTTCATATAAAATACTTGTCCCAACATTACTAATTGAACCAATGTTTTTAACTTCCGTTTTAGTTCCTAACTTTTTACTACCACGTTCCGATAGCGATATATTAGCATCACAACGCATACTACCTTCTTCAATTTTAACATCACTGATTCCTAAATATAATAAAATCTCACGAATTCCTTCTAAATAAGCAACAGCCTCTTTTTCGCTAGTAATAACTGGTTTAGTTACTATTTCAATTAATGGAACACCAGATCTATTAAAATCTAAAATCGTGCCAGCTTGTCCGTGAATACTTTTAGCCGTATCCTCTTCAATATGAATTCGTTCGATAGCAATTCTTTTTTGTTTGCCATCAACATCAATCATTAAATAACCGTCATAACCAATAGGAGTTCTATTTTGGGTTATTTGATAACCTTTCGGCAAGTCTGGATAAAAGTAATTTTTGCGATCAAAATGCATCTCTTTATTGATAGAACAATTAAGTGCTAGAGCAGCTTTTAGAGCCATCTCGATAACTTCTTTATTTAATCTAGGTAATGCTCCTGGATATGCCAAATCAATTAAACTAATATTTTCATTTGGTAAACTATCAAAATTGTTTACACTACTAGAAAAGGCTTTCGTTTTACTTTTAAGATGAGCATGTATTTCAATACCAATTGTTGGTTCTAACATTCTTCTTGCCTCCCTGCATTTAAATCTAAATTAAGTTTTTCTTCAATATAATGTGCTATTTTATAAATATCTAATTCTTTAAAATAATTACCTACAATTTGTAATCCTATAGGCATATTATTACTACTTAAACCTATTGGTAATGATAAAGCTGGAACGCCAGTTATGTTAGCTGGGGCTGTTAAAATTCCATTGCTAAATTTTTGAGTATAATCTTCAAAATGATTGTTTAATTGAGGAGCTAGATCAGTAGTTGTTGGGCACATAATATAATCATATACTGAAAATAATTCTTTTATTTTATCAGTAATTATCTTTCTCATAGATAAAGCTTTGTAATAATAATCCTCAGCATTTTCTCCAGTTAAAAGATATGTACCAATAATAATTCTTTTTTTAACTTCAAGTCCAAAACCTTCAGTTCTAGTATTTTTATATAAATCTTCAATGGTGTCATGATTGTTGGTAGTATAGCCGTATCTAATTCCATCAAAACAAGATAAATTACTGCTTGCCTCGGAAAAGGCAATAATTTTATATATGGAAGGAATATGTTCAAGATAAGGAATATCAACATATTCAACCAAACAACCATTTGCTTTAAGCATAGTAATTATTTTTTCAAAAGCATTTCGAATTTCTTGGTTGATTGAATAATTTAAATAAAATGAAGGTATCGCGATTTTTTTAGTTTTAAGATCAATTGTTAAATCGGTAAAAGATAAATGCTTATCTTTTGAACTAGTTAAATCTTTTTCATCAAAACCTGATATTGCTTCTAATAACAAAGCATTTTCATAAACAGTTCTGGAAATTGGTCCAATTTGATCAAGACTAGCTGCAAATGGAATCAATCCATACCTCGAAACGCGACCATAGGTTGGTTTCATTCCAACTACACCACAAAATGCTGAAGGTTCCCTAAGACTACCACCGGTATCACTTCCAATAGATAAGGGAACTAAATTCGCGCTGACAGCAGCTGCACTCCCACTACTACTTCCACCTGGTGCACAATTTTCATTCCACGGGTTTAGTGTTGGTCCATAATAACTAGTTTCTCCAGTTCCACCCATAGCAAATTCATCCATGTTAGTTTTGCCAACGAGAATCATCTTTTTAGCTTTTAGTTTTTGAACAACTGTTGCATCATAAACAGGAATAAAGTTATCCAGCATTAATGAAGCGCAGCTTGTTTTTAAATTTTTAGTAACAATATTATCTTTAATAGCAATCGGTATTCCAAATAAAGGATTATCCACTTCCTCTGTTTCCAGTTCTAAAGCTTTTTTTCTAGCAGCTTCTATATCTAATGTAATAAAAGCATTTAAATTAGATTTTTCTACTTTGCTGATAAATTCATTTACTAGATCAATCGGTTTTATTTTTTTATCTTTTAATAACTTATGTATTTCTTCTATTGTTAACTCCAAATAATTACTCATTCTATCACCTTTGGTACTAAAATATAATCGCCTTCTTTATTGGGAATATTTTTTAAAATTTCTTGTTTTTCACTAATCTTAGTTGCCCTTCCGTCATCATAACAATTAAAATTGGTAGTGGGTGTAATTAAAATATCTTTATTATCCACTTTAATTTCTTTAATTTTGTCAATTTTTTCAAGTACTTGATTTAAACCATTAACATATTCATCTATTTCATTATCCTTGCAGTTTAACATTGCAAATTCTAAAATACGTTTTGTTTGTTTTTTGTCGATTTTATTCATTCTATCCTCCTAAAATATAAACATTACTTTTTAAATTATTACTTTCTTTGTTAATAAAAGCTGCTACTTTTTCATTTGATTTAACGATCACTCTAATATTAAGTTGATTATCAAAATTAACCATTTCCTCACTTATAATTTCACTTAAATATAATAATTCTCCATTATTAAAAGTTCCGCTATAAACTGTCATTTCAATATTTTGAATTTTATTATTATAGTATAAACCCCTTGCTGATATATTAATTGTATCTTTTACTTTTTTTAGTTGTTTTTCCAAATTAGTAAAAGCATTATAAATATTAATGTCATGTTTTAAAACATAATCTGAGTTTAGATATTGATGTTGGTAATTTACTTTATTTAACTCAACACTATCTTTGTTCGTAACACCAAAATATCTTATACCGCCTGGTAACATCGTGTTAGGATGGTTTTGTAAATATATTCCAACAACTATTTTGATTTTTTGTAAAGCAGGTTTAGTTCTTATATATTTAACTATTTCATTCGCTTTAGCAATAATAATAGGTTCTAAAGTATCTAAATCTACTTCTTCGTAGTCATAACTATCATATTTAGTTAAATAAGCTTGATAGGGATTAAAAATCAAACCAATTGTCAACCCTTTTAAATTACCATTATTAGTTAGATAATTTTGCTCATAAATGCTAGATAAATAAGTTGGGTTGATCTTAACACCATTAACAGTAATTTCTTTTTCCTTGTTTAAATTATCTCTTGATAGTAACTCTTTTAATTCACCGCGTTTTAAATACTGACCCTCTTGATATAAAGAATTAATTGTTTTAAAATGATTGGTCGATAACATCATAAAGGCATTTTCAATATCATTAACATCATAATTATTTAAAACATTATGAACAACATAGTTACCACTAATAGATGGTTTATAAGGCGCAGCTACTTGATAATAATCACTACCAAATTCTACTTCAACCTTTCTAACGACATTGTCATTATCTTTACAACCAGTTAAAAGCAGCACTACAAACCCTATTAATAATAACTTTTTCATAACATCACCCATCAATATAATTATAACATGGATGATTTAATATATGAATAGTTTAACTGTTAGAGTTTTGCTTTTTTATCAAAAATAGATAAATAATTAAAAGAAGCATAAAATATGCTTCTAATATTAGAGCCTTAATATTAATTTAAGTACTTAGTTGTTTTTTTAAAATTTTCTAATAATTCATTAGTTGTATTTTGATTTTGACTTACTATATACCCCTCGATTTGATTTAAATAATTTAAATCGCGATTTTTATATCAACCTCTAATAATTTATTTAAATATTGTTTGTTCAGAGACAGCATTTATCAACACATTATCTCCAATTATTCTTAAATTATTATCAACCTTTAATTTGTAGTGAATCAATATTCGGTTGATAATCAGTAAATAACATTTGTTTTAAAATACCCTTATTTGCATTTGTGTTATTAAAGAAATCTGGTATATCTGTTATCTTCAAATAAACTTTATCACCAGTGGAATATAGTTCATCAACATCAAGATCTGTAAGTTTGCATTTTTTTCAAAATAGAAAAATATAAAGAAGTAAAATTTTATCCCATCAATTTACAGCCTTATATTAAATAAAAAAAACCATATCTTTATAAGGTACTAAATCCTTGTAAGACTCCTCTTTTTTCTTAATTGGACATATTGTGCCATCAATATCAAATATTACTGTTTTAACAGACATGTTATCCCCCTTTACACACGTATATTATACATAAAATCCAAGCAATTAACAACCAATTATTGGGATTAATCGAGTAAAGAACAAATAATTTGACATACAACATTATAAATTTTTGTGTTTTAGAAAATAAAAAAACTGCTATCATTTAAGATAGACAACTTTTTATCACAATATATATTTTTTAAAAAATATAAGTTAATTTTATGGAGCCAACTTAAGC
>JGI24710J26742_10000413_pt1 | contig 39386 bp, 50 predicted proteins | sample BioPla2DNA2_FD_26742 | JGI IMG/M metagenome (IMG submission 26742)
TGCTTCCCACTTCGCATAAAAGGTTTTATTACCTGCACTGCCTGCTGGTATTTGTGTTATAGGACTCCCATTAAAACTGGGATTGTCATACCAGCCTTTAAAAGTATAACCAGATCTTGTGGCACCTGTGCACAACGCCGTTTCACCCGATTCAACCGTGTAAGTATGTTCAGCGCACCCGCCTCCATCTACGTAAGAAATGGTATAAACTGTCGGTGCCCATTTTGCATAAAAAGATCGGGGACCGGTACTACCCTGAACAATTTGAGTAATAGGGTTACCAGTAAAATTAGCATTATCATACCAACCTATAAAATCATAATTTTCACGCGAAGGGCTAAGCAAATTAAATGTTTCGGTTTCAATGGTATAATATGTTTTATTATTACTATTATTTGTACCACCGTTTAAATAATAAGCAATATTATAACTAATCGCATGCCATTTCGCATAAAGAGTTTTATTACCAAAACTTCCTTTGGGCACCTCGGTAATTTTATTTATGAGAGCGACCTCTCTATACCAACCCCCAAAAGTGTAACCTGCCCTAGTTAAACTGGAACATAGATTAAACGTTTCGGTTTCAATCGTATAAGTACGGTCACTACAACCTGAACCTCCGTTCATATTATAAGTAATATTATAAACAATCGGCTCCCAGAGGGCTGTTAATGTAAGGGCACCGGCAATGTATGGAGGTAAATTATAATCCGTGATATCTACAAAATCTCCAGGGCCTCGGCGCACTCGCCACCCGTTAGTATTGTATCCGGTTTTCGCCCTGCTCATCCCAGGATTGAACGTAGGGGAGGCACCGAAGGTGTACGTAATACCAGAAGGCGTGGGACCGGTCCATATGCCGCCGTCCAAATCAAAAGAAATACCAAAACGAGTACTATTAAAAATAGGATATATGCTGTTATTAGTTTTTAATAACTGATCTATTTTAGACTTATCTAAATAAGAGCTATTTCCTGAATCTATGCCAAAATGAATAGGATCTCCTTCCTCCATCTGATACCACACCAGTTGCGTGTGAGGCGTAAAAGCATAAGTGCTCGCCCCGATTCGCCACCCTACGATGTTGTCCGTGGTATTTGAGGTCTTATGGCCATTAGGAAAAATATGAGTCTTATGAAGGGCCCCAGGATGGAGAAAAACAGTAGATCCCTCGCACCAGTAGTGATAAAATACCTTCGATCCGCCTACATAGGCTTCGTTGTTTGGATCAAGCGTTACCATATTAGATCTCTGATCACAATATAATGCAGCCATTATTTATTTAACCCCTCTTCGATATTTATATTAACTCCATCAATCTGAATCAATTTATCCTTTTCTTTAAAATCAACCGACTGAGCAATATTAAGATTAATAACAAAACGTCTCCTCATCCACCACTGTTGGTTCTCAAAACCGTCAACCACATTAATTTCATCAGGTAATTTAAATACGCTTATGAGCTGTTCATTTAACCATTTAGTTACTTCATAATGTTGTAAATAAACAATCATGAATTGAACAAAAGAATCGCTATCGCGCCCATAAAGATTAACAACCAAGTCAAAAGACCACATTGATGAAGAACCCTTCTCANTGCTTTCGTAGGCCGTATTTTCTTTAGGNACGACATCAAATAAAATAAAATTATCGCTTTCTGGTATATAAGGAACTGTTTTAATTTCTTCTTTGTTACCTATCTTGTTTTTGGTAATACGCATCGGAAATTGACCGGCATCGGCCTTTAAATAACGAATATCATCATATTCAATTTTTTCTTGATCAACAATTTTCCATAATAATTGTCGCATAATTTGTCTTAATATACTTATAGTAATCATACTTGATCGTCAAATCGTTCCTCAATATATTCATCAAAATTATATGTAATAATTTCCTCGTAACCTAAGCGCTCGATGATATACTGCCGAATACCACCGTAATCATAATCTTCTACTTCGGTTACCCGGAAATGCATATCGTGTTTTTGTATAATATCACCTACATTTAATTTAACATTATATTTGCAATAGAACTTCCCGGTGCGAACACTGGTATTAGCGTTCTCGCTTTCGCCGTATCTATAAGTCTTTTTCCACGCTTGTAACGAACCTCTTATTTTGTACTTGCGACGATTATATGTCATCGCTCCTTCCGGGTTTAATCCTTTCGGTGATTTAACAAAAACCCAAAAGTCATAAGAAAAAGCCTCGATCACATCGTCGAGCTTACCGTATATTTCTGGGTCACGATAATCAATATAATCGTCGTTCATATTAACCTCCTACTAAACCGATCCCAAGCGGTTGTTTCGGGGCCCAAATAGCATAAAATTGTCTCCCATATTCGGTCTGGTTCCAAAAAATAGTATCAATACCTTTCTCATGCATCGTGTGCGAGAAATCATAAGATTTACTTACTTCGCCTACTGAGAGACTGGTTAATAAACCTTTAGGTTGGCCTAAAGCAGCAACTGAGGAAATCGTGGCGCCTGCGCCTCGTTCAGCAAGCGTCGCATTCTGCGCCCATAGAGAAATATAATGGGCGATACATAAGGCCATAGCCATTTGCCATTCGTCTCCCATCATTGAATAGAAAACTTTGCTATTAGCGATCGATTTATAAGTATCGAAAACTTCTCGACCCCGCTCAGTTTCTACAAATTGTTTCATCGCTGGTATAAATAAAGTAAACTGCCGAAGCGTGAACTGCGGATTTTTACGGTTAACACGCGGGCGGATAACTTTCGGGAAAGGGTAACGATTATTGTTATACATATAAACCTCCTATATATATATATATTATAATATAATTCGCAGGGATAAAAAAGAATAACCACTGTAAAAGTAAGCCCCGGGAGTTATTTTTGTCCCAGGGCTTGCTTTTATGCTTCCTTTTCTTCAGGGGCAGGTTGAAACTTAACTGGTTTCTTAACTTTCGTTTTTACCACAGGTTCTTCATCAGCTCCTAAAATACCGGTAGCGACAATAATAATTCCGCGCCGGATAAAGGCTCTTACTGTTGGCCACTCTAAAATACTTTCGATTGGCTCGCCCGCGAAATTGTTGATTAAATCCTTATCGGTATACTCGTGCAACCCTTTGCGAAAAGTAATCATAACCGGATCCAAAACTGCCACCCGAGTATAATTACCGTCGCTACTGCGCGCCGTTTCCGGATTTAAACTGTTGTCACGGTAATTTAATTCTTTCATGACCGTAAAAGTGCGTTCGGCGCTAATTCGTAATGACATAAACTATTCCTCCTTCGTCATTAATAAATCAGGCAAAACATTTAATACTTTTATATATATATTTATTATACACTATAAGTATATATAAGTCAAGCGATATTTGATTTTTTGCCCTTTTATATATATATATAGCAAAAAAAAAAAGATCTCCGAAGAGATCTTTTTGGTTGATATTTAATCAATTCTAATTAAGAAGCGAGGTCGTAATAAGAAACTGCCCCGTGCGTGTCACTGCTTTCGTTATAAGGAAGTTGAACTTGTGCAACTTGACCAACGAATAAAGTGACGTAAGCCATTGATGTCATATCAGGTGCGGTATGGAACGATTTAAAGTCAAATGGAATATGAAGTTTTAAGAACTTAATATCACGTTTGTAAAGTGTTAAACGTCCTTTGTCTGCGACACCTAAGTCATCAGCTTGTGCCCGACCAACATTTCTAACCGATGTCCTTCAATTCCGTTTGCCCGCGCTGTAGCTGTCGCTAAGTTGTGCGTGCTTAAGAAGTTGATAAGGTAATCAGTGTACATCGGTGAGACACGGTTTGCTAATGTTTCTGCAATAGCTGTTGGAACGATAACCCGATCCGGTAAGGTATTGATGTTATAGTTTGTTGCTACGAGATGGTTTTTAATCATCGTGTTGAACGCGGCGATTAAGACTGCGTCATCAACAGTATGAATATTCGAGCTCGTAATACCTGGTAAGGTATAAACTTTAACGGCGCTATGATTTAATAAACCACCTTCGCCACCGATACCAGTGTAGAATATTCTATTAACAAATAGATCCCAACCCGCGTTGACCATATCAAGATAAACTTGTTCAATAGCGAATGGGGTATTTTTGTTTGCTAATTTTTCTAACTCGACGAATTTAAATTCATAAGCGAGTTCGAAGTTATATACAGGTAAGCGACCTTGGATTAAACCTCCGGTAACACGTGGGATAATATCTCCCTTTGCCCCGAAGATGTTATTAACGGTATCAGCTAACCCAGTGTAATCACTGGAGTAGAATTCAACCGCATCTACTAATTCATTACCAACCTCGATACAACCTTTGGCGTCTTCGACATAAGTAATATTTAGTAAAGGTTTATAAATCTCTTTATCAATTTTGGCAAGATTATTTGATAAAAAGGCGAAACTGGCGTCATGTGCCTTGCGTTGAGCGCTTGTCATTAAACGATAGCGTTCAGGGTACATGCTTTTAACTGAATATTTGCCTGAAGTATAATGAGTGAATGCTGGGCGATTGTCATGTGCTTTTTTTAACATACTTTATCCTCCTTAGAACATTCTCTTGCGGACCGCAGTTAAGTTGACGCCATCAACTGTTTCCGTGATACCTAAGAATCTTAATGATGGAATTTCTTTAAGTGTCCCGGTTTGCGTTGCGACCTTGCCATCGCTTCCGATGAAGACTTTTCCGCCTTCAACAATCTCTGTTAAATCGCTGACGTCAGCTGATACAGGGACCGCAATATCTCCTTCTACTAATATATCGCCGAATTTGCCAGGGGCGATACTGGTGTTGTTTCCGGTATATTCGATATGAGTCATATCGTAAACGACGATACCGGCTACTACGTCGCCACTTGTTTCGCTGCCGTCGAGAGCTTCATAACGACCAGTGGCGGATCCGAATTTGACGAGTGACCCATAAACAAGGGCGTCTTGCTCAGGTGTACCCCGTGAAATCCGATTGAACGTGCTAATTAAATAACCCGCTCTAAATGCTGGAATTCTGGTTCCTAGAATTTTAGCCATAATCTATTTTCTTCCTTTCTTTCGATATTATTCATATCTATTTCTAATTTTTGGTGTTTCTTCAACCGCGGCAGGTCTTTCGATATCATAACGGTTTGTAAATAAAGCCGCTGCGTTATCTTTTCCCTTAATTTTACGCGGGCGCCNATCGAGTAATTCTTTGAGCGCTTCCTTCTTACGAGGATCTTTTAAGAGTTCGGTTAATCCAACGTCGTCTTCAGCTTCACCTTCTAATTCTTCTTCAGGTTCTTCTTCAGGTTCGTCTTCAAAATCTTCGAATTCTTTTCCCTCGTCTCCGGGTTCGTTTTCAAAATCTTCTTTTTCGGCTTTTTCTTCTTCAAGCGCTTCTTCGGTTGCGGGTTGTTCTTCTTCAGTTTCAACAACTGCACCCATTTCTTGAAGAGCCTCGAGTAGAGCTTCTTTTACAAGCGCGCGGAAGCTTTCTTCCGTAATTTCAAATGCGCCGTCGCGGAGCGCGCGTTTTTCTTTAAACAAACGTTGCCAACGACGCTCAAGTGAAGCTTCTCGAGAATCAAGAGCTCTTTTTCTTTCCGATTCTGTAAGAGTTCTTGGTTTCACCGTTTTGCGAGAATCAAGAGCTCTTTTTCTTTCTACTTTTTCAAGGTCTCTTGTTTTTGCTGTTTCGCGAGACGATTTTGTTGATACCGGTTTGCGAGAATCTTTTAAGCGCCGAACCGCCCCAACAGGCGTAGGTCTTTTCAATGCCATATACTGCCTCCTTTTATTATATTTATATTATATATGCATTTCGAATAAAATTAAACGCTTAATTGTTAAATAAAGAGAGATTTTATTTATTTTGCAACAAAATAAGCAATAACTGCAGCTAATAATGCCAAGAAAAAGATTATTTTCAAGGCGACTGCCAAACCTTTAAGTTTATGAGCAATCCATTTTAACATTAAAAAGAATATCGTAACGCTGATTGCCCCGGCAAGAAAATATACGTACCATTCAAGATTTTGAAGAGTTTCAAGAAGGGTTTCAAACATCTATCGTATCCATTCTAACCACGAAGGTAACGGCATTCCAGTAGCGTTTGCAATAATCGCAAACACCAGAAAAGCCAAACCAAAATATAACAACATGGTTAAGATCCATTTTAACGGCGAGTTTTTAATTTGTACCCCAAGCGATTTGGACAACATAACAATCGGGGTGACAGTGAAGAATGATAAAATCACTATTACTATTCCCCAAAACCCGCTGGTGATTTTTGCTAATCTAATTAGCCACATCGGTGACCCTTTGCGTAGCCCGGCATTTTCGAGCGCATCTTGGTTAGCGTCGTATGTTGCGTCTTGTAATCGTTGTCTTTGGCGCTGCGTCCCAACTTCTAATTCACCAAGTAATTTCTTTTCCGAGTTTTCTAATACTTTCTTTTGTAATGTATTATTATGGGCCACTTGGAAAATGATACCGGCTTGTTCTAATTTCATCGCTAACTTCTGCGTCTCTACATCAATATCTTCCGCACTCACTTCGCGATCTGATAAATTGGTAAGCGCAATTTTGAACGCTTCCGCCACTTGCGCGGCAGGTGCGCGTGAATTAGGATCTTCACCCATTGCTAAAGTAAAACTGTCCACCAAACGCGCCATATCTTCATCTTCGGTTTTGGTTTTAGACGTTGATTTTTTTGCCGCAAGCGTGGGTCGTACCACCTCATCCGCTCGTTTTTCGATGGCTTCGTAAACCTCTTCAATTTCATCCTCATGTAGCTTTTTTCGGGACTTAAAAGTTTTCCCACTAGGGTAGCGATAAAAATAACGCCCCTCTTTTTCGTATAAGAATTCGAACTGCATTTTTTCTTTATTCATATCCATATCCTTTCATTAATGATAGATAACAGGGAGGAAGAACCGCGTTGTCAAAGTAACGCGGTTCTCAAGCAAGAAGGAACTTTGTTAAGTTAATTTTTCCAGCAACATTTCTAATGCTGTTCTCAAGAGAATAACTTCTTCTTCTAAATATTTTACCCGGTTTTCCAACGCTTTAAAACGTTTTCTTTTACCGGTTTTAGATACCTCTGAAGATACAGCAGCATTTGAATTTTCTCCCGCAGAAATTACTGATTTAGATGAATGCTTTTTCGGTTTTGATTCCGCAGTTTCACTTACTTCGCCTTTTGTTTTTTCAAAAGTATCTTCGGTGATTTCTTTTGAATCTTTTTGAAAACATTCAACGTCAACCGACTTCGTTTCAGGCGCGGCTTCAAACGTTGTTGTATCTTTAGAAGTATCTATAGCGAAAACTTTATTAAATTCTTCCCGTGAAACCTTAACAATTTTGCCATTTTCAGCTAACGTAATTATTTCGCCGTTTGCGCGTTCACCATAAATACGCTCCGGGCTTTCTGCTTGTAATTTGCGTAATTCGCGTTCGCTGTTAATGATCAAATGTTTTTTCATTACTTCTACTCCTCCCCCCTCCTTTTTTTTATTTTTTAGTGCGTTTATTTAATAATTCTTTAACTTCTTCGAGTGTGCCCTTGCCGAACTCAACGCTCTCGCCGATTACTTGGGCGGAATTTTCGTATTCGGTAACAGCCTTCACTACTGCTTCATCTGTTTCCTTTTTGATTCTCTCTCTTTCTTTTTCTGCGGCTTTTTCTAAATCCTTATCTAAAACCGCAACAAAAGGCTCATTAATTTTGCGGTGGTCGTTCATAATTAAGATAGTACGTTCAATCGCAGTGCTCATATAAGCTTTATCAACAGGAATCCCTGCCTTAATGGCTTCATTTTCTAACCAAGTCATAACGTATTCTTTCTTTTGAGGCCCAGTTAAATTAAGACGTTCCGCGCTCATGACTAAATTGCTCGCGGTAAGCAAATAGAACTTATCGCGCGCTTCGCGTTCTCTTAATTCTATTTCTTTGGCTTTTTCTTCTTTTAAAATATCATTTTGGCGTTTAAAAGCTCGCATGCGTACGAAAAATAATGCTCCACTGCCAACAAGCGCAAGCGAACCAGAAATAATTGTGATAATAGTTTCTAATTCCATGTTTTATTCCTCTCTTTTCCATCCTAATAAGGGGACAAATAATAACTGTGAAAATGTTAATAAAATTACTGATAACTTCGTTACGGATTTAATTGCTTCAGGACTGATCCAGTCAATATCTTTTAAACCTAATAACATTGTTTTAAATATTTCCCAATCGGTAACCAATGTATAACCAACGCCCCCTACCATCAATAATCCTAATATTATTCCCCAAGCCTTTGCAAGCCGGGTACGATGTAATTGTAGACTGATTAAACTTAATAAGAATACACCTATACCTAAAACAGCTGCTCCGGCAAAAACCGAAAATACTAATTTGCTGTCCCCAGTTTCAATGTACGACAATAATTGGGTGAAAATCTCATTAACGTTTTCTGGTAAGTTAAATAATTTTAAATACCCAAAAACAACAAAGCCGACTCCTGCTAATAAAAGCCAGCTCATGGTATAAATTAAATAATCAAAAAAGCGTCGCACGCGGTTGATTTTTCTTTTTTCTTGTCGGTCTTTAGCCTTTTTTTCTTTTTTTATTTTTAATTCTTCCTTTTTCTTCGCTTTTAAAGCTTTCTTTTCATGCTTCCGAAAACGTCTTGCTTCTTTCGCACGCTTACGACGTGTTTTGCGCGAAGTATTATAAAGTTGTTTTTCTAATACCCGCCCGTCCGCGGCACGTTTTTCGACCGGGACATCTTTTTCTTTTTCTAGTTTGGCCGCTTCTTTGTTAACCCACTCTGCTGTCAACGAGGCCCTTTCAAAAGAACGGCGCTGATCCCCTTTTCTTACGACCCAAAGAATACCTGCTCGGCGAATGGATATTTCACCGATAACAATTTTTTCTCCTGGTCGCAGATTCACTAATTGTTGAGCACTGATAATAATCTTTTCCATTTATAATATTCTCCTTTTTTTTATCCTGTTATTCGAGATTTAGATCTTGCTGCCAACTGACCGTGAGCTGATTTCATCGAAAGTTCTTTCTTCGATCTGCGCAACAAGAAACTCATATGTTCTCGTACCAACCTCGGCCGATACTTCCCAATCGGGATATTTACTTAACATACAACCCATTAAGCTCACGACTGGTGCGGAACTACTGCCGCTTCGGGTAATATCAATGTTAAACGTCGCGTCCTTCCAAGCAGTTGGTTGTTCTAAATATTTTTCTCTAATTAATTTTAACAAACTGTCCAAAGCTGTTGATACGAAGCTTAATTCTAATGACACCGTTCCGGAGTGATCATTAGAGAACGAGTAAACAGTGCTACCGGTCACGTCAGTCGTTTTTGTAATATTAGCCTTCTCACGCTGCACTGTTACCCTGCCTAAATAACTTTGACTACCGCCGAGCGTTACTGTAAGACCTTGTCCGCTGACGGTTGTAATAACTATTATATAATCTAATAAAGAATAATGTTTTACTTGTGGAGTTGCCATATTAATTTCCTCCTATTACTAGGCCCTTCAATTCGATGGACCTAATTTGTTGTTCAATAGCCACATATAAGTATGCTCCTGTATACACGCGTTGTGCATAATCGTCGTCAGTAACAGGTAAAGTTAATAATTTATAGCCATAATGAAGAGATTCCCCTATTTCAATTACCTGATAGTTAATACCTCCTCGCGTTAAAACACGGGAGATAGGTGATTTAAAACCAAGATCTAATAAACGATTGCGAGTAAAAAGATCCATTACGGCTGCTACTTCTGCATATATGATAGCATATAATTCTTGTGAAAAACGGACCTTATTTAACACGAGCCGTGCAAGAGCTTCCGTTACCAGTTGTTCTATTACGATCATAAAATATTCCGTTAATATTCTAGTGCCACCAGTCGTTATACCACCCATTAATAAAGGGCGTCGCTCGCTGGCATTTAATGTTAATTCTACAACTGCGTTGTAATTAGCGCTGCGATCATAGCCTTTGACTCCTTTTACGTCGCCCACCCAAGGGGTGTATTCAACATCATTGATCTCTTCGGTATCATTGAATAAAATAGAAGATAAATACGCCATAATTAGCGCAGATTCATAAACAGCAGGAGAACTTGTTCCCCCTTCCGCCGATTTCACCCACACCAAATTAGTGCTGGTAGTAGCAGAAGTAGGTTCTGTCTCACAAGTAATGTACAGAATTTTACGATCTATCCCGTCCTCATCACCTTTTACTTGTTCTGCCAAAGCCTTGACATGCGTTTCATTCGTAAAGAAATCGTGCCACGCAAGATCCACTCCACCTCTTTGCCACAAAAGCTGTATCTGTATTATATTAGTAGGCAGCGCCTCTTGTTCCGCGGACCCTAAAACAATATTTTTAAAATCACTCACAAGAGAGTTTATTTCTGGTAATTCATCCTCGACATATATTCGTTTGAATACTGCTTGAGCGATACCGCCCCCGTGATTAACAAAACTAGTCGCCCAGGTTTTTATTTCTTTGATAATATTTTCCGAACCCGTCACGTCTTCCGTTGCTGTTTCGTAAGTAACCCATTCCTTGTCATCTATATTGGGATTTTCTTTATGGAATATCACGCACGCGGTCGCTTCACGATTAGTAAAGGACCTGCTCGTTGCAGGGAGTTCGTTAATTATATTAACTTTTACTATATCAGTAATTTTCATGGGACCTCCTTCTATATAAATATATTATAAACTATTATCTTTTCTTTTAACAGCGTAAACAGAATTATTGTTCACCTTCAACCCATTTTCCGCTTTCATCGAAGTATCCGTATATACCCAAAATCTCCAAAAGCCGCTCTTCTCTTGTCATGTCTCGTGGTTCTTCACTAAAGTAAATTGTTATTAACGTTTCTTTTTCTTTCATATCAATACACAAAGTACAGCGTGTTAGGATCCTTTTCCGCAATGGCATCGTATTGCGCTTCCGTTCCGTGCCATATATTTAAAACGCTATTTAAAGAGTTGCTTTTTTTAAACGGGATTTCCTCATCCAGTGCATCTATTTTAGGATCAATGGTATTGTCCAAAGCAGTGATAAATCTTGAAACAGACATTTTTTCTGCTTCGCTGGCGTTTTTGTCGCTCCTTACATTTACACCGGTTTTATTCTCTATAAACTCCGCGAGCGTGTGCGATGCAAGTGTCGTTTGTCGTAGCACTCCGTTTAAAATATCAGAATAAGCTACCGCCTGCTTCGTTATTATTTTCTCGGCATCAGTAAATTCTGCATCCCCTATAGTATTATAACTAGCGGGTGGCGCATCCGTGTCATTTTCGAATCTAATAAAATAATTTGTTGCCATATTTTCCTCCTTTAATTATTCTAAACTGGTTTCACCGCGATCATATCTTTTGCCGTCATCATATTTAGATACTTCGATATCATAAACCAGGGCATCACTATTAATAATATCATATTTATAAACTATACCTAAAATAGGTATATTATAAAAACCCTTATCAAATAATGTTTGATCAGTTTTATTAAATAAATAAGAGAAACCTTCCGTGCTTTCACTTTTTATTAAAGTTAATTTGCACGTGGCAGGCTGAGTACTGACCCCGTTCTCATCACCGGTCATTGTTTGGATAACTAATTTCATACCTGCTCCTAGTTCTATATTATTAAAAATCTCTTCCACCCTTTGTTTTGATCCGTCAAATAACCGCTTGCGAGTGGCGAATAATAAAAGGCGCAGCTGGTGTGCGAGTGATAAGCGACCTGCCACTGGGTGGATATCACCAATGTTATAAAAAGAACATATTGACAATATGAATTTATAATGTTCATAACCCTCGTCGTAGCTATATGTCGGCTCAGCGCTCTCGTAATCGGCTTTTCTACCGCCGTCATTTTTTATCCAGTCAAGATAATCATTTAACAACATTTTAATATTAAAAGGTACAAGGCGCGCTCTTATCCAGTTTTTTCGTAAATTGTCCAATAACTCCCAGTGGAACTTCCACTCGTGCCAGAGTGTAGTGCCCTCGTTTAATAAATAACCAGGTAAAAAACGAACAAAATAGTCTTGTTCAAAATCATCTAAATACTCTTTATATTTTTCCCACATTTACTATTCGTCCCACTCTATTGTTATAGAATCATTCGTATCTTCAATATACCAATAACCGTATTTAACATCTGTTCCCCCGACTATAGATATGCCGCCTCCTATTGCGTCGTCGTTAATTACATATGCATTTAATACTTTATCATAAGATTCGACAGCCGTGCGTAGCTCGGTCATATTAATTGGTTGATTTATAATATATTTTAATGAAAGTTGTTTTATGGCATCTTTTATATGTTTTTCCAATGCCGCTTTCGCCCCTGGATCGAGCGCGGCGTAATTGATACCGGCTTTTAAATTAATAGTAATCTTAGGATCATGCCGTGTGGCTATTTTATAACGCACGTACTCCTTGATACCTGCGTATTCAGAATGAGCAGGTAATTCTTTCCTGATATAGCTGGGATCGTCCGCAAACCCGCTCCCAGTTTTTTGCATTGTACTAATACCCACGGTAATTAACCGCTGTAACATTTTAGCAATAGCCTGAGAAGTGCTCTCTCCTCCCAAATTAACCCCCAGGTGAGGCTGTAATATAATGAGAATATCATGCTGGGGGACAGTCACGGTATGAATGGTTGGTTCATTCTCCGCAGTTAGGCCTTTTACGTTCAGAACAGTTCCTTCGGATTCTGTCGAGTTAATAACCATCGAATCTTTAATAACTCCGGGCATTTCTTTTCTTAACGTTGTCATAATTGACTCGCTCAAGGTTAAAGAACCCTCAGCAATAAGTTCACGGTAACGATTCATAAACGCGGTGTCGTTTTCTTCATAACCCCCAAGACGCCCAACAATTGGTAAATTGTCGGGATCTATCAATATATCATCGGTTTTATAAGTACCGTCAACATACAAATGTTTAAATGTGGTTCCTGCGGTTATAGTATGAGGCCCGAAATTATCGCACTCTGCCTCAAATTGATATATCTCCGTGTCGTCGTCTTCGTCTTCTATTGGTTCTATTTCGCCGGAAGAAATCCAGGCGATGCCGTCCGAATCTGTTAGCACCCATCTGCTGTTTGTTAATTCATTGGGATGGATGATACCTGCCGGTAATCTCACTGTTAATGGTGATATTTTTGTAGTATTGTTTTCCATTCTTTTTAAACCGCTCACGAAATAAATGAGGTTTTCCAAGTGAATCCCGCGGGCGTTATTTAATTCAAAAGACCGTTCGATATCATACATCGTTCCAGTGACCGAATCCAACAATTCTGCAAAAAAGTAAAGTTCCCGTCTCTGAAAAGATTCGGGACTCATGTCTATTTCTGCACCATATATTGCGCTCAGGCCATCCTCAAGCATTTTAAGGATGTCTTCCTTGGTTTTAACAATCAAGTTACCTTCTTCGTACCTTATTAGATTTCTATCGTTTGCCATAAAGTATCTCCTTCTTCCGTTATAATCTCTACTCTACACTTATAGGCCAGTTTTTCATCAACATTACTTTCAAAAGTGTTAATTCTGTTGACCCCAGGTATTTGCAGAATTAATTCAGTTAATAATAGATCAACGTCTGCTTGTCTTTTTTTAAACCACGAAGGAGCCCCGTAGTAAGCCAATTCCGTCCCGGCGAATGATAATTCTCCGCGCTGCGTCAAGAGTGCGTCAACCAAGCGCGCCTCGACCGCTTCTTTGGTATTTTTACTATAGTTATTTGAAAATCTTCCACTTGTGCTATATTCAGGAGAAATAGATTCATACACGAAGTCGGAAGGATCTCTGGTGTATGAGTTCGGTTTACCATTTAACCAGTCAATAAAACTGTTGTCATTTTTGAGAACAAAAACGCGACCCTCATAATCCTTATCTTCGTCATTTTTAGCTGATAATATTTTAATTCTTTTTTCTATTATTAGTTTTCGTACTCTCATAACTCTCCTTTATATTATTATAACATATTATCATTACAAAGATAACTCCTTTTCTAAATCTTTATTTGTCCTTAATATATCTACGATCACGCAGGATTTATCAATACTCCGGGTTGAGCGGTTTGATTTATAATTGTTTGGGTCAGATTTTGTGGCATTAGTACTATTTATATAAAATTCATAATAAGGGCGCATTTCTTCATCAAAATAAACAATATAAACAAGCACGCTTCCTACATCTGACAAGAGCGACTCCAAATAGGAACCTGAATTAAGCAGTTGTCTACTGATAAAAAATTCAGTAATTTTCATCGGGGGTGTCTGTAGGTTTTTCATTTTTCGCTCCTTGCCCTCATTTACCAGATCATTAATATTACGAGAAGGTATAGGGTATAATACTAATCTTTTACCTTCTTTTTTTAACAGCGCTAACGATGCAAAAGCTTCGTTACGTTTGCTCTTAACATGAGTGGCTTCGGTTAGCCGCCGATCATCGCGTTTGAGGGTTTTTTTGTCCATGATTCTCATAATTTAATTTTCTCCATATATTTGATTTGTCGCAGTAAATCTATTGTATTTGCTGTAAGAACGAGCCCGACAAGAGGCGGTAAAACGATTAGGGTAATTTTCCAACGAATAGCGCACCTCAGTAATTAGATACTGGTGCGCAGGATCCCAAGCCCATACAAAGGCGCTATCGTTACCCATCGTTGAAACCCATTTATTATCTAATCTTACCAACTGACCTGGGACCAATGAGTCATGATAAATATGATTGAAAGATATTTCCAAATCAGAAATTGTGGGAGCGTCCAACAAACCTGTTTCCGGTCCTATATTCAGCGCTCTTATCGATTCGTTGCTAGAAAAAATACTAAATAGTCCGCTACTGTTGTTCTCAGAAGCGGTTAATTTATAGTCAAACCACGCGGGTGCGTTTGGTCCTATCGGCTTACGCTCATTTACCAAAGTAACCAAATCTTCTATTATTTCAACTGGTGATTTATGGGCGTTATAAGATTCTTTGATGCGAATTTTTTCTAAATCTTTATCTAAACTGTTACGCAGGTTTATTTTTTCACCATAATGTATATAAATCGAATCCTCTAACACCGCGAGCGCCTCTTTAATAGCCCACCCATTCATACTCGAATGCATTGTTATTGGAACCACCATGTTCGCTAAAATATCGCTCGCACGAGTGAGGCATATAAACTCTACCTCGCGCTCGACAGCGCTCGATTTACCGACGTTCACCATCCGTATTTCGCCGTTAAAAACAATTATCGCTTTTTTGTTTTTTTCTTCTATCTGCACTCGGATGTAACGATAACCGCGCGATAATGCATCCGCCAGTAGAGCATAATTGATGTTATGTAATTTAATTACAAAATTATCCTGTTGGATACCTATAAACTTACTGCCTCCTACGGTTATTTTTGAACCTCTAAAAGCCACATTATTATAATATTTATCAAAAAGAACTACTACTAATTCTCGTTTTAAATATGCGCTGCGTTCATCGTATGTCATTTTTAATTAGTTAATTTCCTATCTAAAGTTATTATTCCTGGTGACTGATCAACCCAAAATTGCAAACGCTCTTTTATTTTTTGCCAATACACTGGATGAATCCAAATAAAATTCATATACATCAGATAAGTGCTCTTAGAATACAGCGTTCTAAACCCGTGAGTAGAAAATGTCGCATTATACAAATATCCAAGAGTATCGACATCTAACAAATTAACCACGGTACTCCACTTGCCTCCTTCCACAGGTCTTAAAAAACTCCAGCCTTTTTCTTGCGCGCGAACAGCCTCCTGCTGGTGGTCCAAAACATAATGAGAACCTCCTTTGACAAAAAACTTATCGCCGGAGAATTTTTTTTTCATTAATTCGGCAGCAGGGTGGGGTCGACTTCCGGATACTTCGTTTTCTGATAATAAAGTATAACCTTTGCCAGAAGTGGTGAGCAACCGTATTTTATACCTGCCTGAAAGATACTCCACCCAAGTGCTCGTCCCCGAACCCCCCTGTAAGTATCTGTTCTTTGTGACAGAAAAATTAAATATTATATAAGGATAGGCATCCCGAAAGCCTTCCCCGCCTCTTTCCAAATAAGGAGTTAATGAGTTTTTTCTCGTATCAACGGCTATATTTACTGGTTTATCCCAACTTTGATCATAAACTATTTTTAAATCAGCGTCACCATATTCATCAGCGCTTACCATATATCTTTCCAATGCATAATCAACAGGATAAGCTCCGCTTTTTTCCAAAGGGGCACCGATTATCGCCCTCGCATGGCGAGGTAAGTTATAAACCATACTGGTTATTGCTCGTTGTATATCTTCTTGACTGCCGGATTTTGGTTCAACGAATTTAATATCTGCCATTACTTGACTATTAGTTAATGTTTTTTGATCGGATGAATCTATTTCATCTTTTAGATCAAAAAAAGGATTTTCAAACATCAAAACTTCTTCAAAGTTCAACGTAACCCGTAACGCATCAATATTCTCTTGGCTATAATTAATTTGTTTCAATATATAGTCACGATATATCATTTTCCCATTCTGTGCGTATATGTCTAAAAAGATTGCTTCGTCACGCAAGTATTCTAATAATTGTTGAATAACAATGGTGCGAGGAACGGTTTGAGGAGGTGTTGAAAAATCCTGCCCTTTTTTCCCACGCGTCTGGGTAGGTTTAATATACGGTTTGCGCTCGCCATAAGCAAAATGGTGCTCACCGATTAAAGCTTCTATCCGTAAGGAGCCCGGTTCACGCGATACATTTGTCATACGCTGGGTTCCGTCCAAAACAGGCTGCGTAGTAGTATTAATATTTTTTGAAAAAGAAAACCCCGAAATAACGTCTAACAAAAATTCGTTATCGCTTAATCCGAATCGATTTTTATCAAACGATTCGTTTTTTATTTTAAATAATGCTACATAAACTTGACTCATAATTATCTCCTAATTCACCATTCCGTATTGATTCGACCATAAATCATTACTCGTCTGATTGTATTGATTTACTACCTGATGAGTATTATTAGTGTTAGCAGTGCTAATAGTATAAGAAGTAGTATTTTCACTACGATCCGGTAATTTTATACCAATCCATCCAAGCCACTTCTTAAACATATTATAAACAGCGTTATTTAGTTGATCAATAAAATTCAAAACCTCAGTTACTAATTGTACCAACCAACTCACAACTGCGATAACTGGTTTTAATAATTCTCGCATTATCCCCAGTTGCCGCGCAAACATTTTTATCAACGGGACTATCATATTTAAAATATTCCCTATCAAGGGCATAAGATCTTCTAAAACGCCAAAAATAGTATCTATCAATGGGGCAACTGCGTCGACGATTTTTTCAATCGCACCACTTTCACCGAGCATTTGCGTTAATTTGTCGCCGAGCATATCACGCATCGTTGATAATTTTACTGCAAACTCTTGCCATTTTAAAAACATTCCTTCAGAAACCCGGTTGCTTTGTTCGATAGAATTGATATGTTCTTCTCGTAACCGATGGAACATTTCCATTTGACTTGCTGTAATTTTACCACTCTGAATATCGCTGAGACTAATACCCAACGTATCTAATGCTCGCTGCGTCGCCGCGCTTTCGCTGGCGGACTGACCAGTACGCTGCATCATATCCATCGTATTTTTGTCGGTAAACAGACTATTATGAGAAATTGCACTTAAGCTGCGCTTTTCGACATGTTCCATTATTTTCATGAAAGCTTCAATTGCTTGAACTGCTACTCCGATAACTGCGCTTAGTTTTTTAAAACCGGCGCGCATCGCGGCTAATTTTTTAGTCGTTTCGCTCGTTTCTTTTAACAGACCTTCACTTTTTAACTTTTGTCTTTCTTCTGACCCAATATCTACTTTTTTGTCTTTGCTTTTAGCTTTTTTTGATTTTTTAAAACCGTCCTCAATACCTTTGACGACAGTCTCTGCTATATCCTTGCGTAGTGCCGCGAGGGCGGCGGCAGGAAGCTTTATAATAATATCACGATCTATTTTTTTGTTTGCCATAATTCCTCTTTATATTATTATAACATATTATTGTTTCATTTTTGATAGAGACCGTAACTTTCCTAATTCGGCGACTGCTGCAATTTCTACCAAGTACAAAAAATCTCCTATATCATAATCCTTAAGATTTTTTAAAGTTTCATATTTATTAATAATCAAAAATTCAAACAAAGTATGATAGGACGTGTTCTGATTTCTTGGTTCGCCATGCGCCCCAGCCGGCGATAGCGCATTCATTTGATTAAAAAGATTATTTATTCGCTGGAACGCGGCAAAAAAGAATCAAGCAAATTAAGAATCTGCGGAATAATTGCCGGGTCTGTGAAAGATGAAGCCAGGGCATCCACAATGCTCGTACCGCTTAACTTGTCGTAAGCGGCAACCCAGACCCCTCCTATTTCAGCTTCAACCCAACTAAATAATTCTTCATAACTCTTTGATATGGCGTCAAAATCATCACTCTCTAAACCTTTGCCGTAAACGGTTAAAAAGGCCATTACTTGTGGGGCTTTTAACTGTTTTAACCGTACTTTTACACCGTTAATCGTTGTTGTTTTTTGTTCCATTCTGTTTTCCTCCTGCTATTTTTTTAATTTTTATGACAAACCGCGAGCGTGGTTTGTCATTACCTTTGCTTAATGTATTGGTTAAATAAGCAAATGAGCTGTCTTCTTGTTTTACTTCTTTTTTTTGTTCTGCTTCTTTTTTAATTAATATATTTAGTTTTTGTCGCGCGTCTTTTAAAACTTTCTCCATCTCTTCTAAAGTTTTAAATTCTTTCAATAAGGGTAAAAACTTTTTACTAAAAGGAATAAATAGTTCTTTCCACCATTTACTGTACTCGGCCATGATAATGCTATAGTTATTGGAATCCTCTTTTTCTTCGCTTTTATCGTTGTCTGCTTTTTGTTTCAATTCTTTTAAATTGGGAATTGCTTTTTCGAATTTTTTAAGATTTTCATCAACTTCAACAGCTGAAGCCGCTTCTTTGCCGCGCATTTTTCCTAAATCTTCGTCCATTTTTCGACCCCATGATTCTAACTTGCCTTTTAATTTCCCCATATAAGAAGTCGCAACCCTCGCGGTGCTATGAATACTTCTAAACTCATCTGGCATATATTATTTCCACCCTTCTTTGTTTTCTTTAATTATTTCCTCGCGCTCGAGCGTATCAGTCGTGGCATTCAACTCCCGCTTCATTAGTTTTTCGGATTGCTCTCGATAATAATTTATATAATCTCGCATCACTTTTGGCCACCAAAACGGCATCGCTCGTAAAACGGCCTGGGCATGCTTGCAAGCATAGAAAGCGTCCTTTTTTGCCTTATTTGGCTCGCGCGGGGCACGGGGTTCGCTAACGATACCATAACCCATCTGGTCCGCTTTATACGCGGCACCCCAGTAGAGGAATGACGGGCAAGTGCAGTAAATACCAACGTCGGTTTCATTCAATAAATTAATAACTTCTTTTTTAGTACGCGGCACAAGATTGGCAAAATCAAAAAAGCGTAACTTTAACTGATAGCGTTGTGAACCATCTTGCGAATCACTGCTAAAATGCAAGTCCCGCGGATCGTGAGGATCCATCCCGTCGTAATTTATACCACGGATGAATTTCGACCGTTCTTGTTGTTGCGGGGCGTTACGTTCTACGAACGCTCGTAACTGACGTGCAGTATAGTCGCGGCCTTTGTATTGCATCCGTCTGCTTAAATCAACAGGTATAAAATAAGGTTCAAAATTAGTGTTCAGTTTAATTTTCATTTTATTACCCCTTTCTTTATTCTATCGGCGGTAATAACTCTTCGCCGCTTTCTTCTTCAGTGGTCGGTTCAGAATTTTTTTCTAAACCTTCCTCTAAACGCATTTGCTCGATCATTTCTTCCGTAACAGAATCACCAATAGCTAACTCGTCGCGCTTATTTCTTATTTCTTCTAAAACCATTGATTTTTTATAAATACCCATATCAAGTGCGGTTTTCCACATTTCAAAATGAGCATTAGTGTTCTCAACTTTTTTGCTTTCGGGCACCGGTAAAGAAGAATTAAATATTACTCTAATTGATTTTGTTTCATAACCCAAATAATCGCATATCCATTTTGAGGCTTTTATAATAGGTCCTTCTAACCGCTCATGCCGCAAACTCATCAAATGGTCTTCGTATAATAATAAATCGTCAAAAGAATTACCACTCAATCCTGCCTGCTGGTCGCCGTATAATAACACTTGCGGCATCGGTATAGCGCCTGCCACGAAGCGCGAGTTTGAGTCCATTAGTTGTGACAAAGTCCCAATCGGGCCGCCCTCGTGACGTGAGTAATCATCGTCTTTATCGAGAAATAATAGCGAGTTAAAAGAACGATAACGATTAATCATCGCTAGTTTATTATCGAGCTCTGCTTCCATCTCCGGGGTTAATTGATCATTCATATATTGTTTCATACCACCCATTTTAATAATTTCTAATGAGTTCTTGGCGAGCGCACTTGTGATCATGTTTTTAATTTTTTCGTCACGGTTTATTTCGTTAAAGAGCCTCACTCCGTCAGGAATACCCCAACCCATTAAGAGACGGCTAATTAGTTCGGGAGCCGTGCCGTTTGCGAAGCGCAACACACGCGTGTGATGGAAACGAAATGATCCTGCATCCGTCCTTACTGAATAATACTCAGGCGTATTATAATCAATACTTTTAACGTCCGTTACCATATTGGCTGACGGAAAAACTTGCTGCCAACGGTCAGCTGGCAGCAAGCGAAAGGGTTTGCCTTTTTCTAATTTTTCTAACGGTTTCTCATATACAGCAACATCTTCTTCTTCGGTTAATAAGCAGCAAATTGCCCCTCCATAAAGACGAGACCATTTCAAAGCCTGAATGATTGGTTGAATCATTTCGCGCATTTTTGTATTAAATAACGAGTGATTAAAACGAACATTTTGGACAACTATTTTCCCAGCTTCATTTTTTATTTCTAATTTATCTTCTTTTAATTCTGGAACAATTTTCCAACCGGCACGAATCATATCCGTTGCTGGTCGATCAATCGCACGTGCAAATACCCAACTACTCACATACAGCGCTGTCCATAAATACCAGTTATAGAGCATGCCGTTTATATCATAAGAATCAAAAGAGGAAAAGGCGTCGCTGCGACCAATCATCATCGCTGCGTTGTCGTAGGCGTCTTGTAAACGCCGCATCTTACCAAGGCTTTCTTCGCTGCCCTCTTCTTTCAAGTTTTCGATTTCTTTTTTATAGTGTTCTTGACGAGCAGCAATATATTCTTGATTACTGTCTTCCAAAACTTTGGCAAAATCATCAATAGGCATAGCAAATAAATTGGATGGCTCCATTTTTGCTATTTTTGCGATTTCTTGAATATATTGTTCGTAGTTCATTTTTGCTCCTTATTATTTAATTATAATTCATTTTTAAATAAATATCTATAGTTTCCTGCGCATGTTACGCCACACTCGTGCGGTTATACCGATTTCCGCTGCATAAATAAGCGCTTTTATCATTTCTTCGGTCCCAATATTTTTATCTACTGCAGATTTATTCGAAGTTTTTATAATACCAACCTCTTCCAAAACCCGAACTAACGCAGCTGTTAATGGCTCTTTCACTTCTAAGGTTTCAGGAATATCTTTCACCCACTCTTGTAAAAGCGTGCGAGGCTCACTGCTTGTAACCCTTAACCAAGTACCAGTAACATACCGCTGATTGTTCCATTTTTTAAGATGCATTTTATCTTTCGTCAAATAATAACGACTATTTTTAAAAGCATATTCAATTTCTCGGCGAGCATCAGTATATTCAGCTATCTTATTTAATATCAATAAATCCCACTCTGACTCCGAAAGATAATCAATATTGCGACTATTAAACTCGTAAAAATCCGGTAATACATTAACTAAGTAACTCACAACCTGTGCACGATTTTCGTTAAATTCTATATCATCGAGTTCACTTGTAACCTGGGTTAAACGTGGGCGTTTCATATATTCTTCTAAAAAGTTTGATGTGTCAACGTTCGCGTCACCTTTATACAAAACGTGCCCAGTCAGGCGCACCATGCGAGCGCCGCTTATTAAACAATGTTTGGCATCGTAATATTCAATACCCAAAGCACTGTTCTTTACATAATATCGCTCGATATCAAATGGTGTATCGGTCTTAAATAAAATTCTTATACCAGTCATACTCGGCGAAAGTTCTGCATATGCCCCGAGCTCGTTTATAATATTTAATGCCAACATGCTTATACGCCCGTCGGTTATACAATTGTCGATATCGATCGCCGATATGTCTGCGCTCCCGACTTTTAAACCCAGAGTCCAGCTGGGGTTTTCTTCGAGTACATTACTCATGTGTTTAAAAGAATAAAAAGGATCCAAAGCACTTATTCTTAGTTGCTTAAACGGATCATACGGATACTTCGTGTTAGGTAACGTTACACAAAATTCACCTTTTTTAACAAACTCTGGTAAATCTTTAAATCTTTTAGAACTCATAATATTCCCCTTTTCTTTTTAAACAAATAATGTTTGGTCGTCTGATAATTATCGAATAGTTGATAGACCAGCTCTAACGGATGTTAGAGCTGACCCGCACATCTTAGGTCGCGCTGTAGTGACCTCACATGTCGCGGGAGTAATTTTTAGGACATTCGTTCTCGTAACTTAAGGCCACTCTTATTACAATTACGACAAATGTCTTTTGGTGGCAGGCGATAATTATCAGACGATCTGCGACAATATACCGAACGGTTGACAGACCAGCTCCAACGGAGGTTGGAGCTGACCCGCGATCATCGGTTGAACTGGATTAGTTCAACCCAGCTTCGCGGGCCGTAATTTTTTGGACATTCGTTCTCGTAATTTAAGGCTACTCTTATTACAATTACGACAAATGTCTTTTGGTAGCGAGCGGTATATTATCAAACGATCTGCAACAATATACCGAATAGTTGATAGACACGCTCCAACGGAGGTTGGAGCGGTCCACGCGCATCAGTTTGCGTTCCGGCAAATCTCACACGCGTGGTGATTTTTGGACACTCGTTCTCGTAATTTAAGGCTACTCTTATTACAATTACGACAAATGTCTTTTGGTAGCGAGCGGTATATTATCAAACGATCTGTGGCAATATGCCGAATGGTTGATAGACCCGCTCCAACGGATGCTGGAGCGGACCCGCCACATCTTAGGTTGCGCTGTAGCGACCTCACATGTCGCGGGAGTAATTTTTAGGACACTCGTTCTCGTAACTTAAGGCCACTCTTATTACAATTACGACAAGTGTCTTTTGGTGGCGAACGGTATATTGCCTTTTATAAGATAAATAATTAACTGTCTATCTTATAAAAGACAATATACCGAATAGTTGATAGACACGCCCTAACGGAGGTTGGGGCGTCCCCGGGTGCAGCAAGTTGGGCAACCGGTGGTAATTTTTAGGACACTCGTTCCCGTAACTTAAGGCCACTCTTGTTACAATTACGACAAATGTCTTTTGGTGGCGAACGGAATATTGCCTTTTATAAGATAGATAATTAATATTTATCTTATATATTAATTATAATATATAATTGATAAAATGTCAAGAATAATAATTATATTTGTTTAATAAATGTGCGCTCTAATTTATCATCAGTGTCATATACGTCACCGTAATAATTTTCATCATCAACTAATTGTAACCAGCGGAGAACACCTAATAATGTTTCCTTATCACCGGTGACCTTATTGTTTATTAATACGATTTCTGGCCACCTTTCTTTAATTTCTTTTATAAGCTTCGGGTTTGTTTCTACATTTAAAAAATAACAATCGCTAGGGGTCTCAGCACGCAGCGCCCGCTTATAAATATCTACCAATTCGTCTACGTCTTCTAAATCTAGATTTTCATACTCCGAAAATAATATCAACATATCATAAATATAATTTTCTTCCCAACCCAGATACAAAGACGGTTCGCGGTCAGCCGCCTCATTCATTATACGTTCAACCCAGATATTTGGTTTACCTTCCAAGATAGATAAAATGTGGTCGGTATAACCATGAATATCTCTTTCTTGTAAATAATTGTCTACTGCATCAAATACCTGTGCTTGTTGTTTATATCTTGTCATATTCACCTCTTAAATTAATTATAAGATATTTAATAAGAAAAAACTACTTATATTTTACTTCGAGGGAAGCAAATAGCAATCCTTGCGAGCTGCGCATAATAACTTTGTCATATAATTTATCATAAAGAGCCTCCCCATCAATCCCATATTTTATTCTATAATCTAATTTCCAACTACTATCTAACCATTTAATCATTCCGGTCCCGCTGAAAATAGCTATTACATTCCAGCCCCAGTTAGCTCCAGGCAAATACCAAATATATCTATTTTCGCCGAGTTTTAATAGTTGATCAAATACTGGATCCTTTAACTGAAGCGTCGGCGATATCCGCTGATAGCCCCAATCAGTGCGACTTAACATCGCTAATCGTTTTGCTTCTTTTCTTGATAATTTTTCCCATTTTAGTTTCTCTTTATTTGGTAAAAGTATTCTCCTCTTATTGAATACTTTAGTAAATTCCTCGCGTGTATAATCAAGCTCTGCAAACATCCCTTCACCGCGAAAACCTATGTTATTAGCCTGCATATACCTAAAAAGATGATCAAGATCGTAAAAATATCGATCTAAAAAATTAACAAAAATAAGCCGCATTCGTCCCATTATTCTATCTCGTCCTCGTTAAGGTTGCTTTCGTAAATTGCATAATCAACATTAATCATTTTTAATAACTTCATAATATGATCATTATCCAGAAGAACGGTGTTTGCATTCAATATTGCCCGGCGTTCGTTAACCGACTGCGGCGCAATCTTCTTAATTTGTTTATAAACCTCTTCATAAGCAATCTCGCTGTCGTCGACATCAAGGTAACCCTCGATGCGCCGACCTGTGTCTCGAACAGGTTTATAAATAACGATGCTACCATTAATATTTTCTAACTTGAAACGCGTGCCCTTTGCGATGTGTTCGACAAGAGTTTTGGACCAGTCTCTGCCATCGACAGCCTCGTTCCAACCAAAAATGGTTTCTAAAACATATTTAATATTAATTTCTTGGCGCATATTTATACGCCAGCGCAATTTTTCAACATCATTTTCAAATATTAAAATAAAATCTTGTAATTTTTTATCCTGATCAATACCAATTAGCTTATAATCTCCTATTGCCGCTGACGCTTTTAATTTACTGCTGTCACCATCGTAGCGAACATACCCTCCTTCGACGCGCACGCTTTTGAGATTTAATAAGTTTATCATAAACAGGTTCATTTGTTCATCAAAATGCGGAGTAGAAGGCTCAATATTAAGAGAACGTCCGCTCGCCATTTGTTTAATTCCTCCGCTCGCGGTCATTAATAGGTGAATCAGATCGTCATGCTGCTTATTTAAGTTGCCGTGATAATCTGCCCATTCGCTACTCTTCCACGCTGTCAATAAGTCACGTATCGGTGCGTTGTGGCGCACGGCCCAATCTTTCATATCATAAATAAATAGTTTACTAATATCAAAACCTTCGCTCGCAAACTTACGAATACAATAATTCGCTAACCAATCTTTGTTTACTTGTTGTCTCACACCTGCACTGAAGTCTGCTCGGGTATCAGGCCAGTCCGGAGCCGGTTTCGTCGCATTTAACACTTTAATGCGGCGCGTGAGCGCCCTATCTTTAAAGAATTCCGGCGATAATGCGTTCGTCGTAATATAAGTAACAAAGTTTGTTTTTACGTCGTAAGGTTCCTTTTGCATCGGGCGAATATTTAATACGTCGTTACCTGTCAAGGCTTTGAATTTACCTATAAAACGTTCATCAACCGCCCCGCTTTGTAATTCGTCAAAAAACAACATCCGTTTGTTATAAAAACCGGCTGAGTAATGAGTATCGTTTAAAAAGGTTTGTAATTCCATAGAGAACGAACTTGCTTTTAAATCATATATCAATCGCGCTAACGTGGTTTTACCATTGCGCCCAGTACCGAACATAATCAGCGTACTTGCCTCTTTCCGCTCGTTCGTTAAAGTATAACCAATATAAGATAATAAGTCGTCATAGCGTTGCAGGGCCCAAACATCGGTCGTGTCGTCTTTACGTACCCCGCTCACACCTTTTAAAAGCGCCTCGAGAAACGCGTTTGGTTTAAGTTTTTTATATTCTTCGCTATCATCATCATACCAATTAGCATCAATAGTGTGAAATATAAAATCATCGGCGCTGAAGGGTCGAGATGTCATCGTATTTAAATCAAGCACGCGTTTATTTTTGAATAATAATAAATTGCTATCTAATTCTTCAATTACTTCGACGTATTTCGGATCATACAAGTAAGGGATAAGCGAGTCCATAATTGCGCGTTTAAATCGCTGCGAATATTTTTTCGTTTTCATCGATAACATAATATTAAACGTATCATAGTCTTTAATATTAAGTTCAATCCATTTTTGCAATTCAGGATTAAAATAATAAAAAGTATTATTATATCGCTTGAACGTATACTCCGATAAATACTCCTGTGCCAAATCATCGGGTTGATCATCCTTGTTTTCTTCCTTTTGTTTCAACAAATCGCGCGGAAAGACCGGTAAATCCTGCAACTGGGCAGGTGCTGTTTTAGGGTCCATAACCGCGCTACCTTTTAAATGTAGCGCGCAATATTGTTTGTCGATGAAAAAACCCCGGCCGTGGTTTTGGCCCACGTGCAACGCCGCTTGAAAGAAATAATAATAATTTTCTTTGTCGCGTCCCACACACTTCGTGAGATCATATAAGTTTTTATTTTCCTTGCGGGTGATCACAACAGCCAAAGGTGCTTCTAATTCAACAAGCAGACTTTCAGAATTACTTAGACGGGTTTCGACATTTAACAGAATATTTTCTTCCTTTACTTTTACTCTCATACAAGACTCCTTTTACATTTATATTATATCATGTTCTTACTTAAAGGTCAAGCAATTCATTATATCGTTTTATTTCGCGCCTAATTATACCGAGCGCTTTTTTGGCAGTAATATTGCTACGGCTGTTTGCCTTTGAGTTAGAATAATCATATTTACTTAATCTACTAATCAATTCGTCGGTAATGCCATCGCCACGACGTGTTCTTGTCCATAATTTCTTCTATGATGTCCAGTACTTCTTTATAAATTGATTTAAATGTTTTTAGCATTAGTCCCAACCCCAACAGCCACAGTAGTATTCATCGAACTTGCTTTCAGGCTTGTGTTTAAAGAATGGTAACGATGTGCTTGATTTATCCTCACTTGTGCAGGTGACCATCCTTCCTTGGTGGAAGAATCTTCTACCATAGTAGGCACATCTCGCTTTTCTGCCCGTTAAACCTATTTCTTGCTCAGATAATTCCGTGCAGTTGCATATCACACACGCTGGTTTGTTATCAGATGTTACTGCGTTTGCAGCATGACCGCATTTCATCATTGGTTTGTTATTCATTTTCTTTCTCCTTTTTGTTTGGTTTCGTGTATATATAACACTTCATCAAAACCAACCACGCCCATAATTTGTTAATCTCTTCCATTTTCTTTCTCCTTTTATTTTAATCTTCCAACTTACTAATCAACCCTTTTGATAAAAGCAATTCAATGTCATCTTTATTTTTTTCCTCGTTACTAAACCCAAGTAAACTTCCATCTTTTCCTAAAAAATATAACTCAGATTTATCATTTGCTCTTTCTTTCATTGCTTCTTTGATTGAAAATGAATATTCGTTAATATCACCAAAATATAAAGTTTCGATGGGCTCATTATAGTCATTTAGGTGCTCTTTAACTAAAAATGATTTTCCCCTAACCAAAGCAGTTCCAATAAACTTGATTTTGTCTAATCTGTATTTTACACCCATAACACTCGCAAGGATTACTTGTCTTGTTATTTTTTCGCCATCTTCGGCTTTATAGACTTTACCTATATAAAAATCTAATTTGCCAGACATTGTAAAAACAAATCTATATAATTCAACTTCTTTATTTTTCTTTAACATTTCTACTACTTGTTCATAAATTGATTTCATTTTAGTTTTCCTTTATTGTCGTGAATGTTGCCAACAACTACCAAGTGCCAACAACTTGACAAATTCCATTTTCCTTCTTGGTTACGCTCGTTAATGTATTCAACATAGTAATAACCTCTACCATATTTAACAACTCCTTCGAACGGTTTTACAAATCCTAGGTGACCTAAAACCTTATAGAAACTAACAATATCGCCATCAAAAATCTTTTTGCCGTTATTGTCAAACAGTCCTGTGAATTGTCCGACTGTCTCTTGTTTTACTTCAACAAAAGCAGCACCTATACCTTTTGGAATAAAATGGCAATCTCTACCTTTAAAATAACCACCATATACCCACTCACCGTCATATGTTTTACCTCTAAATAATATTTCTCTCATAATTATTCTCCTTTTTTAATTGCCTTTTCCAGATATTCAATGGCTTTTAGTAATAACTCGATTTGTTCATCGTAGTTGTTTTCATTTTTACGAACTTGTCGGCATAATAATTGTTTTTCTCGCAAGTAATTAAGTTCAGTGAATAATAACCGCAGTGCTTGTTTCATCTTATTTCTCCTTTTCCTTTTTAGCAATTGTTTGATAGGCTTGACGCAAAACTTCAATGGCTTCCTCTTCAGTCAGATGGTTAGGGGTAAAGTCAGTTCCAAATGAATTTGTGTTTGGTATAGGCATACGAAGTATATTTTTATCTTTGTTTTCCACCGCGTTTCCTCCCTTTACCTTAACACCTTGCGCGCTTGACTAATCGCACGTTTGAACGAAGGGTTCGTTTCATTATCGGTTAATTCTAATAACGGGCTTATTTTTTCATCCCGCGTTTCTACTTTTTTGAAAATTATGTAATTATTAATAAAATCGCCCAATTCTTTTCCTTCGAGCCCTGTGAGCACCTGAATTGAGGTTTTTAGGGAAGGGCTCATAATTTGGCTTGCGGTTTTGTTTTCTAAATCATTAGCCGTTTCGCTGTAGGATAAAACAACAGCACTTTTGGAATTGACCGGTGGCTCGCTCGTAATAAGTTCAATTAATTTATAATTGAATTTTTTATAAAAGTTTTCAACACTTATCGACCACTCAATAATGTGCTTTTCTTTCTGCTTCTTTGCTTTATATTTGGGTTTAATCCAACCGCGGTCGGAGAACGCCTGTAGCAATAAATGGAGCGACTTATCGTGCCTCCATATATGGAAATATTCCGACACCTCTAAAATAATTAATTGGTCGGTGTCAGTATTATAATGCAATATCTCTTTACGGGGTAATCCTTTCCCGACTTCTAATTCAACAACAACCAAATTACCTCTCTTAATATAATAAACTTCGCGTTTCATAACATTCACCTCTCTTATATCTTATATTTATATTATACTATGTTCTTGATTAAAAGTCAAGTTTTTAGGTAAATAAAAAATTAATTATCTGTAATATTAAAGCCATTGATGTTTTCGTTCGCCCAAGCAATATCGGCTGAAGCAAATTCATTTAATCCTGCACCTGGCACATAGATATTACCATCTTTCATCACTTGAATTTTTAATCCATATAAAGCGAAGCGATCAATAATTTTACTTATTATCTCTTTTACATGTTTTTCCCCAAACAAATCAAAAAACAGCGTACTTAAAGTAATAAGTGCTGTATTAAATTGTCGCTCACGTTCATCCTTTACCAACATTACGCGCCCTCTTATGTAAGAAGTAGAATTACCTTTTAACCCCAACCCCCGTGCCGCATATGCGTGGAATATATAAGGTTCAATCATTGTTTCGGAACGAGTTTTAACCATGTCCGAATACGAAGAATGTTCTAATATCTCAAACCTGGGATTTTCCGAAGTACCTCTCACTATAACAAAATAGACTCCTACTTTCGGGGCCGCCATTTTATCTAATAATTTGAATTTTATTTTAATCATTGCAAATCCTTTCTTGTATTAACTAAAAATATCGAGCAATCTATTTCAAACAAAATTAATCTTTAGTATTTAATAAAGTAATTTTGTTCTTGTTAAGTTTTTCAATATTCCATATTTGGTAATTAATGTCTCACTCACCCCTGCGATAAGCCGCAGGGGTGGATGTTTTACTGTCTATTAAAAGACCGGGGTAAATGTTTCAATATCTATTATTGTGTAACTAATGCGATCGGCGCGCTCCAGTGATCGATGAATATAAATAGCCTCTTCCAAGTCCGATATTACGTTATTTACAAACGCGTTTTTACCGTGGCGGTCAAAATAATTCGTTACTACTATTGCGTATCCGCTTTCTCCTTTTAAATCACGTAGGCGCAATGAGCCGTCTTTGAGCGCTTTTGATTCGTCTTCACTCTCGTGGCGCCTTTTCATTTCTAAATAATATTCCACTTCGCGATAATAGCCACCGTATAATAATTTTACCAATTCTTCTAAAATTGCTACGAATGAGTTGGCGGTCACGTTTCTTACTGAAATTGCCCCTCCTTTAAATTCAACCACCACAAACGTGTAGTTCCCCACTTCGTCTAAATACACTCTTTCTACTCGGGGCAAGTATCCTGCAATCAGTTTTCCGATTTCGTCGACCCGTTCTCGATGGCGCGACTCGTCACTGGTTTTTTTAAGAAAATCAGCTTTTAATTTGTTTTTTTCGTCCATAATGATATTTTTTTTCCTTTCAATTCATTTTGTTTATTTTTTAACTCATCTAAATACCCCAACTTGCGGAATTCCTTAAAGATGAGATTACCAATTTCATATTCGCTCTTTTCAAGAGATTTCTTGCGCAAATCATATATTTCATCAATTAAGGTTAAAATCTCTTTTAAATCGCCTTTAATAGCACTTTTATAGCGCTTTTCCCACTTTTTAAATTCGTCCTCGAAAGATTTTTCTTCATATTCCTCTTTTCTGACGCGCTTGGGTTTAAGAAGCCAACCATCATATAAACTATATGCGCTGGTAACATTTTTGTTAAACTCGTCTAGTTCAACATATAACTCAACAGGTATACCATAAAAATTCACTTTGTATTTTCGATTAAAATTACGCGCAAGGATTTGAAACAAAACCTCTTGCAGCTTTCGTTCAGTATCTCGCTCGCTGCCTTTTAATATAATGTGAATGTCTAAGTCGCTACCTTCCTTGTAATAATTATATGCTGTATTTGAACCTAACAAAACAACATCTAATTCTTCAATTTCAAGATCGAGATCATATAATTCGTCATAAAAAGTGTCCACTACTTCGAATATCCGTTTTGTAACAGTTTCTTTTAATTGTTCGTTTTTCCACAGTTTTGGATTGAGTTCCTCATGTATTTCAGGTGCGTCTAATAAAACTTTTTTATCATCCGTGTGATCGCGCCCCATCAAAATATCATAAACTTTGTAAGCATCTCTAACAGGCGCATTTATATATTCAGACCAGCTGTTACTATCACGCGACCACTCCAAAGAGCCTAAAGATTTACCTCGAAAAGCATTGTCATTTATCTCTTCTTTGATTATTTGTTTGATCTTTTGGGCAAAATACCTTTTTATTTTATCCTCTTCCATGTTGCTATACGGATTACCATATCTATAAGTCGGAGGAAGAATTATAATAACCTTACCCCCTTCTTTTTTTAAATCGACGCCTTTCCAATATCGCTCCACGACTCGAGAGTTTTCCCAAATACCATCCGACATTTGGCCCAAGACCGCTTCAAAAATCCCGTAATACGAATCCCTTACTCCAGTGTTGATGATACGCCGATCTTGTGCCACAATTATTCCTCAAATTCTTCGTCTTCGTCGTCGAAAATATCTATTATTTCTTCAATAAGTGCTTCATAATCATCATCACTTAGCCAATGCGTAGTGGCAATCACGAATGCTCTAAATAAATCTCCGGCATCGGAGTCGTGAATATAATCCCGAATTATAAGTTCAGGACCATATTCTCTCACGTCTTTTATCATTTCTCGTCTTTTAGAACTGCTCATACATTTCTCCTTTTTTTTTTTTCGGTGGACCCTACAGGGGTTGAACCTGTAACCGACCCGTTATGAGCGGGGTGCTCTACCATTGAGCTAAAGGTCCGTTTTATATGTTATTCTTATAATTCGCCGCCTATCTATATCCCTTTGTCTTTTATATTATAATCTATTTATAAAGAAGTTTCTATCTTTGTTGATAAAATTATTATTTTCTTTATTAATCCCACCAATAGTCGCTTTCTTTTGCGACGGTTTTCCAAAAATTGTCACGAGCAATTCCTGCTATTATCTCTGCCATTTTCGCATCCTCGTGATCATTATTGCGCCAGTCTTTATAATAACTAATTGCTTTTCTTATACCAACCAGCCGGTCATAGTCTTCGCGCTCTATTCCGTGAACATTGTTACCTGCGGAATAATATTCTTCCATAAATAATAAAAATTCAAATAACCATTCGGTCGCATATTCAAAACTGTAGGGGTTTGTTTTTGCTGCGAGCTTTTTAAGTCGGCGGCGAAAACGCCGCACGAGTTTTTTGTATGCTCTATATTCTTTCTTTTTTCCCATCGTTTTTATCCTCTTTTTTAACCTCGAGCATATAGACCGGAACACCTCGTAGACGCATGCGCCTTATCTCCATCAGTTCATATTCTTTCCAACCCTCGTCTATCTCTTCATTAATATAAAATTCACCGACGGTCTCGTCCCCCTCATTTAGCTCGATCCACGCATGCTGAGGCACGGATTCTTTTAGATTCTTTAAAAAATCATAGGCGCTAACTAGCATAAAATTACTTTCCTTTCCTGAATTATTTGACCACTTTAATGGCCAAATTGACCTTGTGTTTTTGTTTGCGGCTTATGTTGAATGACCTCCTCCTTTTATTTTATATACTAATTATACAATGAAACTTGTCAAAGGTCAAGCAATATAGTTGTTTCTTTTACTAAAGGTTTTTATTTCGCTCCAAACGCAAAATAATTTTTAATAATCTGAACTAACTTATAGCCTGTCCAATTTCCTATCTTTTCATCCCATGTAGTATCTTTACAAGCACCTTCATATAAACTGTATACCTCATAGAAACTATATTTACCGAGGGGCTTGTCCCAAACCTCTACTTTACAATAGCCCTCATGATCCAAGTAGTAATCAATAATCTCTTTCAATCTTTTATACTGTGCTTCATTGGGTCTGCCATATAATCTAACGCACGTGTCCTCTTCCGGGTACGTATTTGAATATTCAGGATAAAATTCTCTTACCTCTGCCTCGCCATGATATTCATCCATAACCAATAATGAGCCGTCTTCAAGAATATAACCCGCTGTATATGGCGTAAAAGAATTGGTCTTAACCGCGTCATTTATACTACTGTCAATGTCTTCTTTACGGTCTGATAAAGCCCCGACGGTATGATGTTTATCTAAAATCTCTTCTACAAATTCAAAAGGAATTATTCCGTGATACTCAAAAGTGTCATCTCCATCAATTACATTTGAGTCTTTTTTAAATCTTGTCTTGTCAAGTTTATCTGTATCTATCTTTAATATAACTATATTGTCTACATACTTCTCATAGTCTTCAATATCATCTAACCACTCGGCAATTTCTGCATAACTATATGCCACATCTTCATTAGTTGCCAAATAAACAACACCGCTGACAGAGTCAGACCACATTTTTTTTCTAGTGTTTCCTAATCCTTTTTCTTTAATTGATTTGAGAAATGGTTTATATGTTGCATGGTAAAGATATTTTGGAATAGATAATTTTTCATCTACAATTGATTCTTCCCATTCCTTTAATTTAATGAGTCTATTAATCTCTTTTTCTAATTTTTTACCTAAAACTAATTCCCCTTTATATTTTTCGTAAAAATTAACAAAATCAGTATCTATTATCCAAGGATTATCTTGTAACCATAATTTTCCCCCTACTTTTAAATTGCCAAAACTTTCTGGCAAAGAAGTAAGTTTGTTTCTGTGTAAATATAAACCGCCTTCCACCTCTAAATTACCAAAACTTTCCGGTAACGAAGTAAGTTTGTTTTTGTCCAAATATAAACCACCTACCACTTTTAAATTACCAAAACTCTCAGGCAAAGAAGTAAGTTCGTTGTCTCCTAAATATAAATTACCCCTTATTTTTAAATTACCAAAACTTTCAGGTAAGGAAGTGAGTTGATTGAAAGATAAATCCAAACTACCTGCTACTTTTAAATTACCAAAACTTTCGGGTAACGAAGTGAGTTGATTGAAAGATAAATCCAAACTACCTGCTACTTTTAAATTACCAAAACTTTCCGGTAACGAAGTGAGTTTGTTGAAGTTTAAATCCAAATCACCTTTTACTTCTAAGTTACCAAAGTTTTCAGGTAAGGAATGGATGCCTCTATCGGTCCAATTAAGACGAGGCATTATTACTTTATCATAAGTGTTTAATAACTCTTCCAATTCTTCATAAGAGATATTATATCTCTCTTCTCTATAAACATTTAAATTATCTTTGTTTTTCTTTAAGATTCGGATTTTCATTTTATTCCTCCCATTCTTCTAATTTCTTTTGCCGTTTTAAAAATGTTGTTATAGCCTTTTCTAATTCATCACCCAAAATCAATTTCCCTTTATATTTTTCGCAAAAATTAACAAAATCGGTGTCTATTATCCAAGGATTACTGTATAACCATAATGCTCCCCCTACCTTTATATTACCAAAACTTTCGGGCAACGAAGCGAGTTGATTGTGTCCTAAGTTTAAATAACCCTCTACTTTTAAATTACCAAAACTTTCAGGTAACGAAACGAGTTGATTACGAGCCAAACTCAAATTACCCTTCACTTCTAAATTACCAAAGCTTTCCGGCAACGAAGTGAGTTTGTTGTAGTCTAAATATAAATTGCCCCCTATTTTTAAATTACCAAAACTTTCCGGTAACAAAGTGAGTTTGTTATAGTCTAAATATAAACTGCTCCCTACTTCTAAGTTACCAAAACTTTCTGGCAAAGAAGTGAGTTCGTTGTCTCCTAAATATAAATTACCCCTTATTTTTAAATTACCAAAACTTTCGGGTAACGAAGTGAGTCGATTATAAGATAAATTCAAATAACCCCCCACTTTTAAATTACCAAAACTTTCTGGCAGCGAAGTGAGTTTGTTGTTTCCTAAATATAAACTACCTCCCGCTTTCAAATTACCAAAACTTTCGGGTAAAGAAGTAAGTTGATTAAAAGATAATTGCAAATTACCCCCCACTTTTAGATTACCAAAACTTTCTGGTAAAGAAGTAAGTTTGTTGAGTCTTAAATTCAAATCGCCTTCCACTTCTAAATTCCCAAAGTTCTTAGGCAAGGAACGGACGCCCTTATTTTCCCAATCAAGCTGGGGTATTATTACTTTATCATAAGTATTTAATAACTCTTCTAATTCTTCATAAGAGATATTGCTGTTCTCTTCTCTATAAACATTTAAATTATCTTTATTTTTCTTTAAGATGCGGATTTTCATTTTATTCCTCCCATTCTTCTAATTTGATAAATCTATTAATCTCTTCTTCTGTTTTTTTATCCAAAACTAATTCCTCTTTATATTTTTCGTAAAAATTAGCGAAATCGGTATCTATTATCCAAGGATTTTTTTGTAACCATAATCCCTCTCCCGCTTTTAAATTACCAAAACTTTCTGGTAAAGAGGTGAGTTTGTTTCCGTCTAAATATAAACTGCCTCCTACTTTTAAATTGCCAAAACTTTCAGGTAACGAAATAAGTTTGTTTTCGTCTAAATATAAACCGCGTCCCACTTCTAAATTGCCAAAACTTTCTGGTAAAGAAGTAAGTTTGTTTCTGTGTAAATATAAACTGCCCCCTACTTTTAAATTACCAAAACTTTCTGGTAAAGAGGTGAGGTTGTTGTTTCCTAAATATAAATTGCGACCCACTTTTAAATTCCCAAAACTTTCTGGTAAAGAAGTAAGTTGATTGAAAAATAAATCCAAACTACCTGCCACTTTTAAATTACCAAAACTTTCCGGCAAAGAAGTAAGTTGATTGGAATATAAATCCAAATCACCTTCCACTTCTAAATTCCCAAAGTTCTCAGGCAAGGAATAGATGCCCCTATTTCCCCAACGAAGACTACGCATTATCACTTTATCATAAGTATTTAATAACTCTTCCAATTCTTCATAAGAGATATTACTATTTTTTACCATATAAACATTTAAATCATCTTTACTTTTCTTTAAAATGCGGATTTTCATTTTACTGCTCTTCCCATTCCTTTAATTTAATGAGTCTATTAATCTCTTTTTCTACTTTTTTATCCAAAACTAATTCCCCTTCATATTTTTCACAAAAATCAACGAAATTGGTGTCTATTACCCAAGGATTTTTTCGTAACCATAATGTTCTCCCTACCTTTATATTACCAAAACTTTCAGGTAAAGAGGTAAGTTTGTTGTTTCCTAAATATAAACCACGTCTCACTTTTAAATTGCCAAAACTTTCAGGTAAAGAGGTAAGTTGATTATGAGACAAAAGTAAATGGCCCTTCACTTCTAAATTACCAAAGCTTTCCGGTAAAGAAGCGAGTTGATTGAAAGATAAAATCAAATCGCGCCCTACTTTTAAATTACCAAAACTTTCAGGTAAAGAGGTGAGTTTGTTGATGCTTAAATTCAAATTACCTTCCACTTCTAAATTCCCAAAGTTATCGGGCAGGGAGCGGATACTTTTGTTTTCCCAATCAAGAGAGGGTATTATCACTTTATCGTAAGTGTTTAATAATTCTTCTAATTCTTCATAAGAAATATTACTATTTTTTACCATATAAACATTTAAATTATCTTTATTTTTCTTTAATATCCGGATTTTCATTTTACTGCTCTTCCCACTCTCCTAATTTAATAAGTCTATTAAGTCTATCAACCTCTTCTTTTGATTTTTTATCCAAGACTAATTCCCCTTTATATTTTTCGCAAAAATTAACAAAATTGGTGTCTATTGTCCAAGGATTATATGCTAACCATAATCCTTCTCCTACCTCTAAATTACCAAAACTTTCTGGCAAAGAAGTGAGTTGATTGAATGGCAGACTCAAAACACCTCCTACTTCTAAATTCCCGAAACTCTCAGGCAACGAAGTAAGTCGATTGGAAGATAAATCCAAACCGCCCTCTATTTTTAAATTCCCGAAACTTTCTGGTAAAGAAGCGAGTTGATTGAAAGATAAATCCAAATCACGTGCCACTTTTAAATTACCAAAACTTTCGGGCAAAGAGGTGAGTCGATTGTGTCCTAAATATAAACTGCCCCCTACTTCCAAATTACTAAAACTTTCTGGCAAAGAAGTGAGTTCGTTTTCGTCTAAATATAAATCACCTTCTACTTCTAAATTACCAAAACTTTCTGGTAAAGAGGTGAGGTTGTTGAAAGCTAATTGCAAATCACCTTTCACTTCTAAATTCCCAAAGTTCTCAGGCAAGGAATAGATGTCTCTATCGCCCCAATTAAGAGAGGGTATTATTACTTTGTCATAAGTGTTTAATAACTCTTCTAATTCTTCATAAGAAATATTACTATTTTTTACTGTATAAACATTTAAATCATCTTTATTTTTCTTTAATATCCGGATTTTCATTTTATTCCTCCCATTCTTCTAATTTGATAAATCTATTAATCTTTTCTTCTGCTTTTTTATCCAAAACTAATTCCCCTTTATATTTTTCGCAAAAATCAACGAAATTGGTGTCTATTACCCAAGGATTATATATTAACCATAATTTCTCTTTTACCTTTATATTAGCAAAACTTTCCGGTAAAGAGGTGAGTTGATTGAAAGATAAATCCAAATGGCCCCTTATTTTTAAATTACCAAAACTTTCGGGTAAGGAGGCGAGTTGATTGTGTCTTAAATATAAACTACTCCCCACTTTTAAATTACCAAAACTTTCTGGTAAAGAGGTGAGTTGATTGAAAGATAAATCCAAATGGCCCCTTATTTTTAAATTACCAAAACTTTCGGGCAAAGAAGTAAGTTGATTGTGTCCTAAATCCAAACGACCCCCTACTTTTAAATTACCAAAACTTTCAGGCAAAGAGGTGAGGTTGTTGAGTCTTAAATTCAAATTGCCTTCTACTTCTAAATTCCCAAAGTTCTCAGACAAAGAGAGGATGCCCTTATTTCCCCAATCAAGATGAGGTATTATCACTTTATCATAAGTGTTTAATAATTCTTCTAATTCTTCATAAGAGATATAAACATTTTTTACTGTATAAACATTTAAATCATCTTTACTTTTCTTTAAAATACGGATTTTCATTTTATTCCTCCCATTCTTCTAATTTCTTTTGCCGTTTTAAAAATGTTGTTACGTCCTTTTCTAATTCACTGCCCAAAACTACTTTCCCTTTATATTTTTCGTAAAAATTAGCAAAATCGGTGTCTATTACCCAAGGATTACGGTGCAGCCATAATGTTCTCCCTACCTTTATATTGCCAAAACTTTCTGGTAAAAAGGTGAGTTTGTTTTCTTCTAAATATAAACCACGCCCCACTTCTAAATTACTAAAACTTTCAGGTAAAGAAGTAAGTTGATTACGGGTCAAAAATAAATGACCCTTCAATTCTAAATTACCAAAGCTTTCCGGCAAAGAAGTGAGTTGATTGAAAGATAAACCCAAATCACCCTCCACCTTTAAATTACCAAAACTTTCCGGTAAAGAGGTGAGTTGATTGTAAGACAAACTCAAATCACGCCCCACTTTTAAATTACCAAAACTTTCTGGTAAAGAGGTGAGGTTGTTGTTTCCTAAATATAAACTACCCCCCACTTTTAAATTACCAAAACTTTCTGGTAAAGAAGTAAGTTGATTGAGAGATAAACCTAAATCACCTTTCACGTTTAAATCTCCAAAACTTTCAGGTAAAGAGGTAAGTTTGTTGCGTCTTAAATATAAATCGCGGCCCACTTCTAAATTACCAAAACTTTCCGGTAAAGAGGTGAGTTTATTTCCGTCTAAATATAAACTACCTCCTACTTTTAAGTTGCCAAAACTTTCTGGTAAAGAGGTGAGTTTGTTGTATCTTAAAGTCAAGTTACCCTCTACTTCTAAATTCCCAAAGTTCTCAGGTAAAGAAAGGATGCCTTCATTTCCCCAATTAAGACGGGGTATTATTACTTTATCATAAGTATTTAATAACTCTTCTAATTCTTCATAAGAGATATAAATATTTTTTACTGTATAAACATTTAAATCATCTTTGCTTTTCTTTAAGATTCGGATTTTCATTTT
>JGI24710J26742_10000414_pt1 | contig 39360 bp, 37 predicted proteins | sample BioPla2DNA2_FD_26742 | JGI IMG/M metagenome (IMG submission 26742)
AAAAGAATAGGATTCCTTATATTTTGGGCATTTTTTAAAAGTTGTTTATAACAAATATGATAAAAACAGGGTTCTGTGGATAAAACTACGGAAACTCAAGACCTAAATCTGCTTGACAATAGTTTCAATTTTGTGTATATTGTTCTAGTGTTAATTGCTGGCATGGCACAGGCGGTAGCGCACTTCATTGGTAATGAAGAGGTCACGGGTTCGACTCCCGTTGCTAGCTTAACTATAGAAGAACTTACAAAAAATTCCTTGCATTTTTTTGCAGGGAATTTTTTATTACTTGTCTATTTATTTTAATCTATTACTTAAATCTACTACTTCACTTTCTGTTGCATTACTATCTACTGCATTCTCTGTCTTACAATTTCATATGCCAATACGCCTGCTGCTACAGAAGCATTCAGAGAGTCTATATCACCCTTCATTGGTATTCTGGCTACAAAGTCGCATTTTTCTTTAACAAGCCTACTTACGCCTTCGCCTTCATTACCAATGACAAGACCTATTGAACCTTTAAGATCTAGTTTGTACATCATCTCTCCACCCATATCTGCACATACAAACCACATTCCTTTTTCTTTAAGTTCTTCAATGGTCTTTGCAATATTAGTTACTTTAGCTACTGGTGTGTAATTAAGAGCACCTGCTGATGTTCTAGCCACTGTTGCTGTAAGACCTACTGCACGTCTCTTTGGAATAATAACACCATGGGCACCTGCAAGATTTGCTGTTCTAATTATTGCGCCTAAATTATGTGGATCTTCAATATTATCTAGAATAAATATAAATGGTGGTTCATCTTTCTTTCTAGCGTTTTCCAATATATCCTCAACCTCTGCATATTCGTATGCCGCTGCATATGCAATAACGCCTTGGTGATGGCCTGTTGTAGACATTCCATCCAAACGTTCTTTCGTTACGTAGTTGATAATGGTATCGCCTTTTTTAGCCTCTCGCACGATGGAACTAACAGCACCATCATGACAGCCATCAAGTATAAATAACTTATCAATTGTTTTTCCAGCTCTAAAGGCCTCCATACATGCATTTCTGCCTTCAATAGTAAATTCTTCGTATCTCATTATTTCCTCATTTCTTCAACGGCCGCAATACCCTTTTTAATAAGCTCCATCATTCTTTCACTTTGTCTCGTCAGATATAAGTATCCTACTAATGCCTCGAATCCAGTAGCCATTCTATAATCTGCAATAGTTGCATTTTTTGCAGATGTATAAGATTTTGCGTTTCTTCCGCGTTTATAATAAGCCAGTTCTTCCTCTGAAAGTTCATCCATCAATGATTTTATCATATTTGCCTGAGCCTCAGCCTTTACAAGATTACTGCTTTTCTTATGTAGTTTATTTACCTGCGTATTGCCTTCACAAACCACCATAGTCCTTATTATCACCTCATACACTGCATCCCCTAGGAAGGCAAGTGTCAATGGTGAAAATGTTGTTATGTCCTTTCCCATTAAATCGAGGTGTTTTGCTGTGTATTCAAATAAATCTATGCTTTTTTCCATTTTACACCCTCGCGTGTGTCTTCAATAATAATTCCTTTTTCCAATAATTCGTTTCTAATCTCATCTGCTCTTTGGAAGTTCTTATCCTTCTTTGCAGCTTTTCTTTCCTCAATTTTGCTTTCAACAAAACTCACTAATTCTGCATCAAGTTCTTCGATAATCTCATCTTTATTGCAAAGTGCCATTAAATCAAGAGATAATACTTCGTCGAAGTTTTTAATTAAGGCTAGTTTTGTTACATCATTTACATCAGCCTTTAGCATATCATAAACCACAGTAATTGCCATAGAAGTATTTAGATCATTTGAAATTGCACTCTCAAATTTTTCTTTGTACTCGGCAAATACTTCTTTATTCACTTCGCCATCTTCCTTTAATTTTGCTACTGTTTTCAATAATTTATCATATGCATTAACAGCATTATCTAGATTTTCAAACGAGAACTCTAATGGCTTACGATAATGTGACTGTAGGCAAAACATTCTATATGCAAGAGGATTATATCCCTTTTCTTCAAGCAACGAAACTGTAAGGAATTCTCCCTTTGATTTGCTCATTTTACCTGCTTTATCATTTAGATGATGAACATGGAACCAGTAATTGCACCATTTATGACCAAGGTACGCTTCTGATTGAGCAATTTCATTGGTATGATGAGGGAAAATATTGTCCACACCACCACAGTGTATATCCATGTATTCTCCCAAATGTTTTATAGAAATTCCAGTACATTCAAGATGCCAACCAGGATATCCAACGCCCCAAGGACTGTCCCACTTTAATTCTTGATTATCAAATTTTGATTTTGTGAACCACAAAACAAAGTCGCTTTTATTTCGTTTGTTTGTATCTTCTTCAACGTCATCTCTTACGCCTACCATAAGTTCCTTTTCATTTTGACTAGAAAATACATAATAGTCATCTAATTTAGATGTGTCAAAATAAATATTTCCTCCTGCAATATATGCAAATCCCTTTTCTATTAATACTGATACCATTTCAATAAACTCATCAATACAATTTGTAGCTGGCTCAACCACATCAGGAGTTTTAATATTTAACTTTGAACAATCACTAAAAAATGCGTCTGTATAATATTTTGCAATTTCCATTACGCTTTTATGTTCTCTTTTCGCACCTTTAAGCATCTTATCTTCTCCAGTATCTGCATCTGAAGACAAATGACCTACATCAGTAATATTCATTACTCTTTTAACATCATAACCGGCGTATCTTAGAGTTTTTTCTAGAACATCCTCCATAATATAACTACGAAGATTTCCAATATGTGCAAAGTGGTAAACTGTTGGTCCACATGTATACATATTTACCTTGCCATCTTCATTCGGTACGAAGGTCTCTATTTTTCTATTTAGGGTATTATAAAAACTAACTTGTTTTTCCATTTTATTTCCTCTTTCTATAGTCTATACTATTTTACTTTTGCTTATTTATAAGAGTCTCCACAACTCTCTTCAATTCTTCATTTTCCTTTTTTAAGTTTTCAATATCATTTTTAATTGGATCTGGTAAATGAATCTGATCCATATCACTACGTGGGATACGAATATTATTCTGCTTTACAACTCTGCCTGGAACACCTACAACTGTTGAATTTGGTGGTACTTCCTCAAGTACAACACTACCTGCACCTATTTTAGAATTCTCACCAATAGTAAACGATCCTATTACCTTAGCTCCAACACTAATCATAACATTATCTTCAATAGTTGGATGTCGTTTGCCTTGTTCCTTTCCAGTTCCTCCAAGTGTAACACCTTGATACAATGTAACATGGTCACCTATTACTGTTGTCTCACCTATAACTACACCATGACCATGATCTATAAACAGACCTTTTCCTATTTTAGCACCTGGATGAATTTCTATTCCTGTTTTTCTTGCTGTTCTTTGGGAAATCCACCTTGCAATAAAGTAATGACCCTTCTCGTAGTATTTATGTGCTTTTCTGTACTTTCTAATGGCTTTAAAACTAGGGTACAATAATACCTCAATATTACTTTTTATAGCTGGATCTCTATCTCTTATGATAGCAGCTTCTTCTTTAAAATACTTAAAAAATCCCATAATAGACTTTCCTTTCTTTTTTACACTATATTATATGCAACAAAGTTGTACCTTACCTCGCAACGGGGTTGCTCGGTGATGGACAGTCGCCAAATTCTCTAGGTGAAACCGATTTAAACCATCGGTTTCGCCTACTTAAATGTATAACTAATACCGTCTACAACTTTGTTGTACGGTATTAGTTATACATTTAAGTACCGTGCTACGCACTTGAGAATTTGGCTCGTTGTTTGCACAAAAAAATCTCTTGTAATAATACAAGAGACGAATTTTTCCGCGGTTCCACTCTAATTAAAGCTACGCTTTCACTTGAGAATATAACGTCTTCACACGTGTTATGCTACTTCATTCACATAACCAGCTCCCGAATGCACTTCACAGGGTTTCATCATAAATCTGCTCTCACCAATTGCAGTTTTCTCTGTAAGATTTTGCCTTGCTACTCTTTCGTTCATAGCCTTTAATTTTTATTTAATTATGTGGCTAGTGTAACCACAACACTGGGATTTGTCAACCCCTATACATATTCATTATTAAGAAATCCATCGTATATTGAATTGATATCCACTATATCACAAATATTCATATCAATAATTTCTACATTTCTTTCTTTCATTTGAGCAAAATTCCTCCTAGAAAATTCATTGTCATAAACCATAATAGGAAATATTGTATACTCTACATATCCATCATTTACTGATTCTATTAAATCTTTTAGATGGGAATACATTTGTTCTGTACATAAATAGTTCTTTTCTAACGTATATGCATTTACACCCTTTTCTTTATAATAAAAATTATATATCTTTTCATTTCGTGCAAGATAAAATCCACTACTTTTATATACATCAGGCGAAACTGATGGAATAAGATAAATCAACTCTATTCCCTTTGTCGTTAAAGCTTCTATTAGATATAACAATAGCTGTTTCATTACACCTTTTCCTTGATAACATTTTAATGTTGCCACACCATAAATGTACCCTGAAAGAGTTTCTTCTTTATCTACATTAAACCTTTTGTAATGGACATTGGCCATAGCGATGATTTCTCCTCCATCTATAGCTGCCACTGTTTCAACATTATCATAGAAATGGCGAACATAATAATTCACATATTCTTTTTTATCATCAAAAGAAGCTAAATATAATGACTCTATCTTAACTCTTTCTTCACGGGATAAAAATCTGATTTCCATAAACGTACCTCATATTTCTCTTTAAGGAATTTTATATTTGTTCAATAGTATATTTCTTAACCAAAAATTCTGGCTTGTAGGACATTTTTGCCTTTCTAAGTCCCTCTAATCCCATGTCATCTTCTCTGTTTACATATCTTGCATCAGGAAAACAATTAATCAAAAACTGTTGATTAACAAAATTGTATAAGCCTCTAATATCTGGATTTGCTTTCTCCACATGAATATACGCTGTTTGTGTCTCTTCAATATATGTTCCAAGGGTGAAAGCCTCTAAGATTCCATCTATATAAACACACATCATATAATACTTAATCATATTACAATTTTTTAAAATGTATTCGATACCTTTAAGTTCATAATCATCTCTATTATATTCATCCACGATATTTCTTTTATCGTGCCATCTGTAAAGAAATTCTAGAATGTTTTCTTTATTTTCACATTTTGGTATACGAATTTCATATCTGCCTTCATATTCCCGTAAAAATGCATTCAGATGATTTTTCTTTTTATGATATTTCTTTCCTGGAAGAGTCATCAATTCCTTAGCGTTATAAACATAATCAAAATTATCCCGTTCTTCATAAACTTTAAACTTGTCTTCTGGAAGAGCTAATGTTTTAACTGCATCCTCATCTACAAGATATAACTTTATTTTTTGACCTAGAACATTATTAAAAAACCCTACCATCTCTTCAAAGCAAACATTTAAATCTTGCTCTTTGCAAAGAGGTACTGACGTAAAAATCTCATTTTTAATTCTATAAATCCATACTAATCCATAATCATTGATATAGTATCTTGTTCTATAATATTCGCTCCACATATAACAAGCTGTTATTACATTCTCACATGTTCCAGATTGGTATTCTCGTAGTGCAAAGTAACTTTTTAATTTATCATAATCCTCTGGTCTAACTTTTAATAACTCATCAAATTTTCTAATCTTTGTCAAATCGAACTCCTTAAGCCTTTAATCCGCAACAACCTGAAGCACATCCTGATTCACCTGTCCATCCACCAACCATAGGTCTTTCAAGTAAATCCTCAACTACATTAAGCATGCAAATCGCTTGTGAGGATATACCTTCTCCAGCACCTGTGAATCCTAGTCCCTCTTCTGTTGTAGCTTTTATATTAATTTGATTTTCTTCTATTTTTAATGCCTTTGCAACATTTGCCACCATCGTATCTCTATAGGGAGCTAATTTAGGTTTTTGTGCAATAACTGTTGCATCAATGTTTCCAATAATATATCCATTTTCTTCCAATAATTTTCCAACATGTTCTAGAAGCTTAACGCTTGATATACCCTTATATTGGGGATCTGTATCTGGAAAATGTTTTCCTATATCGCCAAGAGCTGCTGCACCAAGCAATGCATCCATAATAGCATGTAATAATACATCTGCATCGGAATGTCCCAAGAGTCCCAGTTCATAAGGAACCTCAACACCACCTAAAATAAGCTGTCTATCTTCTACGAGTCTATGAACATCATATCCCATACCTATTCTCATATTTACACCTCATTTTTGACATTATCAACAGTTGCCACATCTTTTGTGAAAATCTTCTCCCAGTTCACTGCATAAACACCAACATACATTATTCCACTAAGCGCAATGCCTCCAATAACGTCTAGAACAGAATGTTGTTTTAAAAACATAGTTGAAAGAATAATTAGTATACTTAAAATAGCCGCGCTAACTTTTAACAATTTCTTACCTTTAAGGCTCTCACTTTTACAAATAATAATAAAAGCAGCTACCGAATTAAACACATGAATACTTGGAAATACATTAGTATTAGTATCTGCATTATATATAAAACCCATTATGCTGGTTAAAATATTGTTATTAGTAAATTCTTCCACTCGCAAATCCTGACCATTAGGCCACAATGTACAAATGAGAAGACATATTGTCATTCCAATAAAAAGATATGCACTTGCATAATAAAATTCTTTTTTAGATTTAAATAATTCGTACAAAATCACTGCTGGAATGTATAAAAACCATAATATATATGGAATAATAAACCATTCGCAAAAAGGAATCACATCATCAAAAGGCACATGCATATTCGTAAAATGTGACGATGGTGTTATAGTCCTTTCCAGCAGACAAAACCATGGCATATAAATAAAAATGTAAAGTAATGTCCATGCGTGACTATATTTCTTGATAAATTCTTTCATAGAAGAAGCTCCTGTTTTTTAACATGCATTGTGATTATAGCATACGAGAATTCAATAAACAACTTAATGTTTTATAAATATTTTCAAAACAAAAAAGAACCCCAAAGGATTCTCTTTTGTCTTATTAATGGCTAAGAAGGGATTCGAACCCCTGACACCGCGGGTATGAACCGCGTGCTCTAGCCAACTGAGCTACTTAGCCGAATATTTATCAGGTAATACTGAGTGGGACCTACAGGGCTCGAACCTGTGACCCTCTGCTTGTAAGGCAGATGCTCTCCCAGCTGAGCTAAGATCCCAAGTTTTGTGCCTCATCAAACCTGCCTAGGTAGTATACACAAAACAGCTAAATATGTCAAGAATTTTTTTAAGTTTTTTTAATTAAATCCAAAGATCTTTTGGGCAATCTTATATCCCGCTACAGAAAATGCTCTTCCCACTTTTCCTGGGAGATTCATCCATATACCAAACAAAGAAAAACGGAGTTTTTTGTATATGTCAGGGTACTCCATCTTTAACCAATTCCACAATTCTTTTCTCTTTACAAGATTTGCTTTATCCTTAGATAAGACAAGCATTATTGATGCAATACACATCATCATATCCAAATACTGGAGCATATATTTGTCAAGCTTTTCACTGGCAATTTCCATTTTTGCATAATCTTCTATCATTATCTTTGCAACACGAATATGCTGGTCGATACGTGAAATCATAACAGACTCATTAACTGACTGATCATCTCTACCTATAAAATATCTATAGAAATCCACATCAATATAGCAAATCTTTTTAACATTTGGTAATGGTTTGAATACGTAAATATTATCTACATAAAAAGTGTGCTTTGGAAGTTCTAAGTTGCATTCTTTTAATAATTGCGTTCTATAGATAACTGAATGCATAAGAATATACTGTGACTTTTTAAATTTAATTTTTCCATCCCAAGATGTAATGTGCTTAGGTTCAATTGCAGATCTGTAACTCATTACAGTTTTATGCTTTGCCCCCTGCTTTTCGTATACAAAGTTAGATAGTAGCATATCTAAATCTTTATTATTATCCACCATATACCTAAGGGTTTTAAGCACAGTTTTTAAAGCCTTTTCATTTACCCAATCATCGCTATCTACAACTTTAAAGTAAATACCAGTAGCATGTAAAAGACCAGTATTAACAGCCTGGCCGTGTCCACCGTTTTCCTGATGTATTGCTTTAATAATTGTTGGATATTCACTTGCAAGCCTATCCGCTATCTCGGCGGTATTATCCTTAACTGAACCATCATCAACTATAATAATTTCTACATCTTCTCCGCCTTTAAGCAAGGTTTCAACACAATGCTCCATATAGTCTGCAGAGTTATAACAAGGTATAGCAACACTTAACAATTTCATTATTTTACCAGCTCCTTTACTAAACTTAGTGCCTTTTCAACGATTCCATCAATATTGTAATACTTATATTCTGCTAATCGTCCCAAAAGGTGAAAGTTATTATATTTAGATACTATATTTACATATTTATCATACATCTGCGCATTCTCTTCATTCATGATTGCATAATACGGAATTTGATCTTCCTCACCTGTATAGGCCATTGGATATTCCTTCATAATGGTAGTACCCTTTATTTCTTGACCCGTAAGTTTTTTAAATTCTGTAATTCTAGTAAAGTCTTCACTCACAGTATAGTTAACTACTGCTCTAGGCTGGTAGCTATCTTCATCAAAATAAGTAAAATCAAACTTTAATGTTCTGTATGGTAATCGTCCATATTGGCACTGGAATAATTCATCCAACGCTCCTGTATAGATTATTTCACCATCAAATGCTTTACCTTCAAAAAGAATTTCATTTTCCTTGAATTCAAAAACATTTCTAGCATCCTCATTAAGTCTAACCGTAATATTGGGATGTGATAACATTTTATCAAATATTTGTGTATATCCATTTAATGGCATACCCTGATATTTATCTTGGAAATATCTATTGTCCTTTGATACAAGCACAGGAACTCTCCCTGTAACAGCCGGATCAATATCCTCTGGTTTTTGTCCCCACTGCTTCATGGTGTACTTTAGGAATATATTCTCATAGACAAAATCAGCAATTGCTCTAATATCTGCATCTTTATTCTCTCTTAATTTTAGAATCGGAACTCTTGAACCAAATCCATATTCACAAATGAGCTTTTCTTCTAAGTTTCTAGCCTTTTCATTCCCGTAAACAATACGAAGGGTATTAATATTAAAAGGTACTGGAACATAAGTACCATCTAAGTAAGCAACTACCTCATGGGAATAATTATACCACTCCGTAAACTCAGATAGATAATTGTAAACTTCTTCGTTATTAGTGTGGAAAATATGTGGTCCATATTGGTGAATAAGTATACCATGCTCATCCTCTATATCATAACAGTTCCCGCCAATATGATTCCTTTTTTCTAGTATTAATACTGACTTACCTGCAGATGCCATTCTCTCGGCAACTACTGCTCCTGCAAATCCGCTTCCTATCACTATACAATCGTACATAGTACCTCCATTAACTTACTGTAAAAACAGTGTATCATTATTGCTGCATGACATTATCCTTCTTGTTCTTATTGTATACAAAAAAGTATGTTACTACAACTAGTATTCCAATTTCGACTAACATAACAGGCAGTTTAAAATACCAATGCCCATTAATAACCTTGCTAATAGGTAAGTAATTCATAACCACTGCAACCGCATTAGCCGCCATATGAAGTAATATTGGAGCTGCTAATGATTTATATGTCTCATATACATATACAAGTAAAAATCCTAATATGAATGTATATATTCCTTGAACAAGATTTAGATGATAAACACCAAATATAATCGCGCTTAAATATGCTGCAATTGTACTCTCATTCATTTCTTTTAACCTATTATAAATCATACCTCTAAAAAGTAATTCCTCCATAATAGGACCCACTATTATAAGTGTTAATATTTGCATAGGAACATCTGCCAAAAAAACGTTGGACGAGGTTTCACTATAGTTTCCCAAAATGCCGTCAATAGGAAATAGAGTAACTAGTTTGCTTATCCCTGCACTTGCAAATATTCCAACAGCAATAGTACATAAAAAACCTGACTTTGGTTTCACAAATACAATGCTTCTAAAATCTTTTCTAAACATATATAGAAGTACTATAATTGTAATAACAGATGCTATAAGTGTTACTGTTAGCGTATTTGCCTTTACTATAATCTCCATATTTTCTACGAAAGAAAAACCTTTCGCATATGAAACCCTATCACCGCCAAGAGCCTTAAATCTAGTCGCCATTACAAATGATGTAAAGCCTGCCTGTGCGAACAAATTAGCAAATAAGTACACAAGTATTGGGGTAAGCACTCTGATAATTTTATCTAAAATAGAATCCTGCATATTTCTCCAATTATTTCAATTCTGATTTTCTAAATGTAAGCACTGTGATAACAAGCATTACCGCTGCAAATCCTATACCAACACCAAAGAATTTTACATAATCAAGTGCCTCTAGCGTTGTATCTCCAACAACACCCATTTGTCCAAGAGGTGTAAATGAATATATTTTTCCAGCCACTTCGTATATAGCAGCAAGAACACTCAGTATTGAAGTGCCAATTAACATCGCTGGCATTGTAACACCGATACTTGGTCCTACTGACTTAAACAAGAAACATATCAACATATATAAAGACATCATAGATACTGATATAAACCAATTCATAAATAATGCTAGTAACATTTCTCCGATTAATCCTGCGCTTATCTCCGCACCGAATCCACAAAAAATGGATGTTCCAAAAAGTAGAGTTCCAGAGTAAACGATAATAAATATTAATAATATAATTGTTGTACTTATAAATCTTGATAAAACGATTTTTGTTCTGCTAAATCCAGCACTTATCTCAGTTTGTAATGTTCTTGCCGTAAAATCGCTACCAATAAGTATACAGATAACAATAGTTGCAAGCATAATACAATCACTTGAGTTTGTCATAGATACCATAAACATACTATATCCAGAAATTTTCATTCCCATCATAGCAGCCATATCGGCCGTATCCTGGGAATTTGATATAAAGGCATACATTGCCACACTTAAAAGGCATAAACCTAAACATACAAGTAATGTAACTTTAAATGCTAAAGAAGATTTTATCTTCATAAATTCAATTTTAAGTAATTTAGACATTGCTAGCACCCCCTATTAAATGTACAAAATATTGTTCAAGACTTTCACCTGTGACATTTAGGTACGTTACAATAACCTTTGCCTCCATCATAGCCAAAGCTACATCTCTGACTCTCTCTGAGTAATCAAAAATTTTGATAATATTGTGTTCAAGGATTTGATATTTTTCGGATTTAAGTACATTTACAACAACATCTTTTGCCCTATCCATATCTTCAACTTGGATAACTACCGACTTTTCACATTTTTCTTCTAATTGTGCAAGTGTGAGTTTTTCGATAATTTGACCTTTGTTAATAACAATGTAATCTGTTGCTAACTGATACAATTCTGATAATATATGGCTAGAAATCAAAATAGTAATATTTCGCTCTTGGTTTAACTTAATCAATAATTGTCTTATTTCCACAATACCCATTGGATCAAGACCATTAACCGGCTCATCCAAAATTAATAGTTCAGGATTACCTACTAATGCCATTGCAATTCCAAGCCTCTGTCTCATTCCAAGTGAAAAATCTTTTACTTTCTTCTTTCCCCATGCTTGCAATCCTACAAGTTCTAAGAGTTCATCTGCTAATCCTGGATTTTTAACGCCATAAAGCATCTGTTGAATTTTAATATTATCGTAAGCACTAATTTTCATATAAAGTGCAGGATTTTCTACTATAGCACCGATTCTTTTTCTACCTTCAGATAATCCCTTTGGTGTTGAATCACCAAATATTTCAATTGTTCCTGTATCTGGGATAGACACACCAGCTAACATCCTAATTATAGTGGTCTTTCCTGCTCCGTTTTGACCAATAAATCCGTAAATCTTTCCCTTTTCGAGTTCGAATGAGGCATTGTCAACAGCCTTAAACTTCCCATAGGTCTTAGAAATACCATTTACTTTTAAAATTTTATCGCTCATAAATTCCTCCTGCTACTTGGAAGTAATATGCCCAATGTTCTTTATTAACACTGAAATCGAACCGTCATCTCCCGATATAAATTCAATAGTATCAGTACTGTTATACTGATCCATTGGAATTTTAATTTCAATACCTGTATCTGTTTTAAGATATTGCTTCTCAAATTTCCTAGTTGTTGCTTCATTTTTTGGTGCAATAATCTCTTCTTCATTAATATGATACTTTTCTATTTTCTCCTTAACCTTCTCTTTTAAATCAGGTTTAGTCTCAAATACTTTATCTACTACTTCGGGAATACTTATAGATCCCTGTGTAGATAATTCTTTATGAATAGCGCTCTTTGCCTTCATTTTTTCTTCAAACCGCTCGCTATCTTCATAATATTCCTTTTGAACTTGCTCTATAGCCCGTTCAACAATATTCAACTTTGCCTTTTGTGACAAGTTAGATGAACAGTTTAAAAAAATTTTCGAGAAATAGTCTTCCTTCTTTCCATTTATGTCATACTTTTTCTCAATCAGACGAATCTTACTATCCTCTAGCTTTATAACCGCAGCCTCAGATAATTTCTGTGTGCTTGTAGGCAAAATAGCTCTATATTTTGTGATAATATTGGCATTTCCACCATTATCATTAGGATTAGTGCCATGCATAAAAGATTCTTTATAATTCATCTTCAATAATGCAAGGTGTTCTACCTGATTTATCTGAAATAATACCACAAATAAATCAGCACTAGGAATCTCTATGTTAGAATTCATTATTCCATAAAGTTTGCTTGCTAGAGCTTTTGAAAATGTAACAAAGTCTATATTTCCTACTTTTATTTCTTCAATCATTGAATACACTTCTGATTCGTCTTTAATAAACTCACATTTCTTAACATCATCGCTTACAAAAAACCTGTAAATGTGTTCACGTAAGAAGTCATTGAAATCAGTTCCGCAATCAAGTTCCATATCTGATAATACAGGTAAACCCACTGTTGAATCAAGAATATGTACTATGGCGTTCCTAATAATGATATCGCCTTTATCCATCCGTTTACCTCTTGTGTGTACTATTGTGCAACTGTTGTTGTTTCTTGTGCGGATGCATCTGCTGATGTTGTAACTGATTCATCACCTGTTGTTGTGGTTCCGTCACCTTTAGTTGTTTCTTCATCTGCTGGTGTTGTTGTACCCTCAGCCGCCGTTGTTGTACCATAAATTCCCTCAAGTTCCTTTAAGTAACTTGAAAGGTCTTCCTCAGACATTGTATTACCTGTTTTTTCCTTTTCAGGTTTAACAAGTACCGTTACTGACCAAACAATGTACACCAAAAATGCCACTCCGACAACAATTCCCACAATCTTACCTATTAATCTTTTTCTTTTTTCCTTAGCAATATTTTTTCTACGATTTGCTTTATCTTTTTTATATTTATCTACTTTTTCCTGACTCATAACCTTCTCCTTTTATAAAAAATATTATTGTAACTTACATTCTTTCCGGTGCATTAAATCCTAATATATCAATTGCAGTCTCAAGTGCCCTGCGGGTAACAGCAAGTAAATTTATGAAACCATTTTGGCGTTTTTCATCTGACTCTGCTAAGATTTTATTTTCATGGTAGAATCCATTAAATGCATCAGCAAGGTCATATACATATGCACAAATCTTATGTGGTGCAAGTTCCTCATATGCCTGCATAATCATCATATTGAATTTTGAAAGTTCTATCATTAATGATTTCTCTGATGATGAAAGTTTTATATTAAGTGCCGAATCTAGCACCCTCTTACCACTTTCTTCAAATTTTTTCATAATAGAGTTAATTCGTACAATGGTGTATAAAATATATGGTCCTGTATTTCCTTCAAAGGCGGTAAATCTTTCTGTATCAAAAATATAATCCTTTGATGCCTGATTTGATAAATCACCATACTTTATAGCTGAAAGACCAACGATTTTTGAAATAGTTTTTGCCTCTTCCTCTGACATATCTCTGTTATCCCTTACCTTATTGTATACGGCATCATTAATGTCTAGGATAAGAGTTTCCAGCCTCATAACACCACCATCTCTTGTTTTAAAAGGCTTGCCGTCTTTTCCATTTACAGTACCAAAACCCAAAAACTTAAGATTACATTTATCATCTAATATGCCTGTCTTCTTAGCAGTTCTGAATACCTGTGTGAAATGCATTTCTTGACGTTTATCTGCCACATATATAATTTCGTCTGGATCAAAATCACGTTTTCTTTGAATAATAGTAGCCAAGTCTGAAGTGGCATACAGTGCTGCACCATCCGACTTTTGGATAATACATGGAGGTATTTCTTTATTATCCGTTTCCTCCATTACATCTACTACCATTGCTCCTTGACTTTCGTGAGCAAATCCATTATCAATCATACTTTTAACCATATCTTCGATAAATTCTTCAGCGTCACTCTCGCCCTTCCATAAATCAAAATTTACATTTAAATTCTCATAATTCTTTTTTAAATCTTCAATTGAAACACTCAGAATATGTCTCCATATTGCTCTATAGGCAGGCTTTCCCTTTTGCAATTCCAATGTTGCCACCTGAGCTTTTTCCTTAAATTCCTCATCAACCTTCGATTTTGCTGATGCCTCTGGGTATATTTTTTCAAGTTCTGATATTGTAAATGGTGCTTCCTCCGGATACTCTCCAGTATAGCTATCATCAAAGTAGCAAAGGTCTGGCTGATTGCATCGAAGCTGTTCAATAATAAGTCCCATCTGCAATCCCCAATCGCCAAGGTGAACATCTCCTATAACGTCATCGCCCATAAACTTGAATAATCTTTTTATAGCTTCACCGATTACTGCCGAACGTAAATGCCCAACATGTAGAGGTTTTGCAACGTTTGCTCCACCATAATCAATTACCACCTTTTTGTGGCTCGCTGTCTCACATCCAAATTTTTCATCCTTTGACATCTCATCAACGTACCCAGATAAAAATTCATCACTTACTTTTAAATTTATAAATCCTGGGTTTACTACTGTTATTTCAGAAAAAATATCAGATTGATTCATCTTAGATACTACCGCATTAGCAATCTGTGCTGGCGAACATTTGTATTGTTTTGCGGCAGCCATTGCACCATTACATTGGTATTCACATAAATCTGGTCTATTTGAAATTGTTACCTTTGCATATTTTGCGTCATATCCTGCCGCAATAAAAGCTTCTTCAAAGCTTTCGGTCATTGTAGTTAATATCGTCTTCATTTTGTCCGTCCTTGTTTTATAATTCTACGTTATTTTCTTTAAGAAGTGCCCTAGCTGACTCTACCGAATCTACACCTGTTTTGTTCTTTATAGGGGCGAATTCTTTATTTCTAACCACTTCGAAAGGTACACAAGAATCAAGTAAATGTATCATATCAAGTATAAGCGTTTCAAACTTATATCCGTTTGGTTCCTGTGGTTTAACAAGATTAGCATTTTCATCTATATATTCAATCTTCTTCTCCACAATATGAAGAGGCATTTCCTTTTCCAAAATCTCCTCAAGATGTTTAACGCTAAGTAAATAATTTAAAATAACACCATAGTTGTATGCTGGTTCACCATTTTTATCTACAGCATCCATCAATTCATCTGTAAGTTCATAATACTCTACTATAGATGGTTTACCATCCTCCATGCACATTACACCTACTTTTTCATCTTTAGATACTTTCTTAACAACTTTAGAACCTACCTGTGAATTAGTTGCAATGGTCGCTCCTACAAATACAGGATCTGCAATTCTTTGAAGCACATTATCCACAGCAAATACATTGAGCCACTTGATACCATTCTTTTTCACTTTATCAAGCACTCCCCATTTTGCCATAGATGAAAACCATCCACCATTTCCATTTGGGGATGTAGACATTTTAAACTTAGACTCCATATACACTTTACCATTGTAGTCTGTAGCTGGTGCCATCTCCTGCATAAAGAAAGTAATATACTCTGGCTCATATCCAAAATAGTTGTGTTCCTTAAAGAAATTCACAGTGGAATCATTGTTCTTATCACTAGTCATAACAAATAGGTGAATGTATACACCACTTAAGTCCACTATATCTTGAAGGTTTTTAATTATTCTTTCGAAAATAAAAACGTCCTTTGTTTCTCCAATATTGTACATTCCTTTTGGATTATCAGAACCGAGCCTTGTGCCCATACCTCCTGCTAATAAAACTGCACCAACTTCGCCTTTTTTTATAGCATCCATACCAATGGCATAAAACTCATCTTTTCTTCTATCAATCTCATCCAATTGCATTGCATCAAGTGGAGTGATTTTTCCTTTTGTAGCAACTTCTTCTTTATTCTTGCACATTTCAATAATACTAAAATCAGTAATATCAATCTGATTGAGCAACTGTTCTTTTTGGCTATCCGTTAATTCATCAAAATACTGAAGTACATGCTCCTGTCCATATTTTTTTAGTTTTTGCGTAGCTTCAAAAAAATTCATAAAACAATCTCCTTAGCCTTTATTTTAATTTATGCCTTACTTAGGAACACTTCGTATCCTCTTTTTGTCTCATAGATATCTGCCTTTGAAGCAAGCTCCCATGGAGCATGCATATTAAGTACTGCCACACCACAATCTATAACTTCCATACCGTACAATGATAAAATATAAGCAATAGTGCCGCCACCACCTACATCAACTTTTCCAAGTTCCGCTAACTGATAGTGAATTTTTTCTTCGTCCATAATTTTTCTAATAGCTGCAATATATTCGGCGTTTGCATCATTTGAACCTGATTTACCTCTTGAACCAGTAAATTTGCTAAATACCATACCTCTGCCAAAATAGGAAGAATTTCTCTTCTCAAAAGCACTTGAAAACATTGGGTCATATGCAGCATTTACGTCAGATGAAAGCATTCTCGAGTTAGCCAAACATCTTCTAAGTTTCAATTCGCTATATTCACCTAAACATTGTAAAATCTCAGCAACTGTATTTTCAAAAAATCTTGAACGCATACCCGTTGCACCTACACTACCAATCTCTTCTTTATCTACCAATAAACAACACGATGTCTTGGAAACGTCTTTTACATCTATCATTGCCCTTAGAGATGTATATGCACAAACTCTATCATCTTGTCCATATGCTAAAATCATACTTGAGTCAATTCCTGAGTTTTTCGCTTTACCCGCTGGAACCACCTCTAGTTCAGCAGACATAAAATCCTCTTCTTCAATTCCATATTTATCATTAATAAGTTTTAGTATATTTTCTTTAACTGCATCTTTATCTTTTCCTTTAAGCGGTCTTGAACCAACTAGAATGTCTAACTGTTCACCCTCTATGACCTCAGATGCCTTCTTTTCCATCTGCCTACCTGCTAAATGAATAAGTAAGTCTGTAATACATAAAACTGGATCATCATCACTTTCACCAATGACTATATCTATAACTTCACCAGTCTTCTTCACAACTACACCATGAACAGCAAGTGGTAATGCCACCCATTGGTATTTTTTAACCCCACCATAGTAATGAGTATCTAAATATGCAAATTCATCTGTCTCATATAATGGATTTTGCTTTACATCTAATCTTGGTGAATCAATGTGTGCACCCAGAATATTCATGCCCTCTTCTATATCTCTATCACCTATATTAAATAAAGCGATTGCTTTATTCATCCATACTGCGTATACTTTATCGCCAGCCTTTAACTTCTTTTCTTTTTTCATAAATGTAGCTAGATTCTTGTAGCCCGCTTCTTCTGCAATAGCTATAGACTTCTTAACACATTCTCTTTCGGTCTTTCCGCAATCTAGAAAATCTCTGTAATCCTTTGAGAGATTTTCAAGCTCTCTTAGCTGTTTTGTATTATAGCTTTTCCACGCGTTTGCTCTTTCCACGATGGTTCTCCTTTCAATTGCATACTACGGAAAATTATACCACATGTATATTAAAAGCGCAAACCACTTAAACCTAAAAATGCTACATTCACACATAAAAACTGCACTTCCTTTGGCTATGTTTTTAACCAAATAAGTGCAGTATGTTTTTGTACGTTTTTTATGTTTTTACTTTTCTTCTTACTTATACCAATAAATTGAAACTTTATTATCCTTAGAAACCATATCTATTTTCAATTTTCCATCTGTCCATCTTTTTGTTTCTTTGTCGATTTCACTGTATTCATCACCATATGTATCTATTAAATATTTTTGGATACCATCTTCGACGAATGGCCTTGCCTTATCAGCATCAAATCTCACTTTTTCCAATAAATGTTTAGTATCAAAATTTAGCACTACCTTTCCAGAGATTTCACCTGCAGTGGCATCTGCTTCAAAAATCAGTGTATCCTCAGAATACTCATAAAAACCCTTTACATTCCACACGCATGCCTCATCTGCAACTTGTAGTGAGTCTCTAATTTTATCCAGATTAGTACTTCCAATCTTATATTCTCCGAGGATTTTGTTTCCTCCCAACTGTGAAATAAGTACTGCTGTAATACCAACTGCTATACATACCAAAACTCCTACAATAACAAATACTAATATACCTTTACTTTTTGACATTTTTTCTTCCTTCTCTTTGCGAAATTTTTATTAATATACAAATTTTACCATATAAAAAAATCAACTACAAGTTTAAAACCAAATTGTAGTTGATTTTTCTATTAAAATTCGACAAAAAGTTCCTTATGCCTGAAAGCCCTTGCTTTCTACTGTTGCAATATCTATGAGTGTAATATCGTCAATGGCTGTATTCTCTAAACTATCAAGAAGCGCATTAACTGTATCAAGTGATGTAAAGCAGTTAACTCCTGTTTCAATAGCAGTTCTACGAATCAAGAAGCCATCTCTTGTTTTATCTCTACCCTGTGTTGGGGTATCAACTACGATATCAATCTTATGTTCCAAAAGAAGGTCGATTACTGTTGGAGCCTCTTGTGATAACTTATTAACCTTAATTGCATTAACACCATTATCTTGAAGAACCTTTGCAGTACTTCTTGTAGCATAAACTTCATAACCAAGTTTTTCAAATCTTCTACCTATAGAAATCGCATCCTTCTTATCAGCGTCATTAACTGTAAGTATCATCTTCTTATGTTTTGGAAGATTTACTCCAGAGCCAAGGAATGCCTTATATAATGCTTCTTCAAATGTTTTAGCAATACCTAGACACTCACCTGTCGACTTCATCTCTGGTCCGAGAGAAATCTCAGCACCACGAAGTTTTTCAAAAGAGAATACTGGCATCTTTATAGCTATATAATCTGCATTTGGCTGTAATCCTGGCTTATATCCCATATCAGTAATCTTTTCACCAATAATTGCTCTTGTAGCAAGTTTTACAATTGGAATACCTGTTACCTTACTGATATATGGTACTGTACGGCTAGAACGAGGATTAACTTCAATAACATAGACTTCATTTTCATATACAATAAACTGAATATTTATCATACCTTTTACATGAAGTGCTTTTGCAAGTTTTGTTGTGTAATCTTCTATTCTATCTACTATATCTTGTGAAATCGACTGTGCTGGATATACTGAAATACTATCTCCTGAATGAACACCAGCTCTTTCAATATGTTCCATAATACCAGGAATAAGAATATTTTCACCATCACAGATGGCATCAACTTCTATTTCTTTACCCATAAGGTACTTATCTACAAGAATTGGATGATCCTGTGCTATTCTATTAATAATCTCCATAAATTCTTCTATTTCGTCATCACAAGTAGCTATTTGCATACCCTGACCACCAAGTACATATGAAGGTCTTACAAGAACTGGATATCCCAATCTATTTGCAACTACTTTTGCTTCCTCTGCTGTGAACACTGTACCACCAGCAGCTCTAGGAATCTGGCACTGTTCCAAAATATCATCAAATAATTCTCTGTCCTCTGCGGCATCTACATCTTCAGCCTTTGTACCAAGAATAGGAACTCCCATCTTCATAAGTGCTTCTGTAAGTTTAATAGCTGTCTGTCCACCGAACTGAACTACTGCTCCGTCAGGCTTTTCTATATCTACAATATTTTCAACATCTTCTGGTGTAAGCGGTTCAAAATAAAGTTTGTCTGCTATATCAAAGTCAGTACTTACTGTCTCTGGATTGTTATTGATAATGATTGTCTCATATCCTGCATTTCTAAACGCCCATGTACTATGAACCGAACAGAAATCAAATTCAATACCTTGTCCTATTCTGATAGGGCCTGAACCAAGTACTAATACCTTCTTTTCAGACTTAGTCTCAAGTGCCTCATTCTCCACACCATATGCTGAATAATAGTAAGGAGTTGATGCTTCAAATTCGGCTGCACAAGTATCTACCATCTTGTAGCCTGCAACAATACCATATTCTTTTCTAAGTGCCTTTAATTCCTCAAGACTCTTTCCAGTTATCTTGCTAATAACTGTATCTGGGAATTCTATTCTCTTAGCCTCTGTAAGAAGTTCTTTTGTAAGCGGCTCAGTCTTTAGTGCCTGTTCCATCTCTACTAAAATAGCAAGCTTATCAACAAACCATAAATCAATCTTTGTAATATCGTGAATAGTCTCGTAACTTACGCCACGTCTTAACGCCTCAGCAATTACCCAAATTCTTCTATCGTCTACAACATGAAGCTGTTCGTTTAATTCATCATCACTAAGTTCTGCAAAATCATAGTCCATAAGACTCTCAACATGCTGTTCAAGTGAGCGAATAGCCTTCATAAGAGCACCTTCAAAGTTGGTGCAAATACTCATAACCTCACCTGTAGCTTTCATCTGAGTTGTAAGAGTTCTCTTAGCTGTAAGGAACTTATCAAATGGAAGTCTAGGAATCTTAACTACACAATAGTCAAGCGTTGGCTCAAAGCTGGCATATGTCTTTCCTGTAATGGCATTCATTATTTCATCTAGAGTGTAGCCTACAGCAATCTTAGCCGCAACCTTAGCAATAGGAAAACCTGTTGCTTTTGAAGCTAATGCCGAAGAACGGCTTACACGAGGATTAACCTCAATAACGCAGTATTCAAACGTAGTTGGATGAAGTGCATATTGAACATTACATCCACCTGTAATTTCTAACTCGCTAATAATATTAAGAGCCGATGTCCTAAGCATCTTATACTCTTTATCACCTAATGTCTGTGAAGGAGCTACTACAATACTATCACCTGTATGTACGCCAACTGGATCAAGATTTTCCATATTACAAACTGTAATACAGTTACCTGCACCATCACGCATAACTTCGTATTCGATTTCTTTCCAACCAGCTATACATCTTTCTACTAGAACCTGACCTACACGGCTAAGTCTCAAACCATTTTCAAGAATGTCTGTAAGTTCTTGAAGATTGTGGGCAATTCCACCACCACTACCACCTAAGGTATAGGCTGGTCTAAGTACTACCGGATATCCAATAGTATTAGTAAATGCAATACCATCTTCTATATTCTCAACAACCATAGAAGCTGCTACTGGTTCATTTATTTTTTCCATTGTATTCTTAAACTCTAGACGGTCCTCAGCCTTTTTGATAGTAAGGGCTGTAGTACCGATAAGTCTAACACCATTTTCTTCAAGAAAACCCGACTCTGCAAGTTCCATACCAAGATTAAGTCCTGCCTGACCACCAAGAGTTGGAAGTACACTGTCTGGTTTTTCCTTTAAAATAAGTTTCTCTAAAACCTTTGCTGTAAGTGGTTCAATATATACTTTATCTGCAATGTCTTTATCTGTCATAATTGTGGCAGGATTAGAATTAACCAATACTACTTCAATGCCTTCTTCTTTTAATGAACGACACGCCTGTGTTCCTGCATAATCAAATTCTGCTGCCTGTCCAATTACAATAGGACCAGAACCAATCACTAAAACTTTTTTTATACTAGTATCTCTTGGCATCTTATTTCCTCCTGTTTTCCATCATGTTGATAAACTCATTAAATAACAGACTTGAACCCTGTGGGCCTGGCCAAGCTTCTGGATAAAACTGCACAGTAAATACAGGCTTATTTTTATATCTTAAGCCTTCTACTGTTCTATCATTTACATTGATAAATCCAATCTCTGCTATGTCATTATTGATTGTATCTTCATCTACAACATAACCGTGGTTTTGTGAAGATATGTAAACTCTTCCACTCTTCAAATCTTTAACTGGATAATTGCCACCTCTATGACCGCATTTCATCTTATGAGTATCTGCGCCTGTAGCAAGTGCCATAAGCTGATGTCCAAGACCAATTGCGAATACTGGAACTTCGCAGTCGTATAACTTTTTAATCTCATTAATAATATCTACACATTCCTTTGGATCTCCAGGTCCATTAGATAACATAATACCATCTGGATTAGATGCTAATATAACTTCTGCTTTTGTATCTGCTGGATAAATAGTAACTTCACAATCCATTTCTTTTAATGACTTTGAAATGTTATTCTTTGCTCCAAAATCCATTAACGCCACTTTATATTTTCCACCTGGAATTGTAGTTACCTTATCACATGTAACTTTCTTTACAACTCCTGTTGATGTATATTTCTTAAGCTCACTAATAACTTCATCAAGGTTATAATTTTCATTTGTAGTAATCATACCATTCATGGTACCTTTTTCTCTTAAAATCTTTGTAAGAGCTCTTGTATCTATTCCTGCAATACCTGGAATGTCGTTCTTCTCAAGGAACTCTTGAATAGTACATTGACTTCTAAAATTACTAGGCATTCTTGATAATTCGCGAACAATATAACCATCAGCCCAAGGTTTTAATGATTCCATATCATCATAACAAATACCATAATTACCTATAAGTGGATATGTCATGACAACTGCTTGTCCTGCACATGATGGATCTGTTAACACTTCCAAATAACCTGTCATAGAAGTATTAAATACGATTTCGCTAATAATCTCTCTTGATGAGCCTATTGACGTACCTTCAAATATGTGTCCGTCTTCTAGTATTAGAAAAGCTTTCATATGTTTCTCCTTCTGCCGAAAATGGCTTTATACTACTGTTTTCTTCAAGTTCATATCCTCTTGAAATCCTACTAAAAAATATCGGTTCCGGAATTATGCTCAAATTGTAAAGATTATACATTACTACGTATAATTTTTCAACCACTTTTTGCAATACTTTTAATAAAAAACATGCGCCCCTATATATGAGCCGTTGATAACATCATAGATTCCTCTATGTGTTCTAAAAAATAACCAATTTCCAGTTCTTGTTCCCTTTTCGAGAACCTCCCTTGCTGCATCCACACAAGACTGATTTAAATCGTTCTTTGCAAGAGCAATTGCATAAAGTCCCATACCATATGGTGTAAACTGATTTGGCTGAGCAATTACCTCTTCTACTGTGTTTGGAAATTTGGAACTTTCCACACGATTCATAACCACTGTACCTACTGCTACCTGCCCCTCGTAAGGTTCTCCTCTTGATTCACAGTATATAATTGCAGCAAGTCTTTTCAAATCACCCTCTATAGGTTCATAGGTCATGGTCTCCTCATATATACCTTGAGCTTCCAAAGATGCTCTCTCGATAGACTCTGATACCCTTCGTGCTTCCTCTGCCTTAAGTTCTTCAATAGAACTTCGCTGATTCTCAATCTCTTCTACCATTGCAATAGCAATAGATTCCGCTTCATCTATCTGTGCTTGATGGTTACTAATATTTATAGAAGCATCTGCCATTAATTTTTCCAATTCGGCCTTGTATGCGTTTTGATCCTCTTTTAGAGAATTAATATTTTCAAGCTCGCTGGTTAATGAACTTTTCATTGAATTGCACTCTTCAAGACTTCTTTCTAATTCGTCCATCATATTGCGATCATACATTACAATATCATTGAAATATGCAATTTGGTTCAGCATTTCGCTAAATGTTCCAGCCCTCATAAGAGAATCAACCATGTCAAATGAATCACTTTCATACAGAAATTGAATTCGCATACTCATATTGTCATACTGGTTGTCTATAAGTGCTTGTTGCTCTAATATTCTAGAGTTAATATTATCAATCTGTGTTTGCTTTGCAATAACTTGATTCTCTAAATCTGCTATACTGTCTAAAATCATACTATAACTATTGTTGAGATTTACAATGTACGAAGCCAGATTGTCTTTACTGTTATTTAATTCCTCTAACTGTGCCTGTATCTCATTATATTTCGACTCATTTTCATTAATCTCACTCTCCATCTGTGAGATAGCATCATTTGATGGTGAACCATTAACCTTTCCTATATTGTATATAACAAACATACCCATAATCACTGTAAATAGGGCACATATTATGTATTCTTTTTTCATATATTTTACCTCATCAAGACTAGTGAATTGATATATTTCCACTTTTTTCGTTGGCATAAACCATAAATATTTTAGCATATATCCTATTCTTTTTCTATAATAAATAAACCTTTTTAAGTTATTCCAAAAATTCCCGCAAAATCATTCACAAAATGCGAATGAGATAATAAAAACCTTTCCACAAAAAAGAAGTTGCTATGTACAGTCTCTGCAATACATAACAACTTCTTTTTATGAAAAGATATCTTTTAAAGACTTCTTTTTATTCTTCTTTTCTGCTTTATTTTCCTTATGTTCTTCTGGCTTTGGTGCAGTCTGGGTTGCTTCATTAGTCTTTTCCAATAATGTTCCTCCCATTGCTTCATCAAAGGCTTTAAGGGCTTCTATTTGTGCCTCATTAAGTTTCTCTGGGACTTCTACTACCAATGTTACATAATGATCGCCTCTTAATGTTTTATTCTTAAGAGATGGAACACCTTTACCCTTTAATCGTATTCTAGTATCTGTTTGCGTTCCTGGTTTGATGTTAAATAACACATCGCCATCTATAGTCTTAATCTTTATATCTCCACCAATTGCAGCCTGTGCGAAAGAAATTGGTGATGTAGAATACAAATCATATTTCTGTCTTCCAAAGATTGGATGTCTCATAACTGCGACTTCAACTAACAAGTCACCACGAGGTCCACCATTCTTACCTGGTTCACCCTTGCCACTAATCTTAATGGACTGACGTTCATCAATACCTGCTGGAACTGTGACTCTAATCTTCTTTCGACTAGATATATACCCTGTTCCTCTACAGTCTACACATTTTTCCTTAATAACCTTTCCAGTTCCTTTACATTCTGGACAAGTTTGAGCTTGCTGTGTTACACCAAAGATAGTTTGCTGTGTGTATACTATACGACCTTGACCATTACATTTTGTACATGTAACTGGAGATGTACCGCTCTTTGCACCACTGCCTCCGCAAGTTTTACATTCATCTTTTATAGATACTTCAATGTCCTTTTCACATCCGAATACAGCTTCTTCAAAGGTAAGTCTTATTCCTACTTTTATATTACTTCCTTTCATAGGAGCATTACTATTTCTTCTTCTGCTTCCGCCTCCGAAAAAGTCACCAAATATATCGCCAAATATATCGCCCATATCATTAAAGTTGAAATCAAAACCTGCTCCGCCAGCCCCGCCATTTTGAAAAGCATCATGGCCAAACTGATCATACTGTCTTCTCTTATCTGCATCACTTAGTACAGAATATGCTTCTGAAGCTTCTTTAAACTTTGCCTCAGCTTCTGTATTACCAGGATTGGTATCTGGATGGTATTTTTTAGCTAATTTTCTATATGCTTTTTTTATTGTGGAATCATCAGCACCTTTGTCTACACCAAGTACCTCGTAATAGTCTCTCTTATCTGCCATAACAAATTAACTCCTTTAAGCGGGAGATATTATCTCCCGCAATATTTTTGAAAGGTATTAGTATTAAACTTCTTTGTACTCACCATCTACAACATCATCATCATTGCTTGAACCTGCATCTGTAGTCTCATCAGCTCCCATATCTGGTGCCTGACCCTGTGCTTGTGCCTGTTCATACATCTTTGTAAACAATGCCTGTGAACCTGTCATTAATTTTTCTTTTGCTGCCTTAATTTCCTCAACATCAGTTTCTGACATGTTTTCAGGTGTTGTCTTAGCAAGTAAGTCCTTAAGTGCTGTTAAATCAGCTTCCACTGCTGCCTTTTCACTAGCATCTACCTTGTCCCCAACTTCGCCTAATGCCTTCTCTGTCTGGAATACCATTGAATCTGCTTCATTTCTAGCATCAATGCCTTCTTTACGTTTCTTATCAGCCGCTTCAAACTCTGCTGCCTCTTTAATTGCTTTATCAATATCACTTTCTGACATATTTGAACCAGAAGTAATTGTAATATGCTGTTCTTTACCTGTTCCTAAATCTTTTGCTGATACATTTACAATACCATTGGCATCAATATCAAATGTAACTTCAATCTTAGGTATTCCTCTTGGAGCAGGTGCAATTCCATCAAGTCTGAACTCACCTAATAATTTATTGTCCTTTGCAAATTGTCTTTCACCTTGAACAACTCTAATATCTACTGCTGATTGATTGTCAGCTGCTGTTGAGAATATTTCACTCTTCTTTGCTGGAATTGTTGTATTTCTTTCAATAAGCTTTGTAGCTACTCCACCCATAGTTTCGATTGAAAGTGAAAGTGGTGTAACATCAAGAAGAAGAATATCTCCTGCACCTGAATCGCCTGCAAGCTTACCACCCTGAATAGAAGCACCAATAGCAACACATTCATCTTGGTTTAATGCCTTAGAAGGTTCTTGACCTGTTAACTGTTTTACCTTATCTTGTACTGCTGGAACACGAGTTGATCCACCAACAAGTAATACTTTACTAAGTTCACTAGCATTAAGACCTGCATCTTTAAGAGCATTCTGAACTGGTGTAGCTGTTCTTTCTACAAGATCGTGTGTAAGTTCCTCGAATTTTGCTCTAGTAATATTCATGTCTATATGTTTTGGGCCATCTTGATTTGCTGTAATATAAGGGAGATTGATGTTTGTAGTAGTTGCTGATGATAACTCTTTCTTAGCTTTTTCAGCAGCTTCTTTAATTCTTTGAAGAGCCATCTTATCAGTTGCAAGATCAATTCCTTCTACTTTCTTAAATTCATCTAAAATGTAATCTGTAAGTCTCTGGTCAAAGTCATCTCCACCAAGCTTATTATCTCCAGATGTAGATAATACTTCGATTACACCATCACCGATTTCGATAATAGATACATCAAATGTACCACCACCTAAATCGTAAACCATAATTTTCTGTTCCTTTTCATTATCAAGACCATAAGCAAGAGCTGCTGCTGTTGGCTCGTTAATAATTCTCTTAACATCAAGACCTGCAATCTTACCTGCATCCTTTGTTGCCTGTCTTTGTGCATCATTAAAATAAGCTGGAACTGTAATAACTGCTTCTGTTACCTTTTCGCCAAGATATCCCTCTGCATCTGATTTTAATTTCTGTAAAATCATAGCTGAGATTTCCTGTGGTGAAAATTTCTTGTCATCAATAGCTACTCTGTAGTCTGTTCCCATATGTCTCTTAATTGAAGAAATTGTTTTGTCAGCATTTGTAACAGCCTGACGCTTCGCTGGATCACCAACGATTCTTTCTCCATCCTTCTTAAATGCCACAACTGAAGGTGTAGTTCTAATACCCTCTGTATTAGCAATAACTGTTGGCTTTCCACCTTCCATAACTGCTACACATGAATTTGTTGTTCCTAAATCAATACCGATAATTTTGCTCATTGTTTTGTCCTCCTATAATTTTAATATGTTAATTTGCCACTTTTACCATGCTATGTCTTACGACACTCTCGCGGTACATATAGCCCTTCTGTAATTCTTCTATTACTTCATTCTCACCAAATGATTCATCCTCAATGTGCATTACTGCATTATGAATATCTGGATTAAATTCATTACCTACAGCTTCAATTGGCTTAACGCCTGCCTCCTCTAAGGAGGTAATCATCTGCTTAAATACTTTATCCATGCCTACAACAAATGGATTTTCTTTATCTTCTTCTGGTACAGTGGCAAATGCTCTTTCAAAGTTATCTACTACTGGTAAAATCTTTTCGACTATACTTTTTGCACCAACCTCAAACATAGCAGTCTTTTCTTTTTCAGATCGCTTTCTAAAATTATCAAATTCTGCGAATGTTCTCATGTACTTATCTTGAAGTTCTTGAATCTTTAAATCCTTTTTGTCAAGCTTTGTTTCATTCTCTACTGCATCATCTTCTTGAGTTTCATCTTCCTGTGCTACTTCTTCGGTAGCCTGTGTCGATGTCTCTTCACATGTATCTGTAGCCTTTTCATCTGCAGACATAGTCTCTACATTTTCCTCTTCCACAGCTTTGCTTGCTATATCTTTATTCTTTTTCGTCACTTTTTTCACCTCACATTGTTTTAGATTGCCAACATTATTCTTCTGGCTTCTTAAATGCTGAATTCAATTTTTCTTTCACAGAGGTAATGGCTGATAAAGCCTTCTCATAATCCATTCTTTTTGGACCAATAATACCAATAGTTCCTTTGACTCCATCATCTAACTCGTATGAAGCTGTAATAACACTGCAATCTTTCATCGATTGTACTGGTGTTTCATCACCAATATATACTTGAATATCCCTGCGTTCCGAATCATCCACGACAAGTCTTGATAAAAGCTGTTTCTCCTCAAATGTACTAATAAGCTTACTTGCACTATCACTGTCACTGAGTTCTGGATACTTAAAAATGTTAGTTGCTCCGCTAGTGTATATCTCAACATCTTCTTCTGCCACAATAACTTCTGCTACTGCATCAATTACTGTTCTAACAATATTTGTATGCTCTCCAGCTTGATTTGTCATACGTGATATAATTCCAAGATTAATCTCATCAAGAGCTAATCCGTTCAAACTACTATTCAAAAGTATATTTAGTTTTAGCATTGTTTCATTATTAATCTCATCATCTACTTCTATGATCTTGTTCTTAATAATGTTTCCTTCTAGAACCATAACACATAATAGTTTGTGAATTTCAACTTGGGATAACTGGATGAACTTAATCTTATTCTTATGCATATGTGGTGCTGATATCATAGTTGCATAATTGGTATTGGTAGCCAGCATCTTTGCCATATTTTGTAACAATGTCTCGACTTTGTCTACCTTTTTGATAAGAAACTCTTTCATATCATCCACTTCAGCTTCTTTAGTCTTTAGGGCTTCTTCCTTTACTTTCATCATATTATCTACATAAATTCTGTAGCCCATATCCGATGGAATTCGTCCTGCTGAAGTATGGGGTTGAAGTATATATCCCATCTCCTCTAAATCTGCCATTTCGTTTCTAATGGTCGCCGAACTTAAATTCAAATCTGTATACTTTGAAATTGTTCGAGATCCTACTGGTTCACCACTCTCCAAATAATTCTGGATAATAGCTGTAAGAATCTTCATTTTACGTTCATCTAATTCCACTGGCTCACTTCCTTTTACGGTGTAATCCTCTGTCTTATTATTAGCACTCATTTGTTTGGAGTGCTAACATATTGATAATCTATCACGACTTTATCCAGATGTCAACAAAATTATTAAAAAATTTTTGACATAATCAAATATAATGTTTATAATCTACTTTAAATTGGAAGAAAAGGAGCTATTTATGTCTATAGACCAAAGTAAAATCAGAAATTTTTGCATTATTGCCCACATTGACCATGGCAAATCAACTCTTGCAGACCGTATTATAGAAAAAACAGGTTTATTAACTAGCCGCGAAATGCAGGCTCAAGTCCTGGACAATATGGATTTGGAGCGAGAACGAGGCATTACTATTAAATCCCAAGCTATTCGTACCGTATATAAAGCACAAGATGGAGAAGAATACATCTTAAATCTTATTGATACACCAGGACATGTAGATTTTAATTATGAAGTTTCTAGAAGTTTAGCTGCCTGTGATGGTGCTATTTTAGTAGTTGATGCAGCTCAGGGTATTGAAGCCCAGACTCTTGCTAATGTATACTTAGCTCTTGACCATGACTTAGATGTACTTCCTGTCATAAACAAAATTGACTTGCCAAGCGCTGACCCAGACCGTGTAGTTAATGAAATCGAGGATGTTATCGGTATCGAAGCCGAAGATGCACCCCGTATTTCAGCTAAAACTGGCCTTAATATAGAAGAAGTTCTTGAACAGATTGTAACAAAGATTCCATCTCCTGTAGGTGATCCTTTAGCACCACTATCTGCTCTTGTTTTTGATAGTATTTATGATTCTTATAAGGGCGTTATTGTCTTTATACGTATTAAAAATGGTACCATTCGCTCAGGCACACAAATAAAGATGATGGCTACAGGAGCTACTGCTAATGTTGTTGAGGTGGGATACTTTGGAGCCGGACAGTTTATTCCTTGTGATGAATTAAGTGCTGGTATGGTTGGATATGTTACTGCTAGTATAAAAAATGTAAAAGACACCTCTGTTGGTGACACTATGACTGATGTACAGAACCCTTGTAGTGAACCTCTACCTGGATACAAAAAAGTAAACTCTATGGTTTACTGCGGACTCTACCCTGCAGATGGATCAAAGTACCCTGATCTTAGAGATGCTCTAGAAAAGCTCCAGCTTAATGATGCCTCTCTTTCCTATGAACCTGAAACTTCTATTGCTTTAGGATTTGGATTTAGATGTGGATTTTTAGGACTTCTGCATCTTGAAATTATTCAGGAACGACTTGAACGTGAATACAATCTTGACCTTGTTACTACTGCTCCAAGTGTTATATATAAAGTATATAAATGTGATGATTCTATGATTGAACTGACAAATCCTTCTAATCTCCCAGATCCTTCTGAGATTCAATATATGGAGGAGCCTGTAGTAAATGCCGAAATCATGGTAACATCTGAGTTTATCGGTGCCATTATGGAACTTTGTCAGGAGCGTCGAGGCGTTTATTTAGGAATGGATTATATTGACGGAACAAGAGCACTCATTAAGTACGAGCTTCCTCTCAACGAGATTATCTACGACTTTTTCGATGCCTTAAAATCTCGTTCCCGTGGATATGCTTCTTTCGATTATGAATTAAAAGGATATGAACGTTCTGAATTAGTTAAACTGGATATTCTTATAAATAAAGAAGAGGTGGATGCCCTTTCTTTCATCGTCCACTCAGAAACTGCCTACGAGCGTGCCCGCAAAATGTGTGAAAAACTTAAGGATGAAATTCCAAGACATTTATTTGAAATTCCTATTCAAGCTGCTATTGGCAGCAAGGTTATCGCCAGAGAAACTGTTAAAGCTATGAGAAAAGATGTTTTAGCTAAATGTTATGGCGGTGATATTACCCGTAAAAAGAAACTCTTAGAGAAGCAAAAGGAAGGCAAGAAGAGAATGCGACAAGTTGGTAATGTTGATATTCCTCAAAGTGCGTTTATGTCTGTTCTTAAGCTGGACCAGGATTAATATATGAATAAAACAAAATCTATGGGGATGTATATTCACATCCCCTTTTGTATGACAAAATGTAAATACTGCGATTTTCTTTCTTTCCCCTGTGATGAACCTACAAAAAGAATCTATGTAGATTCTCTAAAGAGGGAGATTTTGGCATGGGGCAATATCTATGGATTAGGCGGAGAAAATCGAAATATTTCTACTATATTTATAGGTGGGGGCACTCCTTCTTATTTGGATTCCAATTTAATATTTGAAATAATGAAATGTGTCCGCAATAATTTTTATATTGATGAAAATGCAGAAATAACTATCGAATGTAATCCTGGCACGCTCAATTTACTTAAACTTTCTGACTTTAAGTCTTGTGGAATCAATAGATTAAGCATAGGTCTTCAAAGTGCCAACGATAATGAATTAAAGGCAATTGGAAGAATCCACTCCTTTACTCAATTTAAGGAAAGTTTTCTAGATGCAAGAACTGCTGGTTTTGACAATATTAATATTGATTTAATGACTGCTCTCCCTTATCAAACGCTTGATTCTTTATCAAACACACTTGATACCGTTATTGAATTAAATCCGGAACATATATCAGCCTATAGTCTAATTTTAGAGGAGCATACCCCTCTATACGATTATATAAACTTAGGTCATGCGAATATACTCCCTGACGAAAACATTGATAGGGAAATGTATTACCTAACTAAGGAAAAACTATTGTCAGCTGGCTATGAAAGATACGAAATTTCAAACTATTCAAAACCTAATTATGCAAGTCGTCACAATCTTTCATACTGGAATAGGACAGATTACTTAGGTGTTGGACTGGGAGCTTCCTCCTTCATAGATAATGTACGATATAAAAATGAGGAAAATATTTCCGCGTATCTTCTACTCCTTGATAAAAACTTTGATGATAACCATGATGGAAATGTTTCTAAATTAAAACGAGAGATAACAACTCTTAACTTAAATGATTCTATGGAGGAGTTTATGTTTTTAGGTCTGAGAAAAGAATCAGGTATTTCTATTTCCGAATTTTCTAGATCATTTAATAAGGATATTTTTGATGTGTATGGAAATGTTCTTGATAAATATAGTAAAATGAATCTATTAAATATTAATAACGGCAATATCAAACTAACTGCTGCAGGTTTTGACGTTAGCAATACCATCTTTTGTGATTTCTTATTAGATTAGGAGGAAATATGAATTCAATAAACATTACAGATATAAAAAGCTTTATGAGCAAACTTCTAATTAAGGAAGATTTTGATTTTTTCCTCGTTGAAGAGGCCTCAATTACTACTTTCAATACATTCAATATTGATGGGCATATTATTAAGTCTTACTACGAACCGAATGAGTTAGAGNAGTTGCAAGACACCAGCCTTTCGTCATGGGGAGCCATTAAACATATATGTTTCTTTCTTATCAAAGGTAAGCGCACACCTTCCCGTTTTAAGTTCGTTTTTAAAGCGAACGCAGATATTGTTAGTAAAATAATATCCAGCGAAGCACTTTCCTTCAACGAGAATGACATCGCTGGTCTATACTTAAATATTAAATATGAAAACAATTCTTTAAATTGTATTACTGCTATCTCCATGAATACTTTTACTATGGATAAAACCATTGAAAAGGCATGGGATAAATATATTGAAACGTTATTAAATAATATTTGTTAATGCTCTCTTATTGATACACCTTATTGGTACTCTCTTATTAATACTACTTTACTTAATATATTTTATTAACAGCACTTTATTAGCACTCTTTTTAAATGAGTGCTAATTTTTGCTTGACAATAGTTATTTTTAGCATTAGAATATACTTAAAATTCAAATATGAAAGGAAGTTTTTATTATGGCAACAAAAGGAAGTCTTTCAATTAACAGCGAAAACATTTTCCCTATAATTAAGAAGTGGTTATACTCAGACCACGATATTTTCTTTAGAGAGCTTATTTCAAACGGATGTGATGCTATTACAAAGTTAAAAAAACTTGAAATCATGGGTGAATATCAAATACCTGATGATAACAAATTTAAAATAGAAGTTTCTTGCAATAGCAAAGATAAAACCCTTACATTTACAGACAACGGTATCGGTATGACAAGCGATGAAGTAAACGAATACATTAACCAAATTGCATTTTCTGGTGCAGAAGCATTTCTTGCACAATACAAGGATAAAACCAGTGAAGATCAAATAATCGGACATTTTGGTTTGGGATTTTATTCAGCTTTCATGGTAGCTGACAAAGTAACTATCGATACTCTTTCATTCAAAGAAGGTTCTACTCCTGTTCATTGGGAATGTGACGGTGGTACTGAATTCACTATGGAGGATGGCGACTACAATATCCGTGGTACAAAAATTACACTTTTCTTAAATGATGATAGTCTTGAATTTGCAAATGAATATAGAGCCAAGGAAGTAATCTCAAAATACTGCTCATTTATGCCTACTGAAATTTATCTTGTAAATGAGACTGCTGAACCTCAATATGAAACTATTCTTCCAGAAGAAGTTACTGAAGATGATACTGTTATTGAAACAATAGTAGAACCTGAAGAAACTGAGGAAAAGGAAAATGAGGATGGAACAAAAGAAACTATTGTAGTTACTCCAGAAACTACAAAGACTAAGATTCTTAAAAGACCAGTTCCTCTTAATGAAACTACTCCACTTTGGACAAAACATCCAAACGATTGTACAGATGAAGAATACAAAGCATTTTATACCAAGGTGTTTAAGGATTTCAAAGAACCTCTATTTTGGATTCATTTGAACATGGACTATCCATTTAACCTCAAAGGTATCTTATACTTCCCTAAATTCAACAACGAATATGATACACTTGAAGGAACAATAAAATTATACAATAATCAGGTATTTATCGCTGATAATATCAAGGAAGTTATTCCTGAATACTTGATGCTTTTAAAGGGTGTTATTGACTGTCCTGACCTACCACTTAACGTATCGAGAAGTGCTCTTCAAAATGATGGTTTTGTAAAGAAAATTTCAGATTATATTAGCAAAAAAGTAGCTGACAAACTTTCTGGAATGTGCAAGACTGAAAAAGAATCTTACGAAAAATACTGGGATGATATCAATCCATTTATCAAGTTCGGTTGCTTAAAAGATGATAAATTCTGTGAAAAGATGACCGACTATATCTTATTTAAAAATATTGACGGCAAATACTTAACTTTACCTGAATGTCTTGAAGAAAACAAGGAAAAGCATGAAAACACCGTATTTTATATTACTGATGAAGTTACTCAAGGTCAGTACATTAAGATGTTTAAAGATCAAGGTATGGATGCAGTTATCTTAAAACACAACATTGACCAGCCTTTCCTTACACATCTTGAGCAAAAAAATGAAGGTGTTAAATTCCAACGTATAGATGCAGATCTTACAGATACTTTCAAAGAAGAAACAAAAGAAGAAGATAAAGAAGTTTTTGAAGCTAATGCTAAAAAACTTACTGAAATCTTTAGAAAAGCCCTGGGCAATGACAAACTTGAAGTAAAGGTTGAATCACTAAAGGATGAAAAGATTTCTTCAATGGTTACATTATCTGAAGAAAGTCGCCGTATGCAGGATATGATGAAAATGTACGGTATGGCAGGAATGGATCCTAGTATGTTTGGTACTACTCTTACTCTCGTACTTAATGCCAAAAATACGCTTGTACAATATATACTTAGCCACGGTGATGATGAAAACACTTCTATCATTGCACAACAGCTTTACGATTTAGCTGTTATTGGACATGAACAGTTAAGCCCTGATGCTATGACTAAGTTCATTGAAAGAAGTAATACGATTATGGAAATGCTTTGTAAGTAAATATTTAAATTAAAATAAGCCAAGGAATTAATTTCCTTGGCTTATTTTTTTATAATATTACTGCTACTTTAATTCCATTTCTATAACGCAACCATCATAAATAAGCAATTCACTAGCATCATTATTTGCATATACATTTGCACCTTCATTTACCCTTGACGCCTCCAAATCTTCATCTGGTATTTCTTCATTGGAAATCTTTTTTACCTGTGCCACGACTTTAAAATCTGGGTATATGGATGCAATGTCACTTTCATCAACATATTTATTATTATCCTTTGAAACATATAACTTTTGATTATATACTATATAAATCTGCTGAACTGTATTACTATCATATCCAGTTGGCTTTTGTCCCTGATTTGATATAGTTGTATAATCTTCTTCTGTCTCGCTTGTCGTGGTCGCTGATACTTCCAACTTATTATTACCAATATCCTTACTCTCGGATTTATCATTGTCTCCACACGCACATAAATTCATAATTGATAAACCTAGTATCACACATATAATTTTCCTTTTCATTCTTCTCCTCCTGTTCGCTTTAAACGATCCTTTTCTTATTTACAGTAACAAAATTAATCCCCTTTCTTTGCCTCCTCTCGTCCGGGGTATATAACAACACAAACAACGTTCATCTATGATTTAGATTAACATAATTAGGAATATTTCGTCAAGTGTACCTATTTAAAATCTTAATTTTCCATCACTAATATTTATTATTCGTCCCGCCTTTTTTGCTAGGTTTTCATTATGTGTAACCATAATAACGGTTTTTCCTGATTTATTAAGATCCTCTAACAGTTTCATAACTTCTTCTCCATTATTACTATCAAGTGCCCCTGTTGGTTCATCCGCCAATATGTATTTACTATCACTAACTATCGCTCTAGCTATTGCTGCTCTTTGTTGCTGCCCACCAGAGGTATTCATAGCATATTTATTTGCAATATCTTCAATTCCTAATGCCTTTAGAGCCTCCATGATTTTTACCTTTCTTTTTTTTGATGGAACACCCTTCGCAATTAGTGGAAGTTCAACATTCTCATAAATTGTATATCTCTTTACAAGAGCAAATTGTTGAAATATAAATGATATATTTTCCCTCCTTTTCTTTTCTCTTTGTGATAGGTTCAATTCTGAAATGTTAACATCATCTAATAGATATGTTCCTGCAGTTTCTTTGTCCATCATCCCTATAATATTTATTAGGGTGGATTTTCCAGAACCGCTCTCGCCCATAATAGCAACGAACTCTCCATCATTTATTTGTAACGAAACATCATCCAATGCTTTTTGTTCATTATTATTTGAATATATCTTTGTTATGTTTTCTAATTTTATCATTGTTTTCCTCTTTCCTTTGGCAACTTATTATCAGTTATCGTTTACCATACTACCTATTGGCATCATTCTAAGTATTATTGCTGGAAAAATTGTAACCACCATTAATATAGAAAATACAACTGCTAATAATATTATTGAATCATATCTAATAAAAATATCTTTTTCTATTCCTAATGCGCTTAATGTCGAAGCATTACTTTCTAAAAATTTTGTATAGATAAAAAGTGCAGATATCACATATACTATTATTAACTGAATAATATTTTCTATGGCTATTGTGCTTATTATATTCTGTGTAGATAATCCACAGGAATAAAAAATCCCTACTTCATTTTTTCTAGTTAGAATTCCTACTATTCCAGATGCACTATAAGCAATTACCGTAAGTATAAAAATAAATATCACTAAGAGTTTTATATTTTGATACATTACATTTTCCTTAAGCGTATCTTTCATAATACCCTCCAAGGAATTCAAATCAACATTAATATTATATTTATGTGATAATATTTCAATCTTATTTTTAATATCACTATCATGTGAATAAATCATTGCATTATTAGTAATAGCACTACCATATACATCCAGTTCATAATTGTATTTTTCTGGAAATACCATATATCCATCTAAGCAGATATAAACTGGTGCTCCTCCTAAAACATTTTCTTTATAAAATATAGAATCTTCTTGTAAATATCCTACAACTTTAATTGATACCTTTTCATCTGATTGATGATAGGAATATATCTTCCCTTTCTCAAAATATTCTTTTAGCTCCGAGCCTACTAACACTTCGATGTATTCATCAGTAATGTTCAACTCGGATATATCACTATCAGTTTTTACTCCTGTAATATCTAGTTCTTCAATATTCATTGATATGCGATTTATACCTTTATCCTCGTATACCGCTATAGGTATAGGTAAAAGCTGATACATTGAAAACATTGAATCACTGACTGAACTATATTTCTTATATATTTCCTCAAGTCCTTCTATTTTGTTATCTAAAAAAAAGTCATCTATCGCATATGTTCCAAACCAATTAACAGTTTCTATATTCTTTATTTCTTCATAGAAATCCAAAACTCTGTTTATAAGATTTTCATTCTCTTTAAAATTAAATGTTTTTAATGATAGAAAATAAATTTCATCCTCACTTAGAACTGTAATTCTATTAATTTCTTTATTGGTATAAGTCGTCCTATTATACATATGAACAACCATTGCAAGCAGCGTAATTGCAACAATCCCAAGTATAGTATTAATCAAAAATATTAATTTTCTTCGCCAAATATTATCAATTGCCATTAATAATTTATCTTTAAACTTCATCAATAATTACCTCTCGAATTAATGCATTTTGCAGGTTCTATCGTTTTGATTTTCAAAATTGGTACAAGTAATACAAGCACAGAAGAAAGTATCATAATTACGGCTACAAGCACAAATCCTGACATATTTACAACTTCATTACCCGTTACTCTATAAAAAGCAAACACGGCAATATAAGAGATAAGAAGAGCCAAACACATAATGCCTAAGATAGATGCATACAATCTCTTGACTATATTTTTTATTGATAGGCCAACTGTCTTTAATATTGCAATCTCATCCATTCTCTCACAAATCCATAATTCGGAAATTATTATGCATATACAAATAGCAAATGCATACACCATAAAAAAATACATATCTTTCTCATGATCATTGCTAATCATATTTGAGAAATTTTCTGCGTCTTCAAAAGAATACTCTACATTTGGTGGAATGTTTCCAAATAACGCAGATACTTCTTCAATTGCATCATTATAATTACTTCCAAATCTTAAATCAAGCATATCCTGATTTGAAAGGATTTCTTTGTGGTATGGATCTAAACATTCATATACAAAATAAATTATTGAATCTAGAACATCAGAGTTTTCACTTCCAAAATAACCTATAACTTCATACTCTATGCCATCAAATTTTATGTATTCGGTGTCACCTTTTACATATACATCTTCCAATAGATCTTCACCAACATTTACCACTCTTCTACCGTTGTTAATATCCTCTTTTGATGGCAGTGTTCCTGACTTTAATATGTATGAGGGTTCTTCATTATATGAATATGCTATATCAACAACACGTGTATATTTTCCAACACTCATCGCAAATAATGTAATCTCTACATTAATATCTTTTGAAGTTGCAATATCGCTTAAATTAAGTGATTCCTCACTTTGACTATAAAAATTAACTACTGCTTCATTGTTATATCTAAAATTTTTAATTTCCTTATTCTCCATCTCAATACGTGTATAAATCGAACTACCACAAATAACTGCTATAAATGCGATAATTAAGCCTATAAACATAAAGGTATTTGATAATGGATATCTATTAAATTTTCTTATCTTCATACTTTTCCTTTATTCTTCTTATTCTGGATAAATCATTTTAATCTCATTTCCAAAAATCGAATCTATTACCTTCACCTTTCCTGTTTCTTTTAACTGTATACCTTTTGTCTCTAAATCATCTGATCCGATAATAACAATTTCTTTTAGCATATATCTCCTTTCATATTTTTAAGTCTTTTTAGGCGTTT